>Ga0315296_10005517_pt1 | contig 10110 bp, 5 predicted proteins | sample YL17G14_18_MG_FD_203921 | JGI IMG/M metagenome (GOLD analysis project Ga0315296, IMG submission 203921) | Sediment microbial communities from Yellowstone Lake, YNP, Wyoming, USA - YL17G14_18 | ecosystem: Environmental > Aquatic > Freshwater > Lake > Sediment | place: USA: Wyoming | collected... | reverse complement strand
CTGTGGTCTGCTCATGCTCAAAAGGCAAAACTACCAGGGCATAAACTGGCTTGCCGATATGTCTATCCTTAACTGCCCTGGCTATTATAGGTAGCGATCCCGACCCCGTGCCGCCGGCAGCGCCAGCTATGAGCAAAAAGGCATGTGTCTCGTAAAACTGTGGGCTAGCTTTCACGGCATCCAGTACCTTATCACCGTCCTCCTTGGCCAATTGAGCTCCTAGCTCGTTTATCTTGCCTACGCCGTGTCCCATGGTCTGGCGCAGACCCAGTAGCACCCGGTGCCTGTAGTCGTTCTTAATAAACCTTAGTCCGGTCAAATCCGTTTGGTCTGTATTCACGGCAATGACGGTGGGGGCTATGGTGGCCTTGCGCTGAGCATGCGCCTTGAAATTTAGCCTGGCAAAGTGGTCAGCAATCCGACTTCCACACTGCCCCAATCCAATAACTGTCAATTTCATTTTTCCCTCCTTCTTTGTTTACCTTTGTTCCGCTTTCTCCCTCTTATTTGTCATTGCGAGCCAAGCGAACAGGGAGCGTGGCAATCTCTCTCCGAGCAGCCCCTCCGAGATTGCTTCGTCGCCCTGATGAATGGGGGCTCCTCGCAATGACAAAGGGGAGGGATTGCTTAGGCTGATGGAGTCAGCCTCGCAATGACACACCGCGCGTCATTGCGAGCACCTGAAAGGTGCGTGGCAATCTCCCTGCAACGGCATCCCTTTAGTAATAATGTATTCTTTTCCTTATTACGAAAAAGTAAACCAGGGCGCCGATGAGCACCACTATTGCGACGATGATAACGATGAATGCCCATAGGGGCAGGACTCCAGCCCGGAAGGAGCGCGCTGGGGTCCAGCCGCTTTCGTTCTCTGCTCTATCTACGGCTTGCACAATGCAGTAGTAGGCGCCATAAGGCAGAGCTTCTGTCGCATTCAGGGTGTAGTTGGTTCCGACTATGTCCGAAACTGAAACTATGGGGTCAGCTAATCCGGTGGCGGTGATATTTTTACCTTTCGCTATTTGCAGGCTATAGCGAACTCCACTGTCATCAGACACTTCAGACCATTCAAATGTCGGTCTCACCTTGCCTATGAAGCCCGCCCTGCCTCCGTCGGCCGGTGAAGTGAGTTCCGGTGTGTTGGGAGGGTCTGATTCCATGGTGAACATAGCGGTGGCCTCCGTCTGGCCACCAACCTCGACTGTCACCTGGCGCGCGCCATGGATGCTCTCGGGCACGAGAAAACTTACACCTGAGAAGCTGCCTTTGGCATTGGTACTGGCTGTCGCTTTCTGGCTGCCATCGTACATTATGACCACATCTTTATTGGCGGCAAATCCGCGGCCAGTGACGGTCAAATCCGTGCCCACGTGTCCTTCGTCGGGGGACAACATGATGTCAGGCTTTATCGCGAAGCTGAACGCACTGACGGCTTCTTTGGGAGTCATTTGTCCCTCAGCAGTCACGTTATACGTGCCTTTTGGCATCTCAGGCACTTCGAAGCTTTCCTGCCAGTAGCCTTTGTCGTCAGCCCTGATGATTTCCGTCTCCACTTCCTCTCCCGCAAATAATATCTCGATGTATCTGTCGTTAGCATAAAATCCGCTGCCCGTCATCGTTATGTTTTCGCCTGGCGTGCCCGATGATTTACCGAGGCTTATCCCCGGCGTTACTTCGAAGGTGGCATCCGTCACCTCAACGAAGCTGCTATTGTCACCCTGGGCGTCTATCTTATGGCTTCCCTTGCCGGAAGGGGGAATCACAAAACTCTTCTGCCACCAGCCATACTCATTAGCTTCCATATTCTCTGCTATCGTTGTATAGTTGCCATTGAGATAATACCTCAGCTCGATGTCCCCTTCATCCTCGGCAAAGCCATGGCCTTGCACGGTAACATTAGTGCCCACAGGACCTTTTTTAGGACTTACTGTCAACCCCGGCTTCACGGTAAAGTTACCCGCTGCATAGCTAGTGCCTATATAGGCGCGCACCTCATGGGCTCCTGTGTAGCTTTCGGGAACGATGAAGGTCTCCTCAAAATCTCCGTCTTCATCGGTATCGACTTCGACCACCCGGACCCTGGCACTGTTCCGATAATAGTAAATATCAACCGGCTCATCAGCCGTAAAATTATAGCCCCGGACGGTAATATTTGTTCCAGGAACTCCCGAGCTGGGGGAGAGCGTAATATTTGCGCCAGCGGCTTGTGCCGGCGCAGCGGGCAGGGCCATAGTTACAAGGCAGACGACGAGAACAACCAGCAGTTTAGATAACGAGCGCATTTGACCCACCTCCTTTTTGCTATTATAAACGAAAATAGCCAGAAAAAGTAAGTACCTTATTGGCCAAACTCTAGATAATGACAAATGACAAAGCTCAAATGCCAAATCAAGCCCAAAATCCAAAGGACAAAACGGAGTAGGTTTGACGTTTAGGCATTTGGATTTTGACATCTGGGCTTGTCTTCGCCTAGGAGCCAAAGACAAACTCCGTCACTTCTTGTTCGGTGCAATAGTCAAAAGTGGGTTCATGAGGGAAGGCACTTGCAATACGTCACTTCGAGCCCTATCGCCGCTTTGGGCTCGCTTCTCTCCTCAAATATCACAAACCAAAGAAACTAACCTTGAGAAATGACAGAATACCGGTGAATACAATATCAAGATATACAAAGAGAATAAGGAATAGAAAGTATAAGAATTTCAAAACAAGGATGAACATGAAACTATTATAGGCGAAAAGGCTCCCGAAAGTAAATCGTAGCGCCCACAGCTATGAGAAGCGAGGCGGCATATAAAATGCCGCCCTATGTATTATCTGTCATTGCGAGTCCCCATTTATCGGGACGTGGCAGTCTCCCAGATTGCTTCGTCGCTACGCTCCTCGCAATGACAGGAAGCGAGTGTCATTGCGAGCACCTGAAAGGTGCGTGGCAATCTCCAGTCAATCGGCGCTTTTTCTAGTAGTAGTATCTTCTCCTTATTACCGCCGCGCGAATCAGGGCGAGGATGAGCACCACTATTGCGACGATGATGACAATGAATGCCCATCGGGGGAGGAGTCCAGCTCGGAAGGAACGGGCTGAGGTCCAGCCACTTTCGTTCTGTGCGCCGTCTACGGCTTGCACAATCCAGTAGTATGTGCCGTGAGGCAGGGCTTCTGTCTCATCTAAGGTGTAGTTGGTTTCGGTCAACCCTGTAATTGATAGTATGGGGTGGGCGAATTCCCCAGTGCCGGTGACGTTGTCATTGGCTGCTATTTGCAGGCGATAGTGAACTCCGCTATCATCGGATACTGCCGACCACTGGAACGTCGGCGTCTCCTTGCCTATGAGTCCCACTCTGCTTCTGTTGGCCGGTGACATGAGTGTGGGTGTGTCCGGGGGGTCTGATTCCACGGTGAAAATAGCGCTGGCATGGTTTTCTCCAGCGTAGCCGACTATTACCCGATGGTCGCCGTATTGGCTCTCACGCACGAGAAAACTTACATCGAAGCTGCCTTGGTCGTTGGTCGTAGCTGTCGCTACCTGGCCGCCATCGTACATGATGAGCACATCTTCGTTGGTGGCAAATCCGTGTCCCGTGACGGCTAAATCTGTGCCTACGTGTCCTTCGGCAGGAGACAACACGACGACCGGCTCTATCTGAAAGCTGAGCGCGATGATATCTTCTTTCTTGGTCTGCTCTCCCTCGGCGGTGACGCTATACTCACCTGCGGGCATTTCGGGCACATTGAAGCTTTTCTCCCAGTAACCTTGGGCATTGGCTTTGATGTCTGTGACCACTGCCTCTCCAGCAAACAATATCTGGATATTCTTCTCGTATGCCGTAAATTTGCTGCCCGTCATCGTTATGCTTTCGCCCACAATGCCCGATGATTTGTCCATGCTGAGCTGTGCCGTTACTTCGAAGGTGGCATCCACGACCTCGTAAAGCTTGCTCACAGCACCCTGGGCGTCCAGCTTGTGTTCTCCCTTTGTGGACAGGGGAATTGGGAAACTCCTCTCCCAACTGCCATTGGCATTCGCTATGATGTGCCCTTCTATCATGTCGTAGTTGCCATTGAGGTAATACATCAGCTCGATGTCCCCTTCATTTTTGGCAAATCCCCGTCCTTTCACGGTAACCGTAGTGCCCGCAGGACCTTTTCCAGGGCTTACCGTCAACCCCGGCTTCACGGTAAGGTAAGAATCTGCTGTGTCATACCCTACGTCGGCCCCTACTTTGGCGTGCACCTCGTAGGGTCCCGTGCAGCCTTCAGGAATGGTGAAATGGAGTGTGAAATCTCCGCTGCTATCGGTCCTGCCTGTGGCTATTCTGGTCCCCGCGTAATAAATGTCAATAGGTTTGCCCGCATCAAAAAACTGGCCATCGACGGCAACCTCTGTTCCGGGGACCCCCGAGCCGGGGGAGAGCTCGATGACAGGTTCCCCACATTGGGCTTGTGCCGGCACAGCCGGCAGGGCAATGGCTATAAGGCAAACGACAAGAACGATGACCAGTCTCGGCAGCAATTTCATTCTACTATCTTACGTAGTAAGTTAGTTTTTGACAAGTGCTCTTTAAAATTGGAGCGCTCTCCTTTATAACTCCCCTTGCCCCTCTTACCTTAAGAGGGGGAATTTTCTAAAATTTCGGGGCGAGTCCGGCCTGTTTGCACAGCTCATTGGCGGTTATTCTATCAAGCGAGCGATGTCTCTTGACCGGTATAGTTTTGGTGCCATTTGTATAGATGGAGTCTTGCTGCCTTCTCGCAGGAGATGAAAACCGTTTGCCTCGAGATATTTCACTAGCTCTCTACGCTTAACCGACAAGCTATGCCTCTACAAGTACCTGCTCTAGGAGGTCTCCCCCGAGAGGGATTTCTCTGCCCTGCTGCCTGTATGCTTCCATCATCTCCTGCAGGGCATCCCTGAGCATCTCTCTACAGTCCTCGATGGTTTTACCCTCGGTAATCACCTCAGGCCACTCAACAAGCTGTCCCATGTAGCCGGAGCTTATTTTGGTATATTTCGCAGTATAGCTTCTCACCATTGAAGCATTGCCTCCTCACAAGTTATCATCTTAATTATAGCAGTTTTCGACTGCTGGACAAACCACAGTCGTAGTGCGTAGGGTCGGGGCTCAGAATCTCCTTCATAACTCCCCTTGGCGAGCACTCAGCGCCGTGAGTGCTCGCCAAGCCCCTCTTATCTTAAGAGGGGGAATTCTGGGGATGTGGCAAAAAAGGGAGGGGCGGCTTTCCGCCGCCCCTCCTAGGAATCACCTTAGCCTCTCTCTTGCGAGAGGGTCAGGTGGGGTGTGCTTATACCCGACGAGTCCTGAAGATGAGCACTATGACCACAATCACCAGGACAGCGCCGATGGCGATAATTACCCACACCCAGAACGGAGTCACGGGCTGGGCCGGGTGCTCCGCAGCGTTGTGCGCTTGGAGTAACGCCTGAGTGTCAAAGCACAGACCGTCCTGTGGACAACAGAACGCACCCGTTGGGGCTGTGGTGAAGGTGCCTATGGCGCTCGCGCCTACGAGAGCGCCCTCATTGTAGGCCTTCACCTGCCAGTAGTAGGTGGTGGCGTAGTCCAGCGTTCCGGTGTAAGTGGAAGCTTTGCTTGTCACGTTCTTGCTGTCGAGAGGGGCAGACAGGTCAGCGTTCTTGGACAGCACCCATGTGAACGCGTCGGCATCTGCCAGCAGGTCCCAGCTGAAGCCCACATTCTTGGTCGGCTGGTTCAGGGCTCCAGGGGCAGGAGCGACAAGGGTGATGATGCCGGCTTGCACACTGGGGGGAACAGTGAAGCTGTCCGGCTCAGACCACCAGCTGTGGATTACCTGATCGGTCGCAGCCTTTGAAGCTCTGACCCTCCAGTAATAGGTCATCTCACAGGAAAGTCCTCCGGCTGGTCCTCCCATGATGGAGTAGGCGGGAGTGTCTCCGGTGATGCCAGTTATTATGTAATCGTTCGCCGCTTCCCCTTCCCCATTTACCTGTACGGGCATGGTGAATTCGTCGTCCAGTGCAAACTGGATTTCATACACGCAGGCATCGCACAGGGTGTCCCACTTCAGGGTAAATGGCGCGCTATAGCATGAACAGGGGTCGGCCTCGACTGCGGGGGTTTGCGGCTCGGGAGCTTTCTTGGCGTAGCAATCCTCGAACGTCCAGACACTGCCGGCTTCATTCTCACAGATGTCGTAGTCGTGCCAAGCGTCAATGGCAAAGAGCTTGGTGGTGCTGTCTGGAGTCAGGCAGCCGCAAATCTTCAGTGCATCAGGCGTCGCTTCGAAGCCCTCTTCGTCAATGGTGAGTCCCACATGCAGGAAGTCCCAGACAAGGCATGTCGTGCATACCGTAATCTCACGCTCGAGAGAGCGAGCCGCGCCAGTGAACCACGTGTCGACAGTTGTATTGCCCACACCGGAGGTCACAACATACCCGTAGTAGCTGGCGTAGATAACGCCGCCATTGTCAGGGCTGGTGAACGGATTGCCCGGTCTATCCACGACCAGGCCGGTGAAGGCTACCTCTACGTACTCATCTTCACTGTCTCCGTCGTTGATGCCGAGTTGGGACTCTAAAGGCTCGGCCTTGAGGTCCGTCCACTTCTCGTCGGTCGCGTTGATGACCCAGCGGTAGATGCCGCCGTGTTTATATGGGGTACCACCCCATGCCTCTACGGCAGCATAGATTGTCTTGTTGGTGTCGAAATAGGTATCAAAGGCCACAGTGACCTTGCTGTCACCAGCGTAGACATCCTCCTCCAGCTTGGTGAAGGTCTCACCGCCATCATCGGAGTAAGCAACCTCACCATCCCGGCCGCCGACAAGTATGGAGTCGCCCCAAACGGCGATGGTCCAACCTGCGTCGACCTCGCTTTCCACTGCTTCCTGCCACTCATCGTCATCGAACATGGCCACGTCGCCATTCGAGTCCAGGGCAAAGACGGTATCTTTGTCCTGCGCGGCCAGGTCCACGATCTCGTCTAGCTCAGTGGATGCTATCGGCGTCCAGCAGCCCAGGGTCTCCATGTCATTCTTGTACACATTGCTGGTCCCATAGTCAAAGAGATAGACGGTCATGCCATCGTCTTCCTCGGGAGCCAGCCTGAGCATGCCTCCTGCGTAGTCTACTTCATCTACCCACCAGACACCCTCGAGGTGGCCGTACCAGCTCCTCAGCCAGTGGTCGCTGTATTCAGCATATCCGGCTTCGGGGAACGTGTCAGCATAGACCCAGACGCTGTCGCAGCCATACTCAATCTCTACCTTGTTGACGCTGACTAGGAAGGTCTTGTTGCAGTCGGGCGATACCGCGACATCCGAGAAATAGTGAATGTCAGTGTCAATCAGGCTGAGCTGGTTCCAGATAGCTCCGGCTAAGAGATCGGGATTACTCACGTCGAAGCTTACCGACCAGGCGCTTTCATCATAGTAGGATTGCTGCGGGCCCAGGGCAACAGCATAAGCCTTATCGGCTCTTACGTAAGCTACCTCCATGGCCCATATTCCCGTGGGCAGCTTCCCCTTGCAAGCCTTTTTCCATGTCTCACAGCAGATTTGCATGTTCGTGATGGGGCTCTTGCGATAGACCTCGACGCCCGTGCAGGGAGTTGCGTTGCCGCCAACTCCGTTGCCCAGCACGCTGGCCATAGCCTTACCTGTAGCTATCGTGCCCCAGTAGGAGATGTTGGTCAGCCAGACGCTGCCGCTCTTGATCTGTCCCAGCGTCTCGAGGGCGTAGTGTTCGTCATTATCCACCCGAACTATCTTGCTCTCGTGCGAACCGTAGTTCACCCACACCCAGAGAACTCTGGTATCGGTGCCCTTGCTGTTGTAGTTGCTGGGCAGGGCTATACCTGCGACCAATGCTCCGAGTGTGCCCAGCGGGATGGTTTGGCCAGTCATTATGGGCACAGAATCGATGGCCAGAGTCGAGTGCTCATTCCAGCCCGCGGTTGCTCCCCAACTACCGCATTGCAGGTAGACATCAGTCGTGTTGGCAGTGACAACCAGGACGGTCTTGTCCGTCGCCCAGCTGGGGGAGAATTTAATCTCAACAACCGTGCCACCATCCCAGCCCTCATACTCGGTTGTGGCATCGTGCCAGTCGCCCAGTTCATCTCCGGTGACGGTGGAGCGGTAAAGTAGGGTCCCGCCGCCGATGGCGATGTCACGCTTGTCAGCCGCTTCTGGGGAGACGGCGAAGTCATAGACGGTGGTTAAAGAATCAACCAGTTCGGGGTCGTTGAAAATGTCGCCGCCGTCGGTGGAGATGGACACGTACACTGTATTAGTATTATTGAAACTCAGGGCCACGGCCACGAAATCGGCATCCACACCGTCGGTGGCAACTGCTATTGGAGCATATAAATCCTCGGTCCAATCCTCGTCGGCGATGTCATCCCAGGTAGCAGCGCCGTCCTCGGACTTCAACAGGCGGTTGGCCCAGCCATTGAACGAGTCGTCAACGCAAGCCTCGTCATGCGCATATACGACGGCATACGTTACATCTCCGCCCTCAGCCACGGCAAAATCCATGATGTCGGACTCGGGTGCCAGGACCCAATCCTCTACGGTTGGCGTATCGGCCTGCGTCCATTCACTGAGGCCGGGGTTGGCACTCACCTTAAGGGCGGGTGCCGCAACAATTATCAGACTGAGTGCCAGTGCCGCAGCGATGAGCAAATACATCGCCCTCACTGGCCACTCTCTTGTTTTACTCATTTATTTCCTCCTTTATAGGTATCCAACTTATCTTCACTCTCGCCCGAAGTCGACTCCTCAGGCTTGAGTCATTGGAAACGTTTTTTCAGTAAACCTAGTTTTAAGCCCGCCTCATTTCAGGCTGCCCTTTTCGCCCTCACCTTAAATCCTCTCCCTTCAAGGGTGAGGAAATACAGTCAGGCGTTTTTGCCCGGGCCAAGCATTATTCTCTTCCCCTTTGCGAATCCATTGAGATTGCGGAGCTTGTTCCGAGTGAAACGAGGAATCTCGCCTCCTCGCAATGACAGAAGAGGGAAGGCTCCTCGCAGTGGCGATTCGCTTTGGGACTTTGCCATAGGCGTCACCTCCTTTCCATCTTATTGAATAATGTCATTCTGCATCCATTGTTGCCTGATTTATTAGGCTTGGCTCAGAATGACAGGCAAATGTCAGCTAACAATATTCAGTTATTAAGGTTCCAACACAAATTTCTGGCCAAAAGCCATCATAATAGGCTCAGGCCTACCTAACCTTCTACTTTAAACCTATATATCTGTTTTGTCAATAGGTAACTTAGGAACTTTGCCAAAATAGCTTGGATTTATTATAGCAGCCAGCTTCGTTTTGTCAATATACCTAACATGGCGATGTATCATCGCCCCACCGCCCCGGTGGCTGTCCCCCTCCGTGAAAACCCCAGAGCGCAATCACCAAATCTCAAACAATATCGAAATTCGAAAATCAAAGTCCAAAAATTGCATTTCAATGACAAATGACAAAGCTCAAATGCCAAATCAAGCTCAAAACCCAAAGGACAGAAAGAAATAGTTTTGACATTTGAGTTTGTTCACGGTATTTGAAGCGGAGCGCCTCTGGGATTTGGAATTTAGCCAATGGGATTGCCACGCCCCGATAAATCGGGACTCGCAATGACAATGATGTAGTGGCGAGGTTTATCCTCGCCTGTGTTGTTTAGCATTCAAGTCATCAGGGAAGGGATTCCCTCACGTCTCGGCAAAGCCCCAAAAGGAGATTGCCGCGCTCCGCATTCGCTTCGCTCGCAATGACACGGGGTGGTGCCCGGCGAGAAGGCAATAAGTGGGCCCTCTCCCTTGATGCGAAAGGGTGAGGTCGCTGATGATGGCGCCCCATGACAAAACTCCCTTGTCTGTCTAGAACAAATGTGCTAGATTATCGTGCCAGATGGAGACTGAATTGATATGGGATTTACTGCCCGAGGAATTCCCCTACGAAGATAAGGGCTGCGAGCTCTTTTGCTCCTGTCTTAACTGCCCGTTTCCTGATTGCCTTAAAGAAGAGCCCTGGGGGAAGGAGAAGTTCCTAAAGCTCAGGCGAGCCGAGAGGATGCTGGAGTTGAGGCGGGGAGGGAAAAGCATTAAGGAGATTGCCCGT
>Ga0315296_10005514_pt1 | contig 10112 bp, 8 predicted proteins | sample YL17G14_18_MG_FD_203921 | JGI IMG/M metagenome (GOLD analysis project Ga0315296, IMG submission 203921) | Sediment microbial communities from Yellowstone Lake, YNP, Wyoming, USA - YL17G14_18 | ecosystem: Environmental > Aquatic > Freshwater > Lake > Sediment | place: USA: Wyoming | collected... | reverse complement strand
TATAGGAGAGCGGGTTTACAATCTTCAAAGAATGATCAACGTCAGGGAAGGCGTAAGAAGGAAGGATGACCAGATACCAGAAAGGGTTCGTAAGATGCCGGAGTTTGGTGCATACGCCTCAGAAGCTGGTTGTGAAATCAAGAACTATGAGGGGATGTTGGACGAATATTACGAAGCAAGGGGGTGGGATAAAGAGACAGGCATACCAACGAAAGAGAAACTACAGCAGTTGGGGCTTGGCAGTCTGGTTAAATTGTAACAGTTCGGTTTTGAGGTTTTGGCTTTATTGAACAAGGTAACAATCGATATTAATTGACACTAAATTCCAGTATTCCGTGGGGAGTGTTGACCCGTCACCTGTAGGCGCTCACCTGGGCGGTAAGGATTTTACCCGTATCAAGATAGGCATTGGCCGGCCACCACTAGATGAAGGCTCAGCCGAATACAAGGAAGCTGAAGTGGTAGCCTATGTACTAATCGATGTCACTGCCGAAGAAAAACAAATTGTCAGCCAAGCTATACCCCGGGTGAGTGAAGCCATCTATTGCCTCCTCACCGAAGGTCTAACGGCAGCTATGAACAAATATGATTAGAGCTAACTTTGTCTTTTATATTAATTTCCTTGATGAAAGCAATGTGTTTTTACATCAGCCGGGCGACATGGAATCCTGCATGGGTTGCTTCCAACAATTTGCCTGGTTTTACGCAATCTCCCACCGAATGCACCTCGGGCACTTTACCCTTGATGGCTACAGCTAGGTCTCCATTTGGAACTGCACCCAGGGCTAGCACAACAGTATCGGCTTCGATAGTCTTTTTGGCTGAATTCTCTGAATAGATAACACCATTGTCTGTTATCTCCTCAAGCTTCGCCTTGGTTAATATTTCAATTCCATATTTATCAAACCTTTCCATTAGAAAAATCCGTGCATACGGCTCTATGTCACACGCGATATCGGGTAACATTTCCAATATTGTTACCTTCTTTCCTTTGCTGACCAAGAACTCGGCTACCTCACAACCAACCATCCCACCACCTGCTACCACAAGCCTATCTCCAACCTCCCTCCTGCTTGATAGAACATCCCAGGCTAAAACTACATTTTTCTTATCAACCCCGGGAATTTCTGGCACAAAGGGCACTGCCCCAGTGGCTACAATAACAACTTGGGGTTTCATTACCTCTATCTTACCCAGAGTAACCTCTTCTCCTAAACGAATATCCACCCCCAATTTCTTTACTTGGCGAGTCAAATATTCGATTGCATTTCTCATCTCCTCTTTATAAGGGGCTATACAGGCTAAATTCAACTGACCGCCTAACTTTTTATCCTTCTCAAACAAGGTTACCTTGTGTCCCCTCAGTGCCGCAACTCTGGCAGCCTCCATACCTGCTGCTCCACCTCCAACTATCACCACCTCCTTTGCTTTTTCAGCAGGTACTAACCTATACTCCTCTTCCTTTCCCAGTGCTGCATTCTGTGTACACCTGATATGAAGATTCATAAACATCCTTTCAATACAACGGTTGCAAGCCAGACACTTTCTAATATCACCACTCCGCCCATTAGCTACTTTCTGGGGCCACTCTGAATCGACGAGAAAGGCTCTACCGAAACCAATCAAATCTGCCTTGTTTGCTTGTAGGATTTCTTCAGCAAGTTCAGGATCAATCCTGCCCTCAACCCAAACCTTAGCCTTTTTCAAAACCCTCTTGAGCGCCTGGGCATGAGCCACCATGAAACCCCTTGGTAGGCAGGCGGGAGCAGTTATGTACTCATGCCTTTCCAAAGAAGCCCTCTGAGTGCGGAAAGCATCAACCCCTGCCTGCTCTAGCTTCTGGGCTATTATCTTGCTTTCTTCAAGCGTAATGCCACCTTCGATGAACTCATCAGCAGGAAGTTCAAAGATAACAGGGAAGTCCTCTCCCATCCTCTCTTTTATACGGCGGACAATTCTCCAGGCAAACCTTATCCTATTCCCCCAGCTTCCGCCATACTCATCCGTACGTTTGTTGTAAAGCGGTGATAGAAATTGATTTATTAAGTACCCACAAGCACCTAAAATGTTTACTGCATCAAACCCGGCTATTTTTGCCCTTCTCGCTCCCTCTGAAAATTGTTCTACAATCTCATCAATCTCATCAATCTCCAGTGCCCTGCAAATTACACCGGGTTCAATACTTTCTATAGCTGAAGCGGAAACTGGCTGTTTTCCCCCGGTCATTTCCAACGGCGCTAACCTACCGGGTGAATCAAGTTGTAGACTAATCTTGACCCCCTCCCCGTATATATGAACACTTTCAGCTAGTTCACTAGATTCTGCTATGAATCTATCATTATTTATATACCGTGCTCCCCATCCCCAACTTCCGCCACTAGTGACACATGCATCTTCAACTACAATTAACCCTACACCATTCTTGGCGCGTTCCACAAAGTAATCTATCTGACGTTGACTCACACCACCCGTATCACTTCCAAAAAGGGTCCCCATTGGAGTCATTACAATTCTGTTCTTAAGTCGTAAGCTCCCTATGTTAACTGGCTGAAATAACTTTTCTATCATTTTTCTCTCCTTGCCAAATTTATTTGGTATTAGCCTGCCCAGAACTACACGATATTGACCACATTTTTCCAGTTGTTTGTCGCCGTCTGGGGAGCTTCTAACTATACTTATGTCGAGGCGCGCTCAACCCCACACCATTCAGCAATAGACAGGGCATAAATCTTGGCTGCATCAACAAGGTCAGCAATCTCAACATATTCATTGGCGGCGTGGGCGACGCCAATATCACCTGGCCCGATAACCACCGTGGGGATTCCTGCCCTATTTAGGAAAGCTCCGTCATTACACCCAGCGAAGCCATAATACTTCACTGGTTCCCCCATTGCTAACTCATAAGCCGTAGCAACGGCTTTGAAGATGGGGGCATCAATAGGAACATCGTAGGGTGGCCACCACAGGAGCCATTCCACTTTTGGCGGATGTTGTCTCAGCCAGGGGTCGGTTTGAGCAAACCTCGTGATCTGCTCCTGTATTTCTCTCTTGACTTGTTCGTCAGAATCGTGCGGAGGATAAAAGATTGCGTATTCGATTTTGCTTTCGCTAGAAATGATGTAAGGACCTTTTGGGCCACCTGTGATTACACCGGGATGGATTACGAAATGTCCGGGACGGGTGAACACGGGATGGACCTTTGTTTGCCCCCACTCTTCCTCTAGCTTCCTGAGACCTTCGTATATAATCATTGCCTTGTCAATAGAGTTGACACCTACCTCTGCACCACGACCGCCGGCTCGGATTAACTCGTCGCGCTGGGAGACATGGCCAGCTTTACCCTCGATAGTGACCCTCATATGCAACAAGCCCGGTGAAGCTGATGCAATAGCAACCCGATAAGGCGGAGCAGATGGTTCGCAGACGATAGCGCCATCTGCCTTGTAGCCGCGCTTTATAGCAGCATCAACACCGACCTCGTGGTTCATCATTTCTTCCCCAACCACGTATTCTATAATGACGTCGCCTTTTGGCTTATATCCAGCATTAATAACAGCCTTTAGTGCTAAGCAAGCAGCTGCATCTCCCCCTTTCATGTCGCAAGACCCACGGCCCCAGATTTTATTCTCCATAGTCTTGCCGCTCCAAGGGCTAGCCTTAGTCCAGTCCCCTTCTGGCCCTGGAGGAACAACATCGGTGTGGCCGCACAGTATCAATGACCTTCCTCCCCCGGTACCTTTGTACACCCCCACTAGGTTTGCTCGGCCTTTTTCTTCCTCCCACATATCTGTCTCCAGACCAATCTCCTCCAATATCGGTCGCAGGAAGCTAGCTACGTCGGTCTCACCACCGAGTATCTCTTCATAGACCTCACCTGGGTAGTTGGGGTTCACGCTCGGGATCTTTACTAAATCACAAGTCAATTTGATAAGGTCATCCTTCAAACTATCAACCGCTTTGAGCAAATTTTCTTTAAGTTCAGGCTCAACCATTTTGCACCTCCGATGTTTACTGCATCAAACCCAGCTATTTTTGCCCTTCTCACTCATTCTGATTGTGAATATCTTGGTATCCCAGACTACGCTTACCCCTCCTTCGACGCGATATTTCACATAGTAGATATATCTCCTTTTTCAACGCACTATATACCCAAAAAAACTTCTTTTACATGTCCGTTGCTCAAGGCTTCATCTTTCCCACCTTCAAATACTATTCTACCATCTTCCATCAAATAGATTCTATCAGCCAGCTCTGAAGCTTCGGCAACATTTTGCTCCACCAAAAGTATACTAATCCCGCTTTGGTTTATCTGTTTAATGGTTTTAAACACATCAATTCTAAGATTAGGTGCCAATCCAAGCGATGGCTCATCTATTGCCAGAAATTTAGCGTTAGACATTAACCCCCTACCGATGGCTAGCATTCGTGCCTCCCCACCGCTTAATGTCGAAGCCAGTCGTTTCGTATATTCCTTCAACCTAGGGAATAGCTGAAACACATAATCAAGATTTTCAGCTTCTTTTAGTCGAGCATTAGGATTATAAGCACCTAGTTTTAGGTTTTCTAGCACCGTCATTTCAGGGAAAAGATGCCTATCCTCGGCGATATAAACTATGCCCATTCCCACAATTCTTTGACTTGGTAGGTTGTTTATCTCTTCTCCGTTGAATCTAATAGAGCCTGAGGTAGCGGTGAGTAAGCCACAGATAGTTTTCAGTAACGTGCTCTTACCATGACCATTAGGCCCGAAAACTACAACCAATTCACCATCATTAACCTTGAGAGAAATCTCATGTAAAGCCTGAAATTCACCATAAAAACTATTTATTTTATCTATCTCAAGCATAATCAACCTCCTAAGTAAACCTCTATCACCCTCTTGTCATTGGTAACCTCTTGAGGAGGACCGAGGCAAATCTTCTCCCCATTATGGAGAATCATAAGTCGCCGAGAGATCTTAGTAAGTACTTTCATTAAGTGCTCGATAACTATTACCGTTAAACCTAATTCCTGGTTGATTTTGTGGACTAAAGCTACAGACTGTTTGACCTCGGTTGGGCTTAACCCACCTATGGGTTCATCCAGTAGTAATAGCTTGGGCTTGGTAGCCAGAGCTGACGCTAGCATGGTTAATTTTTTATCAAAAAGATTCAGATTGGCGGCAATAACATTTTCTTTGCCCTGTAATCCAACCAAGTTTATTGTTTCGTTTATAATTGCTCTTTCATCGTGTCCCCCCTGCACTCCAAAATGGGCCCCAACCTTCACATTGTCAACCACAGGCAGAGTCACGAAAAGTTGAGGGATTTGAAATGTCCTGGCAATCCCCTTGCGACAGACTTGATGCGGTCTAAGCCCCGTAATGTTTACATTATCAAAGATAATGACTCCTGAGCCCCGGTAAAACCCGGTGATTACGTTAAATAAAGTGGTCTTCCCCGCGCCATTTGGTCCAGCGATGCCAAATATCTCCCCCTTTTCCACCTCAAAACTTAAGTCTTTAACGGCAACTAATTCACCAAAGCGACGAGTTACATTTTCACATCTGAGAATCTCCATTGAACCCCCTCCTTTTGGAAGTTCGTCTGAGTAATTGATTAACGGTTTCGGGAATTCCCGCTAGACCTTTAGGTAAAATAATCATTACTGCGACTACTATTGCCCCCAATATTACAAGGCGAAGCGTTGCTAGTCGCAGTAAGTAGTTGTTGAGAAATACGATAATAAATGCGCCAAATGTTGCTCCGGGAAACCTTCCCATACCTCCAAGCATAACCATAACCAGAGCGAAAAGAAAAACCTCAAGCCTGAATATTGACGGAGAAATGACACTTATGTAATGAACATAAAAGCCACCCATTATCCCGGTGATAAGAGCACTGATAGTAAACACCATAACCATGTATCTATAGTCGTCTATTCCCAGGCTTTGGGCAAAGGGCTGCGAATCACGTAGAGCCACAAACGCCAGCCCAACCGGGGAATTGATAATCTTATAAATTACAAAAAGGAACAGAGCTGATACACCGAAAGCCACATAATACCAAGGAACCATTTGAAGCTTGGAAAAAGTATATCCCCCAATATACAGAGGGGGTATACTTAATAAACCGTAAGTTCCCCCAGTCCCTAGTTCAGCTCCGGCACTGATTAAAACCGGAAGCACTAGATGAACGGCAAAGCTGACTACAGCTGTATATATGCCTCTAAGTTTCAGGCAGATTAAACCAATAATAAGGCCAACTCCAGCTGCTAGGCTGCCCCCTAGCAGAATCCCAAGCCAGGGTGACATCCCCCAATTTAATGTGAGCATCGCCGAGGTATAACCACCAAGGGCGAAAAATGCAATCTGTCCAAAAGACAAGACTCTAGCATATCCCAAAATCAGGTTCCATGCCTCAGCCACCACACTCCAAATGAAGCACAAGACCAGCAGATGCATAATAGGACGATTATCGCCGAGAACAATTGGGAGAAGGCTAAAAACCACTAATGAACCGAGGAGAAAATAGGACCTCTTGCTCAGTTTGGTCACCATGTTCCAAACAGCCCTCTCGGTCTAAATACTAATATAGCCAGCAATATTACAAGGTAGACAGGCAATGCCCACACAGCTCCAAGATAATATGTAGAAAAAACCTCTACCGTTGCCAAGATATAGGCAGCGATAACGACTCCTTTAACACTGCCCAGACCACCAAGTGCTAGGACTACCATCGCCTTGCAAAAGGTGACCCAACCTACACCAGGATATAACGTTGTTGTTGGGACGAGAAGCATGCCAGCGGTCGCCCCCAAAACCGCTGTTATGGCAAAAGTATAGCCAAACATCCGGTGTGTCGGTATACCGACAATGTTTGCTCCTATTGTATCTTGGGCAATCCCTCGCATGGCCATACCCACTCTGGTTTTCTGCAAGAAAAGGTTAAGCATAATCACTATAGCTATTGATATAAGAACCGTTGCTACATCATGTTTAGCTATTGTAGCATCACCAAACCTAAACACTCCTTCAGCTAGGGGGGGGAGTGTTTTGGACCTACTACCAAAAATTGTCAGAGCTAAATTGTCTAAAAGTAAAGCAGAGCCTAGGGTAACAACCACGGCAGTCCAGTCCCAGCCGGCAAACCGGCGCAAGGGATGTATAATAGCCCTTTCATACAGTAGGCCAAACAAGAAGGCGACTCCAAGCGTAATAGCAAAAGCCAACCCATAATGTAAATGAAAAAATCCTTTGTGGAGGGCCCAAGCAATATAACCTCCCCACACAAAGAACGACCCCTGAGCATAATTAAATATTTTTGTTACACCGAAAACAAGAGTTAACCCTAAAGACATTAGGATATAAATGCTACCCAGTGCAACAACAACTGCCAGTAGCTTTCCTAGCATCTCAGGGGACATCATCTGTTACTTATCCTCCTTCCTGGGAGAGTACTTGACTTTCTGACTAGTTTATACCCTCGACAATTTTGGCATAACTAGGCACTTATCCTTATGCATAGAAATAAGTGCCTAGCTGCCTTTTTCAATGGAACAGTGGCTGCTATCCTGTCCCTTAATACTTCACTAGCTCACCGGGGTTATCTTTTTCCTCACTTCTCTATCCACGGAGGTAACTCAAACCCGCAGCCTACCTCTTCAATAGCATCGTCCGCAGGCGGGTAACCGTAGTATTCTTGCATGTATTCATCTGCCGGTATTCCGTGGATGTAAAGCACAACGCATTCCAGACCCCACGAGGTCTCCTTTACTTGAATCAAATGGTATGTACTTCCAGCCGCCAATGACGTAGCCCGGTTTTCACGGTCAAACTCCGGCATCCCCTCGAACCACATCATCCGGTCAGTACCACTCAGCGGGGAAAAGTTTGTACCCTCCGGACCATAGCACAACCCTTTATAAGGATGGGTCATGATGTAATCCATAATTGCCCGATAATCCGTCTCATCACCGACAGCTTCGACAGCCTCCGCCCACATCATAACACTGTCCCACATAAAATTAGGGTTGCCCTTACCAGGGAAGCGTCCCCATCTTTCATTATAGGCTTCCCTAAACTCGCGGTACTCACGACTTGGGTTAGGCTGTACAATTCCGTGCCCCATTACGCCAATAGACTGGTCGCCTAGTTCTTTTCGGAATTCAACTGGCGCCCAAGCACATTGGATAACGATTAGTGACTGGGTCGGGTCTTCCAGAAATTGCTTCATGAATGATATCGCTTCAACGTCAGGTTCAAAGACACAAAAGATAAAGCCCGGGTCTGCCTCTCTGATTTTGGCTAGTTGAACCCCCCATTCTATATTGCCGTATGGGTGTGTCTCATCTACCACTATTTCCCACTCGGGGTCGGCTTCTACACATTTCCTAAAACCAGCGGCAATCTCCTGATCATAGGTTAAGTTTGACGCCAATACTGCTACCGTTTTCTTTGGATACTCATATACCTCTGGAAGCACCTTAGTCATCATCTTGTAAAGATATGGGCCATATGTTACTGCGGTGTCGTCAATCTGTAGCATGTTCCAGTACTTATCTGGATCTGACGCCCATGTGGTAGAGCATACCTCTATGGTAGGCATATGATAATAAGGAAGGCCCCCGGTCTCCTCGGCGCAGAAGATATCCATGACGACGGGGTCTGGTGCCCAACATGGGTGAAAGGAAACTACACCCTGTGCCAGCAGATAATCACGAGCCGCTATCTCGTCCTCCGCCGCCCAGTCTACCACATCAAATACAATGGCCTCTACAGGCCTCCCAAGCACACCACCGTTAGCATTTAGGGTTTCAACCGCCAGAAGTCCCCCCTCTTTCATCTCTACTCCACTAGCTGCTGAGACACCACCGAGAGGTAAAGGCATCCCTATTTTTATAGGCTCCCCAGTTGGTGCCGCTGGCGTTGGTGCTGGCGTTGGTGCTGGCGTTGGTGCTGGAGTTGGTGCTGGAGTTGGCGCTGGTGCCGCCGCTTTCGGCATACATCCGGTAAGGATCATGCTGACTACTACGGCTATAGTCATTAACGGTATGAAGATTTTTTTCATTTTTCCCTCCTCAATAAGTTTTTTCTACCCCAAAAGTCCTTAAATAACTTCTCTCATAGGCATACCTCCTATCCACAAGATTTCTTGACCTATACAAATTTATCATTCCACATGACTTCTAATTGTCAATTTCCCCGATGCTGGTGGCGCTGGCGTTGCTGTTAGTAATGGTATAAATAGGGCTGAAGTTATACGAACCAGTCACACCAGCACCAGGGCTCTTAAAGAGAGGAGGGAAAGATGAAAAATCCCCCGCCTATCTAGCGGGGTTGGGCTGATTCCTCGCCTACACTCTAGTTTCATATCTCTCCCGCCTTAAAAAGAAAAGGTTGCGTTCAAAAGTTGGTTAATTTTTTCGGCCCACCTGGGGAAAAATCTACAACACTTCCTCCCCCTTGTCAAGTGGGCATAGCCTTTACAATGGACGTCTACAGCCATATAATTGAGGGGATGCAAAGTGATGCTATGGCGCTATTAGACGAAGTGCTACCCGCTGGGGTAAAAAAATCTGTCGCCAAAATGTCGCCAACTTTTGAGAACTTAGCTTCAAGCTCCTGTAGCTCAGGTGGATAGAGCAGCGGTTTCCCAACCGCGTGTCGGGTGTTCGGCTCGCCCCAGGGGTACCAGTTAATTTTGTCAAAATTTGTGATAATATAGACCATTAGGGTAGGAGTGTAGCTCAGTTTGGGAGAGCAGCGGCCTCCAAAACCGCAGGGCGGGGGTTCGAGTCCCTCCATTCCTGCTAGATTACCTGAAGCAAGTCGAAATAAAAATCAAGGAGGTTGAAAATGGCACAGGTGAAACCAAAGGTAGTATTTATGTTCCAGTCATCTGATGCTGACCCGGTAAAGCACAGGACTAATTTGGTTCTAGATTCGGCGGAGTTAATCGTCATTGGTGTAAGGGATTATAACCAAGCTGCCAAGGTTAGTCGGGACTTGATGAAGGAAGGGGTAAGTGCCTTTGAATTATGTGGTGGGTTTGGAAATATAGGAGTAGCCAGGGTAGCTGAAGCGGTAAAAGGAGTGCCAGTAGGAGTAGTAAGATTTGATATACACCCCCTGT
>Ga0315296_10005513_pt1 | contig 10112 bp, 8 predicted proteins | sample YL17G14_18_MG_FD_203921 | JGI IMG/M metagenome (GOLD analysis project Ga0315296, IMG submission 203921) | Sediment microbial communities from Yellowstone Lake, YNP, Wyoming, USA - YL17G14_18 | ecosystem: Environmental > Aquatic > Freshwater > Lake > Sediment | place: USA: Wyoming | collected... | reverse complement strand
GCGTCTTCCGCCGCCTCGTACGTTCCAATATTGCCCACAATGATGTCTGCGGAAACCTCGGACATCAACGTCTTCGTAGCTTTGAAGACGTTCGCATTATGAAAGTGAGATACGTCGGTTACTAGGATATCGGCGAATTCGTCCAGTTTCTTCGCGCGTTCCAAATCAAATGGGGAGACTGCGGCGGCGCATAGTAGTTGCCCGTTCTCGTCACGAGCTGCATCAGGATACTTTCCTCTGAGCAGTATATCCTTGAAGGTGATTAGGCCAGCAAGCTCTCCCGCCTTGTTGACTATGGGTAGCTTTTCGATCTTATGATCCCGAAGAAGTCTCTGCGCCTCCTCGATGCTTGTGCCCTCCTCTGCCTTGACAACATTCTTTGTCATTACTTGCTTCACAGACAGGCTTGGCTGCGCGAAGCGTACGTCCCTTCCCGTGACAATGCCAACCAGTTTCGTCTTCTCGACAACTGGAAGCCCCGAGATGTTATGCTTCTCCATCAGCGCCAAGGCTTGTCCGACAGTATCATCTGGCGTGACCGTGATGACGTCGCGAATGATGAGCGCCTCGGCTCTTTTGACACGCTTCGCCATCTCGACCTCTTCGTCTATGGAACAGTTTCTATGAACTACACCGAGCCCGCCATGCCTTGCCACTGCGATCGCCATATCGCTCTCGGTTACGGTATCCATGGGCGATGAGACGAAAGGTATGTTCAGGTTATGCGTTTTCGTTACACGGGTGCGAACGTCAACCTCACTCGGTTCAACTTCCGCGCGGCCAGGAAGAAGGAAGACGTCTCTGAAGGTCAAAGCGACGTGTATGCTTTTGAACTTCTCAAGAAAGGACTGTCTCGAGGTTTCGGCTTTCAATTACCTGCCCAGCTTTTGTGGGTGATTGTACTGTTTGGAATTTAAGCTCTAGTTTGTAGACTCACGAGGCCTTAGAACTCGATTGTAGCCAGGTCCGTGCCGATGATGACTTCCTTTCCATATGCTTTTGTTGCGTCGGAGCGAAATTCCTGTTCTCTGTGTTCGTTTGGCGGCGGTATGTGGAAGAGTGCGAGCTGCTTCACGTGGGCTTCTTTCGCAGCTTGTCCCGCCATTTCAGCAGTGGAATGAAGGGTTAGTTCAGCTATGGATAGCTGATCTTGGAGGAAAGTCGCTTCGTGAATCAACAAGTCAGCATCGTGGGCTAGTTCTATCACTGCTGGACAGTATATCGTGTCCGCGGAATAGCAGAACGATTTGGCATTTTCCTCGACCCGGAAGGCTAATGTCGGGATCGAGTGAGATGTTCTGCAAGTTGAGAGTTTGCCCAGCTTCGCGCCAAAATCGATTTCCGATACTGTCAGAGGGAATTTGAAGAAACCATCAGTCGTGCTCGTACACTCCAAGAGCTTTCTGAAGATCTCTTTGAATCCGGGTGGACCATAAATTTCCAAAGGGGCTTGTCGACCGTCGATCTGGATCGCCCAAAGGAATGGGATGAGGTCTGTTATGTGGTCGGCGTGTTGGTGCGAGATGAAAACCTTCGATAGCTTCTCGGTTTGAATGTGGGAGGCTCTGAGATTCTTCAAAGCTCCAGGTCCAAGATCGAACACAGTAGATTCGTCGAGCACGATCGAGGGGCATGCCCGTCTTTCGCTTACCGCTGACCCTCCCGATCCCAGGAATGTGACCTTCAATGTGCAATCTACTTTGGAGTTCTTGCCGGTTTCTTCTTCAGTTTTCGTCTTGTAGGTGGAGGGTACATCGGGGCGGGTGTTTCGTCACTCAAGACTAGTCTCATCTCAACTGAAGCATAGTATGATGCTGGAATATTGAACTATCTTAGGGGTCATTTGAATTCGGGGATGACGTGGTCCCTGAACACTTCCAAGGGACGTAGGGAAGTGTCATCGGAGAATATTAGGATGAAGTGGTTGATTCCGATGTCTTTGAAGCGTCGGAGCTTTTCCACGCACTGATCAGGTTTTCCTATGATGAAATGTCGCTCTTCAGCCGTTTTTCGGAATTCCGCTATTGATTGCCCGCGTTCTCTCGCAGACTCTTCAATCATTTTGTTCAGTTCGTTTTCGGATTGAGCGATCATGATGAAGCCTTGCCAGGAGCTGACCAAGTTCTCAAGGTTCTTGCCGAATTTCAGGCAGTAATTCTTGATAGATTCTAGGATGGCTGCTGATTCTTCGACGGATCCTGTGACTAGATTGAAACCATCTGCGAATCTCACAGCGAGATAGGGCAGTGTCTTCTTTCCTCTTGTTATTCCGACTAGGATCTTCGGGCTTGGCTTCTGTACGGGTTTGGGCAGGTTGATGGCTTCATGTATTGAATAGAACTTGCCTTTGAAAGTGGCTCGCTCCTCGGTCCAGAGTTTTCGAATCACTATCAGAGCTTCTTTCAGTTGACGAACTCTCGTCGCCTGGTCTGGGTATTCATAACCATAGGCACGGTATTCATCTTCGTACCATCCTGCTCCGATTCCAAGGATCATCCTCCCCTTGCTGATGATGTCGACGGTTGTGGCCATTTTCGCGAGTAGTGAAGGTTGCCGGTAAGAGACTGAGGTGACCATCGTGCCGACCTTGAGGCGCTTGGTTTCAGCAGCCAAAGCTGCTAGAGTGGTCCACCCTTCAAGGCATTGATCATTTTTGTTGCCGAGAGCGTAAAAGTGGTCGTACAACCATGCCGAGTCATATCCAAGGTCTTCGGCGGCAGTCCACACTTTCCTCAAATCATCGAATGAGTATCCGCCCTGTCCGGTTTTGACTCCGAACTTTACGTTGACCATGGAAATCTATCCTTGATGGAACTTGTTGAGGGAGATACCGCTTGGGAATTGTTGAACCTTGCTGACATCAAGACTTGACAGGACGATAAGCACATATAGAGCAACTCGAAGGTTGACAGCTCCGAATCTGAATTAGAGTGATGAGTTTGGTTCAAGGGGCCGCTGGACTATTTGCAGCTAGGAAGGCAGTGAAAGATCACAGGCGGCTGAGATGGCATTATCGACCGTACAAGCGTAGAATGCTTGGGCTCGATTACAAGGCAGACCCGTTACAGGGTGCACCTCAGGGTCGCGGAATCGTATTAGAGAAGGTGGGTGTGGAATCACGCCAGCCAAACAGCGCTGTCCGCAAAGCTGTACGAGTTCAGCTCATAAAGAATGGTAAAGTCATAACGGCTTTCGTCCCAGGCGACGGAGGCCTGAACTTTATCGACGAGCACGATGAGGTGCTGATTGAGGGAATTGGTGGAGCCGAAGGCAAAGCGATGGGGGACATCCCTGGCATTCGCTACAAGGTTTATGCGATCAATTCCGTTTCGTTGGACGCTCTGATGAAGGGCAAGAAAGAGAAACCCAGACGCTAGAGCTGCTCTGAATTAGTTCGCTTGCGAAGTAAAGAAGATTCATTGTTGCATACTCTTCGCCGATTTCACGGGGTCCCAACTGCGCTTGCCCATCAACTATCATCAGTAACTCACGTTTCAGTCAGAATGCCCCAGATTTAGGAGGGCGCGCTGAAATCTGGAATCTTTTGTTGCCTTTACAAATTGTCGCCGTTCCAGCTATCGAGATCGTTGTTCGTATCAAGTAAGCTCAACATCAAGTCCGGCTCCTGCCTTCAAAGCAAGCTCGTAGACTTGTTGCGCAGCGACGACATCCTCCACAGCTATCCCGACCGATTTGAAGAGTGTAATCTCTGATGCGGTCTCGCGACCTTTCTTCTTGCCAATGATAATCTCTCCGATTTCGGCATGGATCTGGTGGATGGTGTATTCTCCGCTGGAAATCGGATCGACTAGGTCCCCAGCCTCCATTGGAGCCTGCTCCAAAGAGTCGACAACAACCTTCGAACGCTTCAGGATTTCGAGGTCTAATTCTTTGCGGGTTGGCATATTCGAACCGATAGCATTGATATGCGTCCCTGGTCTGACTGCAGTGCCGTTGAAGACTGGATGGTTGGACGTGGTCGCAGTAACCAGCACGTCAGCCCTCCTGACCAGTTCAGCCGGAGATGTAGAAACTTCACAATTAAGTCCTAGCTCATCGTGAGCGAAGGCTGCAGTTTTCCTAGAGCTTTCCGCAGACAAATCGTACGCCAAAATCTTACCAATTTCAAGCACGTGACTCAACCCCTCGATCTGCGCGAGGCCTTGCACGCCCCCGCCAATTATTCCGATAATTCGAGAGTCTTTTCGAGCAAGATATTTTGTTGCAACAGCTGAAGCGGCAGCCGTTCTTAGCTGAGTTAATCGATTGGCACTCATTATGCAAATCGTTGACCCGTCTGTGTCGAATAGAGTCACCACAAAGTAGACTCCCTTGGTACTTCGCTTGCCGGCTGTACCTGTCAGCGCTTTTAGGCCTGATAACTGTCGCTCAGGGACGGCGGCTAACATTAAACGAATAGTGCCAGGAGTTCCGGGAATGTCCATTTTGACTCTCGGCGGCATTATTGTCTTGGCTTCGCTGTAATGTCTCAGCGCTTCCTCGATTGCCGGAATCATAGTCTTCATGTCGGCCAACCTCGTGACATCACTCTCGCTAAGGACCAAAACCATTTGATTCAACTCAGTTGCACTAGTCTATGATCGGCGTACAAAAGTGTAATTATGTGGATTCGCATGCCTGCCGATTGGTGAGCTTCTTCGTGGTGAGTCGGGAGCTGAAAGGCATCTTCGCGATCTTAGCTACGCCCTTCGACGAAAAACGCAGAATTGATTTTCAAAGTCTGAAGAGTTTGATAGATCTCGAGCTGAGGGCGGGTGTGAATGGAATAACAATACTCGGAATTCTGGGCGAGGTTATGCGTCTGTCGGATAGCGAGAAACGAGACGTAACGAAAGCTGTGGTAGAGTACGTGAACGAGCGGGTGCCGGTTGTTTCTGGAACGGGGTCAGCTGGGACAGACCTGGCCGTGATGTTTAGCAAAGAAGCTGAGGGCTTCGGCGTAGATGCGGTAATGGTGTCTCCTCCTAGGCTGACAAAGCCAAACGATGCTGCCTTGTTTGAGTACTACAGCGAAGTTGCCTCACACGTTGAATTGCCCATTGTGATTCAAGATGAACCGACTACGTATGGAGTTCATCTTTCACCCGAGCTCGTGGCTCGCTTATCTGAAATCCATGGAGTCGAGTACATCAAGTTGGAGGATGCACCAACCCCACTCAAGATAACGAAAATACGGAACTTGGTAGGAGATAATTTAGGGGTCTTTGGTGGATTGGGGGGCCTGTATTTTTTCGAAGAACTCTCAAGGGGTGCTTGTGGTGTAATGACAGGTTTCGCTTTCCCAGAGATACTAGTTCGGGTTTATGAGGAGTTCTTGCTTGGCAACCGAGATTCGGCTCGTCAACTATTTTATCAGGCTTTGCCGCTGATACGTTACGAAGCCCAACCTTTAGTGAGCTTGGCATTAAGAAAGGAGATTCTCAGAAGAAGGGGTGCAATAAGGTATAGCACAGTTCGGGATCCAGCTACCAAACTGGATTCTCAAAGCCTAAAGGAACTGGATGAGCTCATGGCAAACGTGAAGGTATTAGCCAGGATTCTCAGTCCGTCAAGAGAAGTGCTCTGATCACAAAGCGATAGAGGACCCTTCGAGGTTAGCAAAGGCTTGGGAAATGAAAACTCCCAATTTGATGTCGTTGTCGTTGGGGCCGGTGTGATTGGGCTCTCGTCTGCCTACCACATAAAGAAAAATGACCCAACACTCTCGGTTCTTGTCCTGGACAGTAACACTGCGCCGGCGCAGGGCGAATCCGCCAAGAGTGTAGCCGCCGTTCGCGACTGTTTCACATCGGAGGTGAACCGGCTCCTCGCTGGCAGCAGCATTGAGTTTTACAAACATGTGCAGGCCGAGCTTGGGTTCAATCTACACTTAGATTTGATCAGCTACCTATGGCTCTACAGTGAATTCCAGTTCAAGCAGTTCGATTTGATTGAGAAAGAGCTGCGCGAAAACGGAGTTAGACTTCGCGTTTGGGACCGAAAGGAAATAGCCGCCATGATTCCCGACTTGGTGGTGGACCCGAATTCGGAACAAAGCCACCTCATCGGATTAGAAAGCGTATTTGGAGCAGTCCAAGCTTTGAACTGCGGAACCGTATCCCCCGAACTTGTTGCAAGATTTTATGAAAACGAGTTCAGAAAGCTGGGCGGCGAATTTCAGTTTCGTACGGAAGTTAGATCCCTGGTCCTTGCACCAAAGAACCGGTTGAATCTTCCGGGGGAACCCCATATTTGGCAGGAGAAATTTTTCTCAGGAGTGCGGACCATCCAAGGCACAATTCTGGCAGACACCGTTGTTCTAGCAGCGGGTGTAAGAACGCCATGGCTTCTCGACGCTGTGGGCGTGGATTGCCTTGTGAAGCCGAAGAAAAGGCAGGTCTTTCAACTTCGCGGAAATACGCTGGAAAGGCTTCTGAACACCAAAGGCTTGAACGAGCAGGACGTAATTCCTTTCACTATACTCCCCAAGAGTGGCATACATTTCCGACCCGTACGAGGGGAAAGAAGCATCTGGGTTGCGGCGGCGGACGAGCTTGGGAGGCCGTTCAAACTTGAGGAAGAGCCAGCCGCCGAGGAAATGTATTACAACTATGATGTTAATCCGGTGTTGAGCGAGTATTTTCCATGCTTTGCTGGGCTGCGGCCTACAAGTTCGTGGGCAGGCCATTACGACATTAACTCTCTCGATGGTGCGCCCATCTTAGAACGGGTAAGCAATTGCGTCATAGTCACTGGGTTGAGCGGAAGTGGAATAATGAAGGCTGATGCGGTTGGACGCGTGGCTGCCGCGGTTCTTGAAGGCAAGCCAGAGGCCGTTTTGTTTAATGGCCGTGCGTTTACTGTGTCGAGACTGGGTTTAGAGAACAGGAACGTTGAAAGAGAGAGATTTGTTCTCTGAGGTTCATACATGATGCGGAAGCGCAGTCCGCCGCGCTAGACCTGTTCGTTTTCTGCTTTTCCACGCATACGCCTGATTGTTGCCCGATTCCTTCCCAGACGCGTCACAATCCATGGTATGAAGAGGCTTCCGAGAACGATGCAACTCAGGACTGTTCCGACAGCTGTCGCTGTCATGAGCGCGGTCAGCTGAGCTACCTCTGCAAGAAACAGGCCTAACAGAGAAAAGACGATCATCACGCAGGTGACTCGAATGATTCTAATGTATCGAGAAGATCGGTTGAACTTGAAGAAACGGGATAGAACTACTGCAATCGGTCCCAGATAGACGACGCCCAGGCTGATTGACGCGAACATTCCCGCCAGTGTAACCGCCAGTTCGCCGTTGAACGATGTCGCTGTGAACACTATGTTCGAGAGATACAGTATGCCGACAAGTGGGTACAGGATGGCCTTCACAACCGTTCTGAGGTTATTGTTTGATGAAATGAAGGATGCGACTTGCGGGCTGAAGCTGTAGTAGAATGCGTTGAAGGCCTGCATGAAATTTGCCCCAGCTGAGGTTTTGAGAACATCACGGTCTCTGAAGTTTCTGAGTAGGATGACTTCTGGAGTAAGTTCTGAGCCGTAGGCTGCAGTAGCGATCAAACACATGGGTAGTTTTGGAGGTGTTGTGGTCGATGATGAAGAGGATGATGTTGTTGTGTGAGAACTGGATGTCGTAGTTGAGGTTACTGCGACTGAGAATTGTGTTTGGATCTGGCCATTGGTGTATCCTGATTTGCTGGCAGATACGTAGACCGTGTACTGACCTGCCACCGAGTTTGCTGCTAGGATGAATGAGTCGGAGTATGCTCCTGATTGGTCTGTGTAGACCAATTGAACGTATATCGGGTTGTTACCTGTACCGTTGACCAGGATCGAGACTCCTGCGCCGAATACTGTGTTGTTCTGGTTGTCGTGTACTACTCCGGATATGGAGACGGTTTCGGCGGGGGAGTATTGAGTCTTGTTCGTCGAGGCAGTGACCATAAGGGTGGTTTGTGAAATGACAGGTGGGACAAGAATCAAGAAAGCCAGAATCAGAAACGCTATTGCTTTTCTTGGAATGTGCAGCCAGCCCACCTGACTTTACGGGAGCTTTCGCATGATGGCGAACTGGCTACAAATTAACTTGTTCTATTTTCCAAATCTTATGAAGGACTGGGCTTACTCGATTAGTTCGAGGAGTTCGGTGTCTGCTAGTTCTCCACTGGATCCGTTGACTATGACCTCGCGTGGTACGAGGCCTTTTTGGACAGATACTCTGATGAAGGGAACATAGATGCGTTTCAATTCCGATATCTGCAGCCTGTTGCTGAGGATTTGTTTGAATCGTTCGGGCATGCGGATTACTTGCTCCTTGAATTTGTTGAGCAGCGCCTCCTTTGTGACCGTGCATTCTCGAACGTTCACTTTCGCACCTCGAACTTTGAGATCGGACAGGTCGAATATTCGTTTTGATCTCCATGCGGTCATTGTCATTTCTTCGTCTTGGGTGAGGGCTTTGCCCAGTCCGGTCATTGTGAGTTCTGACTCGGATCGTTTCGTTGCCAATTCAAGTGCTTCACTGATGACGAAGTATTTTGATTCGCTGGCGAGTAGGGATCCTAGCATGTGGAAGCGCTCGAGGAGCGCTGTTGGGATGAAGCGGCGGTGTTTTTTCTCGAGTATTAGGTCTCGGCTGGTACCTTCCACTTCCACGCCGACTACATCGTCCTTGACGTTTACCTTGTAGGTGTTGGTGCGTAGGTAATAGCATTCGTGGAACCCTTTGACTCTCCAAATTGGAATGAATTCAACTGTGGGGGTTCCAATGATCTTGGCTTCTTGTTTTCGTCTTCGGAAGATGCTTAGGAGTCTTTCTTTCCATGTTCTGTTCGAGGATAGTGCGACGTCGATTGCCCGTTTGACGGGGATTGGGTCGATTTTGAAGACGTGCTCGATGACCTGGCTTGCGTCCCAGCCGTTTCCAGTCTTCAGCCCCCTGATTTCTTTCCTCTCTGGAGCTACTTCGCCGATCTGTTGTAATCTGCTTGCCAAGTACTCCTCCAACGCTAGGGAGGCACTCTTTTCATCAGCGTTTCCTGAACTCTTCGTATCGTTAGTTCTGTCTGGCGAGGATGCTTGTACGCCTGATTCTAATTGCTCACGGATTGTGTTCAGGCCTGAGATGATGTCATCTAGGCCGTGGTCCTCTGGTTTCAATTTTACCTCCTCATGCTGTTAACGCGAACTCGGTATTCGCGCTTGCGAGGAACGTCCCACCTTGGGAGATGAGCTTGTCAGAGACTAACGCGTTCGCAGTGTAGAGTCCAGATGCCATGTTGGCTGTTATTGCGAAACCGAAAGCGACCTTTATAGTCTGCCCGGTGCCGAGCTGTGAGATCTGCAATTGGATCCAGATTGGTGTGCCGTTAGGGTCGCGAATTTGCACCCATATGACACCTTCGAATGTCGCGCCGCCATTCTCCACCACAACCCAGACCAAGACTGTTTGTCCTGCTGAGAAGGTCGCGGTGCGTGTTCCCGACATGTCAGTTGCATAAACCTCCTTGATTACGACGCTGGGGGTTAACGATGTGCCAACGACGAAGGTTGTGTGAGTGGTTGCGCTCGCAAAGCCGCTCTTAGTTGCCGTTGCGAAGGCCGTGTAGGTTCCGGCCGTGGCGGTCGCCGGAAGTTTAAAGCTTACTTGGAATACTCCTGCCGCGTCCGTCTTGAGGCTGCTCAAGAAGACGATTTCCGCACCAGTCGGCCCATCAACTTGGACGGAGACGCTAGCGTCGGTTACTGCGCTACCTGAATCGTCAGTAACATGCCCTTGGAGACTTACAGTTGCATTTTGTTGGTAGCTGTGCTGTTCGGTACTCATGGCTATGGAGAAACCTGCGCCAGCTGTAATTGAGGTCGTCTGGCTGGTCGTCGCAGTCGAGGACGCTATGACTTCTAGGCCGATTTGCGAATCAAATTCCTGTCCGCTAATCAAGGCGATTAGGGTAATGCCATAAGTTCCAACCGGTGTGTCAGTAGAGGTCACGATGGTCAGGGTCGAATGGAATTCTGGATTGGCCACGCCGAGATTCTGTGTGAAGATTGCGACGCTGTGGGGTGGAACTGCTCTTGCCGCTAACAGAACATTTGCTGTTTGGTTA
>Ga0315296_10005512_pt1 | contig 10112 bp, 5 predicted proteins | sample YL17G14_18_MG_FD_203921 | JGI IMG/M metagenome (GOLD analysis project Ga0315296, IMG submission 203921) | Sediment microbial communities from Yellowstone Lake, YNP, Wyoming, USA - YL17G14_18 | ecosystem: Environmental > Aquatic > Freshwater > Lake > Sediment | place: USA: Wyoming | collected... | reverse complement strand
ATTGCGGTGCAGGTGGTGCCATAATCCCGAAAGCTGGAAACCGCTTCCGGAGCTTGGCTTCCGAAGGAGCCGCTGCATCAGATGCGGTCAATGCGTGACAGTATGCCGGAATCAGGCTATTACGCTTGCAGAAAACGGACCGATTACCGATGCAGAAAAGTGTAAACTCTGTGGTGAATGTGTCGCCGCCTGTGTGGCAGGCGCCAGAGAGATTATAGGCCGGCAAGTAACCGTCGGCCAGGTCATAAGCGAAGTGAAAAAAGACATTGTTTTTTATGACCAGTCCGCCGGCGGAGTGACATTCTCCGGAGGCGAGCCGCTTATGCAGGCGGATTTCCTTTTGGCGCTGCTGGAAAAATGCCGGAGCGACGAGATACACTCAGCCGTCGATACCACCTGCTATGCTGAGCCGGCACTTATCGAAAAAGTCGCCGAAAAGGCGGACTTGTTTCTCTGTGATCTAAAGCACCTGGATAAAGATGCGCACAAGCGTCTTACCGGCGTGGATAATAATCTAATCCTACGCAACATTAAATGGCTCTCGAACACGGGCAAGGAAATAATAATCAGAATTCCAATCATTCCGGGATTTAATGACGACCGGACAAATATTACAATGACGGGCGAATTTGTGGCGTCTTTGCACGGCGTCCGCCGAGTCGACATTTTGCCGTTCAACCCCGGCGGCAGAGGAAAGTCGGCTCGATTACTGACAGACTACGATATTATCCGAGCCGAGATTCCTGACGCTGAGCTTATGAACAATATTGCAAATGCTCTTCGTGGCTTCGGCCTGGAAGTCAAGATGAATGGGTAGCGCTATGAATGAAAGAGTAGCGAAACTTCGTAAGCAGAGCGTTGAAACCAAGCCATATATTTCAACCGAACGCGCGGAATTGATAACCGAATTTTATCAGAGTGACATTCCCGCGCGCGAGTCTGCCGTCGTCTGCCGGGCACTGGCATTCAAACATCTAATGGAGAAAAAGACTATATGCATCAATGATGGTGAGCTTATAGTAGGCGAACGCGGTCCGGCGCCGAAGGCCACCCCGACGTATCCGGAGTTGTGCTGCCACAGTCTACAAGACCTGCGGATAATTAACAGCCGGGAAAAAACCTCTTTCGCTGTCACCGACGAAGTGCGAAAGGTTTACCAGGAGAAAATCATTCCTTTCTGGTCCGGCAAAACGATGCGGGAGAGAATTTTTGCCCTGATGGATAAGCAGTGGCATCGAGCCTTCGAGGCGGGCGTGTTCACCGAGTTTATGGAGCAGCGAGCGCCTGGACACGCAGTTCTGGGCGATAAAATCTACCGCAAAGGCATGTTAGACTTTAAGCGCGACATCGCAGAACACCGTGCGAAACTTGACTACCTGAACGACCCGCACGCCTACGAGAAAGACCAGCAGTATCAGGCCATGGAAATCTGTGCCGACGCCCTTATCACATTTGCCAAACGCCACGCGGATAAGGCGCTGGAGCTGAGCAGCAATGAAACCGATCCGGTTCGTCGGCAGGAGCTGCAGCGCATCGCCCAGGTTTGCTCGTGGGTGCCGGCCAACGCGCCGCGTGACTTCCGGGAAGCCCTGCAGTACTATTGGTTCGTGCACCTGGGCGTGATCACAGAACTAAATACCTGGGACTCTTTTAATCCGGGTCGCCTGGACCAGCACCTGCAGCCGTTCTATAACAAAGGACTCGCAGAGGGAGCTTTAACGATTGAGCAGGCAAAGGAACTTTTGCAGTGTTTCTGGATCAAATTCAATAATCAGCCTGCGCCGCCCAAGGTTGGAGTAACGGAAGAGCAAAGCGGCACATATACCGACTTTGCTCTGATCAACGTGGGCGGGCTGATACCTGCGGACGGCTCGGATGCCGTTAACGACCTTTCATATCTGATTTTGGATGTGGTAGAAGAAATGCGCCTGACCCAGCCCAGCTCCTGTATTCAAACCAGTAAGAAGAATCCGGACCGGTTTCTCCGGCGGGCCTGCCGGGTTATCCGCACAGGTTTTGGCCAGCCGTCTGTGTTTAACACCGACGTCATCATCAAGGAGATGCTTCAGGACGGAAAGTGCATTACCGACGCCCGCGGCGGCGGGCCAAGCGGCTGCGTGGAAGTCAGCGCGTTCGGCAAGGAAAGCTGTATCTTAACCGGGTATATGAACTGGCCCAAGATTCTCGAGCTGGCCTGCAACAATGGCGTCGACCTAAAGTCAGGTCAGCAGCTCGGGCCTAAAACCGGCGACACCCGCGAGTTTACTTCATATCAAGAGTTGATGGATGCCTACAAGCAGCAGCTTAAGTATTTCATTGACCTGAAAATCAAGGGCAACAACATCATAGAACGGCTTTTTGCCGGCTATCTGCCGGCTCCATTTATGTCCCTGCTGATAGACGACTGCATAGCCCGCGGTCTCGATTACAACAATGGCGGCGCAAGATATAATACGACCTACATCCAGGGCGTAGGCATCGGCACAGTGACCGACTCGCTGGCGGCCGTCAAGTACCATGTTTTCGACAAACAGCACCCGCGCGTGGGCGAGCCTGCCCCTGCGGAAGCGGGGGTCGGGATGGATGAGCTTCTTACCGCTATGGCGGCAGACTTCCAGGGGCATGAACAATTGCGGCATAAACTTTGGGAGCACTCCCCAAAGTATGGTAACGACGATGACTACGCTGATGCCGTAGTGCAAGAGGTATTTGACGTCTATTACGAGCTATTGAATGGCCGGCCCAACACAAAAGGGGGCAGGTATCGCGTCAATCTGCTGCCCACGACGGTGCACGTTTACTTCGGCTCGGTAACCGGCGCACTACCCAACGGCAGAAGGGCCGGCGAGCCGGTCTCCGAGGGCATCTCGCCCAGCCAGGGCTGCGACACTAAGGGGCCTACCGCCGTGATTAAATCCGCCGCCAGGATCGACCACGCCCGTACCGGCGGGACACTATTAAATATGAAATTCAATCCCCAGGTGCTGGCAGGCGATGATGGTATTGAAAAACTCGCTCATCTTATTAGGTCCTACTTTAAGCTCGACGGGCATCACATACAGTTCAACGTTATTGACGCCGAGACATTGCGACAAGCTCAGCAGCAGCCGCAGCAGTATCGTGACCTGATCGTCAGGGTTGCTGGCTATAGCGATTACTTCGTCGACGTGGGCAGAGATCTGCAAAATGAAATTATCGCCCGAACCGAGCAACAGTCATTCTGACCGATCCTTCGACCCGGCTCAGAGCCTGCCCCGAGCTTGCCGAGGGGACGGGCTTGCGGAGAATTCCAAATCCGCCTTCGCGAGAGGGACGAAGCCGCTTCGGCGGAGTCTCTCCGCACAAAGAAAGATGGAGGCTTTCTGTGAAGACCACGTTAGTTATTGTTGATGCGTTTCTTGCGGCCTTTCTGGTCGCCGGCTGCGGTCGCTCTGCGAAAGAGACGGAATCCTTCGACCCGGCTCAGAGCCTGCCCCGAGCTTGCCGAGGGGACGGGCTTGCGCAGCTCATTGAAGCCCATGTCGCAAAAGTAGAACCCTTGTCAATACAGGCCAATCTTGCCTACTGGGATGCTTCTACAACCGGGAAGCAGGAAGATTACGACAGACTCAAGAAACTGCAGTTGGACGTCCACCAGGTCTATGGTAATCGGGAGGAATTTGGCCTACTAAAGCAGATGCGGGAATCCGGCGAGATAAAACAGCCTCGACTGTCCCGCCAACTGGACAGGCTTTACTACGCTTATCTGCAAAACCAGATAGAGCCGACATTGTCGAAAGAAATCGTTGATCTGGATGGCAAAATCCAGCAGACGTACAGCACATTTCGCGGCACTATCGACGGCGAAGCGGTGACAATGAGTGACATCTACACGATTCTGACGACAGAAAAGGATTGCCGCAAAAGAGAATTGGCCTGGAGAGCCAGCAAGCAGGTCGGAAACGCAATTGCAGGCGACCTTATCCAACTGGTCAGGCTCCGCAATAAGGCCGCCCGAGAGCTGGGCTTTGATAACTACCACACGTTTTCGATAATCACCAGCGAGCAGAATCCGCAGGAGCTTGATCGAATCTTTGAGCAGCTTTACGAGCTAACCAACGGCCCCTTTGCCCGTTTGAAGGCTGAGCTGGACCGGGTTTTAGCCGACGCTTACGGTATCAAGCCGGCGGACCTGATGCCGTGGCATTACCACGATCCGTTCTTTCAGAGAACGCCGCTGGTTTATGATTTGGATTTAGACCAATATTACCAAAGCCAGGATGTCCGCAAGCTGGCGCACAGATTTTACGCCGGCGTTGGTCTGCCGGTGGATGACATACTTGCCCGAAGCGACCTTTATGATCGCCCGGGCAAATATCCTCATGCCTTCAGCCACGACATAGACCGCCGAGGCGACGTGCGAATCTTGTGCAATCTGCAGAACACCGAACGCTGGATGGAAACCATCCTGCACGAGTTGGGGCACGCAATTTACAGCAAATACCACGACCAAAAAGAGCCTTGGCTGCTGCGGGAGCCTGCTCACAGCTTTACAACTGAAGGCATCGCCGTGCTGTTTGGCCGGCTCAGCCGCAACGCCGCCTGGATGCACGAAATGCTGCAGTGGACTTTAACCGCAGAGAGCGCCGAGGCCGCAGAGGAAAAATCAAAATTAAAAACCTCAGCGTTCTCTGCGCATTCGGCGGTAAAAACGTTGACCCAGGTGCAGTATAAAGAAATCGAAAAAGTCAGTTGGAAATATACACAATTTGGGCAGATACTCTTTGCCCGCTGGGCGATGGTTATGTACTACTTCGAAAAGCAGCTTTACGCCAATCCCGACCAGGACCTGAATAAGTTGTGGTGGAACTTGGTCGAGAAATACCAGTTGCTCAGGCGGCCTTTAACCGCAGACAGCGCCGAGGCCGCAGAGGGAAAATGCAAATTGGCAAGCTCAGCGCTCTCCGCGGGCTCAGCGGTGAACATCTCGGGCGAGACGTTCGATGCCGGCTGGGCGTCGAAATTGCATTTTACCAGTGCCCCATGCTATTACCACAATTATATGCTCGGCGAAATCCTGGCCTCGCAGTTACATCACTACATTGTTCACAAAGTTTTGAAGCTCGAATCAGATAAGGGCGTCAGCTATGTCGACCAGGAGAAGATCGGCAAATACCTGCGCGAGAATGTTTTTGGACCAGGCGCCCGCTACCATTGGAACGAAATGATAAGGCGGGCAACCGGCGAGCCGCTGACGCCGAGATACTTCGTCGATCAGTTCATAAACTAAGAACCGAGTCCGGATTAACCGCAGAGAGCGCGGAGTCCGCAGAGCAGAAATCGCAATTACAAATCTCGGCGCCCTCTACGAACTCGGCGGTAAACATCCCGTCAGGGCCGGCAGGACCGGCCCCGGCGGACCTGAGCGGCTCCTGGCGAGGGACGAGTTTAGCCGTCGCCGGCACGGCGACGAGAGACGAGCAACGAAGGGCGAGGAACGAGAAATGATTTACTTAGTTGCCATCTCGATCTACCTGCTGGCCTTGACCGGCATCGGGATTTACAAGTCCCGGCAGGTCAAAACACAGGCTGATTTTTCCGTAGCCGGCAGGTCGCTTGCACCCTGGATCCTGGTCTGCACAATGCTGGCTGCCTGGATCGGGACCGGCTCGATAGTGGGCAACGCCGGCAAAACATACCAGACCGGACTGGCTGCCCTTATCCTGCCTTTAGGCAGCGTTATCGGCATGATTATTCTGACGCGAATTGCGCCCAGAGTCCGCAATTACGAAGTTTACTCGGTGCCTGAAATTATCGGCAAATGCTATGGCCAGGCGGCCCGGCTGCTGGCGGTGATCGCCCTGGTGATCGCATATATGGTGATTGTCAGCTACCAGTTCAACGCCGGCGGAGCAGTCCTGGAAGTGATACTGACCGACCAAGCCGGGCATCCGCTTCTAACTGCAAAGACCGCCACCATTATCGCTGCGGTATTCATCGTCATCTATACCATCTTGGCTGGACTGATGAGCCTTGCCTACGCCGACATAGTGACCGGCATCATTATCACTGTTTCTCTGTTTGCTGCCTTGCCCGTTCTGTGGCTCAAAGCGGGCGGCTGGACAGGTATGGAGGCCGCATTTGCCGCGATGGGGAATAGGCCCAATCACATGAAATTCTGGGGCGTCTACACAAACACGGAGATAATCAATTATTGCCTGCCGGTGTTCTTACTGATCATGGGCGACGCCAATCAGTATCAGCGTTTCTTTGCCAGCAAGGACGCCAAAGGCGCCAAAAGTGCCGTGACATTTATGATATTTGCCGTGGCGGTGATTGAAAGCCTGATCATTCTGGAGGCCTGGATTTCCGCCAGCTTGATACCTAACGCCGCCCAGGGCAAATACGTGCTCATCTACGCAGCCAAGACCTTTATGCCGGCGGTGTTGGGCGTCCTTTTTCTGGTGACGGTGGTGGGCATCATCATCTCGACCGCCGATTCATTTCTGCTGATCCCGGCAACTTGTGTTATTCGTGATATTTATACGAACTACATCAACCCGAAGGCGCCGGAAAAAAAGGTGATCCTCGCCAGCAGGATACTGGTGCTTGTCTTTGGCGTAATCGCATACCTCGTCTCGCTGGCTTTTGCCCAGTCCACCACCATTTTTGAACGAGCGCTTTACGCCTACACGATTTATGGCTCTGCAATTACTCCGTGTTTGGTGGCGGCCCTATTCTGGAAAAGAGCCACCAGAGCAGGAGCCATCGCCTCAATCATCTTAGGGACGGTGACGGCGATTGCCTGGGCGGAACTGTTCAAGTCCGGCAGGAGCGGACTCGCCGGTCCTGATGGAATGGACTTTATAAAAAACGCCCTGCCCGGCTACATTTCCGGTTTGGATGCGGTGCTGCCGGCTATAACCGTGTCTGTAGCCGCTCTTATTCTGGTAAGTTTGCTTACGAAAAAGCCAAAAACTTAAAGCGTCCACCCGTTTTATGTTTTCAAGAGACACATATTTGCAGAGAAGACAACGCCTAAGGCAACAAGTCTCTTCGGGGCTGATCCTGTTTCTGGGCAGCCAGGAAAGCCCGATGAATTATCCCGACAATCCGTATCCGTTTCGACAGGATAGTTCCTTTCTTTACTTCTTCGGGCTGGATTTTCCGAACCTGGCGGCCGTCATAGACATTGACCAGGCCACTGATTGTGTCTTTGGCGACGACCCGACGATGGACCAGATAATCTGGATGGGACCGCAACCATCGTTGAAGGACAGATGCGAGAGCGTCGGCATATCGACAACTGCCCCGATGGATCAGTTGCAGACGCTATTGAAAAAAGCTGTGAAACAGAGTCGAAGTATTCATTTTCTTCCCCAATACCGAGTAGATATCATATTGCTGATCAAAGAGTTGCTGCCGATAGAACCTTCTGAAGCATTGATAAGGGCTGTTGTCGCCCAGAGGTCAACAAAAGCCGAAGAAGAAATCCAGGAGATTGAGGCAGCCCTGGAGATCTCCTATGAAATGCACATAACGGCAATGAAAATGTCAAAGCCCGGAGTCTTTGAACGAGAAGTCGCCGGAGCGATGGAAGGGATTGCTTTATCTCGGGGCGGACGCCTGGCTTTTCCTACGATTTTCTCCATTCACGGAGAAACGCTCCACAACCATTATTACGGTAACATAATGAAAGCCGGTGACATTGTGGTAAACGACTGCGGCGCCGAATCGCCTCTGCATTATGCCGGCGACGTCACAAGGACGATTCCTGTCGGCGGCAAATTCTCACCACGGCAAAGAGACATCTATAACATAGTCCTTGCCGCACAGCAGAAAGCGATTGAGGCGGTTGCCCCGGGCGTCGAATTTAGAGAAATCCATCGCCTGGCCTGCACCATCCTGGCATCGGGCCTTGCGGATTTGGGCCTATTAAAAGGCAACATCCAGGAAGCTGTTGATGCAGGGGCGCACACGTTGTTCTTTCAGTGCGGACTCGGCCACATGTTAGGCCTTGACGTTCACGACATGGAAGCTCTGGGCGAAGACTACGTGGGCTACACTGATAGTATCCGACGGAATCCCGAATTTGGATGGAAATCACTCAGGCTTGCCAGAGCACTTGAGCCTGGTTTCGTAATAACGGTAGAGCCGGGCGTATATTTCATACCGGAACTAATCGACCGATGGAAAGCCGAGAATAAGTGCGCCGACTTTATCAACTACGATAAGGTGGAAAGATACAGGGACTTCGGCGGCATTCGTGTCGAAGATGACGTTTTAGTCACCCCCGCGTCTTCTGTCGAAGACAGAAGCGGGGGTCATCGGATATTAGGTAAGCCAATACCAAAAACCATTGAAGAAGTGGAATCTGCCAGCGGAGGACGGGCCTGAGAAGATGAAAGGGCTTTGAATGAATCATTCTAGTCGCAGATTTGTCATTATCCTGGGCATGCAATCTGGAAACCTTTGAGTGCCAAAAGACCGAAACGCCTAAAGATGGCCGTTCTGTCTTCGACAGAAGACGCGGGGGCAGTCGCTTTTCCAGAAAGCCGCAGAGAGGATACGAATGAAGGGACCCCGCTTCGCGGGAACCAGATTATGTGGTCATCGCAGCGCGACGGCTGGTGCCATCTGTACCTGTACGACTGGAAGACCGGCGAATTGAAGAATCAGATAACTAAAGGTGATTGGGTGGTCCGCGGTATCGAGCGCGTTGACGAGCAGACCCGGCAAATTTACTTCTTTGCTTCCGGGCGCGAAGCCGGACGCGACCCGTATCTCCGCCACCTCTACAAAATAAATTTCGATGGCACGGGCTTGGTACTACTGACCCCCGGTCACGGCGAGCACTCAGTGACATTTTCGCCCTGCGGTAGATACATTGTAGATACCTATTCGCGGGTCGATTTTGCCCCGGTAACCGAGCTTCGCCGCTCTTCAGATGGGCAGCTTATATGTGAGCTGGAAAAAGCCGATATCGAGCTTCTGCTTGCCGAGGGCTGGAAATGGCCCGAACCTTTCCAGGCAAAAGCCAGAGACGACAAAACAGATATCTACGGCGTGCTGTTTCGCCCCACGAACTTTGACCCATCCAAGAAGTATCCGGTCGTGGAGTGCATATACAGCGGCCCGCAGAGTTTCAGCACGCCCAAAGCCTTCAGACCTTATTACGGGGCGCAATCAGTAGCTGAATTGGGCTTTTTGGTAATAATGGTGGATGGACTGGGCATGGGCGGAAGATCAAAGGCCTTTCACGATGTCCAATGTTTAACCGTTGCCGGTACGGCAACGTTCTGGGAAATCCTTGCTGGCACAATCAAACGCCTGCGCTGGGCTTGGCGCAGGGGCGACAGCGGCCTGCCAGACCACATCGCTGCGATGCGGCAACTGGCGGAAAAATATCCGTATATGGATTTGTCACGTGTGGGCGTTTACGGAGGCTCCGCAGGCGGATATGATGCGGCTCATGCGCTGCTCACACATCCGGAGTTTTACAAAGTGGCCGTGGCCACATCCGGCAATCACGACCACCGCCTGGATAAGGCCTGGTGGGTCGAACTATGGATGGGCTATCCGATCGGCGACCATTACATCCTCGAATGTTTAACCGTTGCCGGTACGGCAACGTCCTGGGAAATCCTTGCTGGCACAATCAAACGCCTGCGCTCCGCTTGGCGCAGGGACATGCTTATTGTTCCCAATGGACAGCATGGGCTGGCAGGCGACTATTTCGACCGAAAACGATGGGATTATTTCGTCAAACATCTGTTGGGCGTAGAACCGCCGGATTGGAATTCGATGGAAAGCCAATAGGCAATTAAGATTGTCAATTTACAATTTTCAATTGTCAATTTTAGGAGGTGTTTATGAGAATGTCACTCAATGTAGCTGCGGTGCTGGTTGCGATCATTTGCTTTGACGCACCTGCACCTTCAGCAGGCACGCAAACGCAGACGCAGCAGGTGCGGCTGATTATCCACGCCGACCAGGGCAAAGAGATTATCAGCCGAAATATCTATGGGCATTTTGCCGAGCATCTGGGCAGGTGCATCTACGGCGGCATTTGGGTGGGGCAGGATAGCCCGATACCCAACACGCGAGGAATTCGCAAGGACGTAGTTGAAGCT
>Ga0315296_10005510_pt1 | contig 10113 bp, 17 predicted proteins | sample YL17G14_18_MG_FD_203921 | JGI IMG/M metagenome (GOLD analysis project Ga0315296, IMG submission 203921) | Sediment microbial communities from Yellowstone Lake, YNP, Wyoming, USA - YL17G14_18 | ecosystem: Environmental > Aquatic > Freshwater > Lake > Sediment | place: USA: Wyoming | collected... | reverse complement strand
TATATCCCCGACGCCTGTCAGGTACCCGCCCTCCCCCTCAACGTTTCGACCGGCCCGGACCCGCTCCCCGACATACTGCTGCTGAGCGTAGAGTCCTATGTTTGTCACCTGGTGGCCCGTCGTCTGCACCCACGGCGCCGCAGGAGCCGGCGGAGCCGCCTGCTGCTGGGCCATCACCGCCTGGAGCCGGGCCAGCACATTGTGGGGTGCCAGCTGTTCGAGAAAAACAAAGAGCGGAGCTACCGACGGTGCTCCTGGGCCGGGGGTAGTCTCATTCATCGCTCCTCCGGCCTCAGAAGATTATCGTCCGTCCCTGCACACTGTACCCGGCTCGCTCACTCTTCTGCTTCGACTCCGCACGCTCAGCATCGTACTGCGCAAGAGTCACTCCCTTGCGCTTGGCCCAGCGCTCCCGGACGCCCTCAGGCATAACCGGGGGCGACCCCGGCTCGCCGCCGTTCTGGATAGGCTGCTGCCCACCCATTCCGAGCGGCGTCCCTGCGAGCATCTGGCGGAGCACGTTGTGAGGAGCGAACTGGTTCAGCACATTTGCGAGCCCTACCAACGGATTTTCCGGCATGTCATCCACCTCACGCTTCTCCTCCTGAAATCGATGTGAACTCCAGCTCCACCGCGAACGACCCTGCGGTTATCGTCACGTCGGTAGACGCCTCGACCATCGTAGGGACGCCCGACACGCCGAACATCCTGACGTAGAGCCGCTTGCTGTACGGAGCATAGTTGTTCGCTATCAGGTTGGAGTAGTCGAGTATCCCGTGCGTCCCGCCCAGACCGTGCACGAACGCGGTCCACGAGCTGAGCAACGTCATCCTAGGCTCGATTATGCAGCCGACTATGTTCTGTATGGGCTCCGTCAGGACGCCATGGATGTCCACCCCGTTGTTGGGACTGCCAACGTCGTCTGCAAACCCGAATGCCTGTGTATAGACGATGGTGTGCTGGGCGTCCACGGTCACGCTGACCAGAGCCCGTATCCTCTGCGGCCCCCTGCCTCGCAGGTAAGTCTTCCTCAGTAGAGCTATTATCGGTGCCATATCTATCCCTCCGCTCCAGACATCGAGGTAAACTCCAGCTCGACCGTGAACTGCCCATGCGTGAGCGGCGCTGCACTGGGCGCCTCGCCCCAGCCCGGAGCGACGACGACACCATACATCCGCACGAAGAGCCGCTTGTATGGCGTCCCCCCGCCGATATTGTAGTTTGCTATCACCAGGTTGTCGAAGTCGAGCATACCGTAGGTGCCCAGCAGGGTCCGTGCGCCCATGTCGAAATCGGCAAGCGCCCGGACCTTCGGCTCCACAACATCACCCTTGACGTTGAAGATGGCCTCCGGGAACAAGCTCTGGAGGTCTATCCCCTGCCCGGCGACCGTGCTGTAGAACCCTGTCCCCTGGTCATAGCCCATCGACTGTATACCCTCAAGGTGCACCCACACGAGCGCCCGTATTCTCTGCGGACCCCGGCCCCTCTTGTATGTTTTCCTCAGTAGAGTTACATCCGGCATGTTTCACACCCCCTTAACCCTCCGCGCCAGAGCACGGAGTATATTCGAGTTCAACCATGAAGGCACCGCCAGTCAGAGCCGCATCGCTGCTCGCCTCTTCGAAGAGAGGACCCGCCGCCACACCGTACAGCCGCACATAGATGCGCTTGTACAAGGTGGTATAATTACTCGACTCTATCTTGAAGAAGTCGAGTATCCCGTGCGTCCCGAGCAAATTGTGCGTGAAGCCCGTCCACGTCGAGAGCAGCGACAGCCTCGGTTCCATCACGCTACCCACCACCCCGTAGCCGGCATTCAACGCCACGATGTCCTTGATGGGCTCGGGTATGATGCTCTGAACGTTCACGCCTTCCCCACCAACCGCATCGAGGAACCCCTTCAATACCTCGTATGCGCCCGGAGAGCCTCCAGAAAAGGTCACACTGACTATCGCCCGGACCCTCTGAGGCCCGCGGCCTCTCACCATAGACTTCCTTACCAATACCAACGCTGGTGCCATCTTTTATCACCCCTGGCTTTCACCTGGCTTACACCTCCCCGAGGTGCTATCAACTTGAACTAGTAACCGCCACCCTCCCCGAATATATTCCTCCGATTGAGCTCCGAAGTCGTCATCTTCGGCTTCACCCCACCCTGCGGCAGGTACGACCTCGTGTACCTCGCCTGGTCCGCCGCCGCCTTCTTCACGCCCGGGAGCTCGATGCCCAGCGCCTCAGCAAGCGGTGCCAGTGGTGCCGCGAGTACCATGTTCAGCATCGCCAGCGGGTCCATCGGAGCTTCCTGCGGCTGCTCTGTTGGGGACACTGCCTCCCCCCGACCGCTTCCGTATATCATCGCTCGCGCCGGCATTTCCACCACCCTAGAAGATATTCATTCGGTTCAACTGGGGGGTTGGAATTTTGGCAGAATAATAGCCGCCGCCCGCCATCAGCTTGGGTATTACATTATGTGGCAGAATCATCTCCACGCTCTTGAACCCCGTATTGAGAGTACTCAACAGGTTAGCGTTCAACGCACCAAGCTGACCGAGAAGAGCAGCAACTGGGTCTTCAGGCACTTCGACACCCCAGCCTATATATGGGAAAGGGGGTATTTAAAATCTGCCCCACTGCTCGGATTATTTCCCTACCCTACCCTGCCGGACCGGGCGCCGGACCTAACCTTACCAGACCGCCCCAAAACCACAGCCCGCCACATCGCAGCACACCTTAAGCATCAATTACATAACTACCATCAACTCCCCTTCTTGCTACTCCTATCCTTTCCAGCTCTCCTAACGAAGGCGGTAGCGGAACGAAAACAAACTTAAAATTGGGAAATTTATCTTGCCGCTCTATCAGAATCTCATTGTACTTCTCTATTAGGTCTCGGGTCAGATATAGTGGCCTCATATGAAACTTGTAATGACAGCCCCGACAGAGGGTAATGCAGGTCTCGGGATTACAATAATCACCATAGCAGACATGGTGGGCAACATATCTCTTCCTTCCGCAGAGCACACAACGATAGCCATCCCTACTAAAGACCGCCTTGCTCACCTCCCTCGGGACTTTAACCATACCGCACCCTACCAGCCAGGCCACAAACCTTATTTGCGCTCCTCAAATTTCACCACCTTGAACCGACCATACTTCGGCCTAAAATCGCCAACTCCCACATAGCTACCCGCATATTCAAAAATCTCCTTTAGCGTCGCGGTCTGGAAGTTATCATCAAGGACCTCAATCGTGAACTCGCAGGCCCAATCTTCAAAAATCGGCCGATAACGCACTACCCGAGAGCGTTGCACAACTACAGGGCGAGCGTCCACCTTGTACCCGCCTTTGCTCTCAAGCGGTATTTTGTCTGGCTTAACAAAGACTGCGGCCTTACAGAGCTCCCTGAAACTTTTACCCCGCGCTCCTTTCATTTTGTAGTTTCCGCCAGCTCTCACCAAAGCCGCCTCTATGTGGCTCGCAGGCTGATAGGGCTTTCCGTCGTCCATGAGATACAGCGACCGCTGAGCCTCCTCCTTGTAGTCAGCCAGTGTCGCCGTAGCTTTCTTCGCCTTTCCATCATCTCCCATTCCCTCTGTCGGGAACCGGTGATGCAGGAGAGGCGCTATTCCCTCTATCCTCGCCGATATATTCTTCACCATTGTCCTACTCTCCCTTCCTCTGCTTTCTAATATTAACGCATGTCTTGCAACTCGGGCACGACGCATAATACTCGCTATGCCCCTTGTAGTCCCATCGCCAACCGCACCGATGGCATTTCAGCTTCATGCTTACCCGTAAGTATTCAGTATTAATAAACCTTTCTATATGGCCCCGCCCTCATGAAGAGTAAGAAAGATGATAGCACCTATCAAAAAACATAACCCCACCACTATCGCTCCAATCCCTATCGACATCCAGAGCACGTACCACTTATCGCCCTTGTATGCCTTCTCAAGAATAGCCATAATGGAGCAACCAAAACCGGTCATAATGATTCCGATAAGCAGCGCTACCAGAAGGCCGGCAAACATTCCTATTATTACCCCGAATAGACTGGCGAGAATCAAATACTTCCTGTGCCGCTCGGTCATTCTACCTCACGCCGGCCCGGGCAGAGGAGTCCCGGCGAAAAAGTCCCCCCTCAAATAGGTCAGCGGCCCCCTCTCCGCTGGGCTGTGAATTACTTTCGGGCGAGCTCCGCCGGCGAGGAGAGGGAGCAACAAGTTGTGAGGGGCCACCGAGAGAAGGGCGTCGCCGACGCTGAACATCACTTGCAAAGGATTTTCGGGCATGCAACTCAATTCGTATCCGAACTAATATACTTTCCGTCCCGCCCTCATAGGAGAAACAGCGGCGGCACGAACTGCATCTTCGCCAGCGCAAACGAGTATGGTGTCACGAAAAACAGCGCATCGTACCCCCGCTTCTCCCTCTCCGCCGTCGGGAACACATCGCCGTTCGTCGTGTCAAAGACCATCCACTGCCCCTTGTAAAATGCCTCCACCCACCTGTGCGACTGGCCCAGCGCGTACCCGAAGACCATCCTCGACGGGACGCCCTTGTAGAAGAGCAGCGCCTCCAGAGCTATTGCTGAATTGCCGCAATCCCCCGCACCGGTAGTGAAAACTTCAAACGGCATCATTATGCCTTCGCTCCTGTGAAAGAGCTCTTCGTCGGTTATGTAATAAATATTCGTGGTTACGAACTCAAATGCAATCTCAATCATCCCGTCCCGGTCGCCCCCCGCCTTCTCCCACATCTTGTCGGCGACCGGAATTACCCTAGGGTCCCGCATCAGTAGAAAATGAGGCACCAGCACCCCTATATCAGCAAGACTCTCGGGCACGACTCAATATTGTTGTTCCACTCATAAATAAATTCCTATGGCCCAAACCAACCTAGCCAAACTTTACCCGTAGTAAAGAGTATTATCCAAAATATGAGCTGGCCCACAAATGCGGCTTCCCACCTGAGCACCGAGCGTTGCAGGAACGATACCAGCCAACACGTCATGTCTTGTTTGTTACCAGTTGTAGGGAAAGGGATTTCTTGCCATAGCTTGGATATCACATTCATAGGAGCAGCCGCCTCTACTTGATGCCGTTCTTCCTCAGTAACTCCTCGAATATAGGCTTAACGCGCGGGTCCTCAAGCACCGCAGCGGCTTCTTCTTCGGTTAGACTCTTGCAGAGCTCCTCTACCTCGCTGCTGTTGGGCCGCTTCATAGTCGCCTCACAAGCTCGAATAGGGTTTCCTCGCCACCGGCCGCTCCTCTACCTTCAGCTTCGGCGCTTCCTCTTCCGGCCTCACAGGGGCGGGGGGCAGCAGGGGGCCGCCTGCTGACACCATCTCCGGCTTCTCCCCTGGGCCTAGGAGGAATGAATGCGTAGGAGACACCACCGACGCATAGGGCGCCAGCTTTCGGGCCTCAGCAGCCTCCTCGGCCACCGGAGGAGGCACAACCGCTGCCCGGACCTCTTGCGCAGCCAGAATAGCCGCTATGAGTTCCTCCCTACCCTTCCCCTTCGCCGCAATACCATGGCGCTCGGCAACCACTCTGAGCCTGAGCTCGTCCATCGACCTGAGATGTCCCTCCAGTAGTGAAAGAGCATTCCCCTCCACCACTACAGGCGGCGCAGGGGGCGCAGCAGGTGCAGCAGGCGGCTCTTCCTCCACCGGGGCAGGAGGTGTAACAATCGGCTCCTCCTCGCCCTTCAGGTACGGCAGAGGATTTAACTCAAGCGCGGGAGCCGGCTCCGAGACCTTCAGCGGTGCCTCGGGCTCGGGCTCCTTCGAGAGCTCCACGACCGGCTCCGGGGCCTTCTCCTCAACAGCCTCCTCTACAACCTCTACCTTCTTCCTGGCTGCCAACCTCTCCCGCAACTTCTTGAGCTTAGAGCTCTCTTCCTTCGCCATCATCACACCTGCCTTCTACCGACTTTACCCAGCTTGGACTTCTCCTTCTCCTTGACTCCCGCCGGCAACTTTGTAGTCCATACCTCAACTACCACGAGCGTCGGGTTGCCACCAGGGGCCGCGGGCGATTGACCATAAATCGCCTTCGGAGCCTCATACCTGACAAACGGTTCCGCCCCAATGAGCGGAATCCATTCATCGGCTGCCGGCTCATCGATAAACGCTATCCTTACCGGAGGCCCGGCACCAATGGTGTCCGGCATAAGTCCATACATCCGCCAGTGATGCACATCAGACGGCATTGTGCACACGAGGAACCACGGATTGGCCTGACCGGGAGCCGCCGGAGGAGCTATCTGCTTCTGGAAAATCACGACATACTTGGGCCGCGCGCCCTTGAACACCAGCTCCTCCCCATCCTCATCGGCCATCAGTCCCACCTCACGCCTGGCCGGTCACCTGCGGCACACCGGCGATGACTATAGGCTGGTAGTCTATCTCGCGCTCCTCCACCTTCCGCACTATTTCCTCCGTAACGTCTTGCAGCAGGAACTTTTCACCTAGCAGCGTTACGAAATAATCTTTATTATCGGTCAGGCCCAATGGTTCCCCGGGCGGCCAGAAGAAGTCCGTCCTATTCACCAACCTTATCTGTATGATATGCCCAAATATGGTAAAAATATCATACAGCTCATCAAGGTCCGCTAGGAACGGAACCAGCGGCGCTTCGAGGAAGCCGCCATCCTGCCCGCCTATCCCGGCGTTCACTATGGGGGCAGCAATTCCAGGGGGAGTCACCGTGACGTCCCGCTTCAGGTCGGTGCCCCACCTCCACTTCCCCCCGGGCTGCTTCACCTGTAATGAGATGCCCATAGGAAACTCATAGCTCGGAGGAACCACCACCGGAGTGGCAGATATGAAAATATTATCTGGTATGGGTGGGAAGAGTATTCTACCAGGCATCAACGCTTGAGCGTTCGCCCGGACCACGGCGATAACCACCGGCCGGAAATGAAACAGTCTGCCTTCCTGCCCGGGCTCAACAAACCTAAAATCAGCGAACTGGCTTACGGCACCTGCGGCGATGCCGTCAACGAGAGTAGTGTACTGAGCAGTCATACCACTCAGCGGCTCGCGCACGCCGAGCTTGAAGACCCCTGAGCCGCCCTCGTAGTCAATCAGCTTGACTATGATGCCCGTGGCCAGCATGGACCTGCCTCGTCCATACCAGTAATCGTCAATTATATTCGGGCCTTCCATAGTCTCATTGCTCCATTGCTCCTACGCCTTCGTGGTCACCGAGGGTATGCCGCCTATCACGATAGGCTGATAGTGTATCTCCCTGTCCTCGACCTTCTTCTTGACAAGCTCCGACGCTTCCAGCAAGACATATTTCGCCCCTATCAGGGCCACGAAATAGTCCTTATCATCCGTCAGGAGCGCCCCAAGGGCCATGCCTGGAGGCCAGAAAAAGTTCGTCCGATTTACCATTCGTATCGCGATGGTATGCCCGAAGATGGTCCACATGTCCCAGAGGTCGCTCGGGTCATCGATGAACGGAGCCAGCGGAGCCTCCAAGAAGCCGCCATCCACGCCTCCAACGCCAGCACTGGTCAATACCACACCACCCGGCGTGGTGACCACCACATCCCGCTTCTGGTCGGTCCCCCAGCGGAAATCCCCGGACGGATGCTGTACCTGTATGGAAACCCCCATCGAAATCATATCTATCAACGTCACCGGAGGCGCGGCCGCCCGTATTGGTATGAATATATTATCCGGTATAGCGGGGAACAGTATCCTGCCCGGGCGGGTAAGGTTGGTGCCCCTGACTACGGCAAACACGATAGGCCGGAACTGGAACAGCCGACCCTCCTGAGCGGGCTCCGTAAACCGAAACTCTGCGAAACCGCTCGCACCGCCGGGCGGTATACCGTTGACCGCTCCCCTCACGAACTGGACCACCATATTGCCAATCGGCTCCCGGCGACCTATTTTAAATATATTGTAGTCGCCGCTGTAGTCGATAAGTTTAACTACAGCCCCAGTGGGCAGGAACGACCTGCCCCTGCTGTAGGCATAGTTCCCGTGCAGTTTTGGACCCGACATCGCCATCACCTTTATGCCCTCGTGGTCACTATCGGGACACCGCCGATGGTCACAGTCTTGTAGGGTATGTCCTCATCGATGACCCTTTTATGGAATCTTTCAGGGCAGGGACCGAGAATATGCTTCCGGCCCACCACGCCGATGAAGTATTGCACGTTCGGATATTCCGCGGACAGACCGCCTATGGTTCCGCCGGGCGCGGCGTATAGGTTCGTGCGGTTGGCGATGCCGAACTGGATGGTCTGCCCGTAGATGGCGTTCAGATACCATAGGTCGCTGAAGTCGTCCACGAGCGGAGTCAGTATAGCGTCGATGAACCCACCCTCCACACCGCCAACATTCAGTGTGGTTATCGTAGCAGTGGGTACGACCACGTCCACATTGAACGACAGGTCGGTCCCGAGCCTCGCTGTACCGGTCGGGTGCCGCCACCGCAGCTCCACCCCTACCGGTATGCGCTCATCCACATAGGTGAGAAGTGCCGGGTCAATCGGGAGTTGGTTGATTGGCGTCGGCCCCAGTATCAGCCGGCCATCCGCCGTCGCAGGGCCTGCCTGTATCATCACCTCGCGCACGCCGAAGATGAACGGCCGCAGCTCGAAGATACGATTCTCCCTTGCGGGCTGCAAGCACCTCCACTCGGCGAACACTTCCTGGCCCGGAGCGATACCACCATTCGCCACGCGACTCGTGTACCTCACCGAGTGCTGGGCGATGGCCTCGTGACGCTCCACTATGAATACCGCCTCGTTGCCGGAAGGGTCAACTATCTTGACGATATCATCTGTATAAAGAAATCCTGACCGCCGGTCATAGGGACGAATGCCCGTCATTGCGACACCCCAGTTACGCTATTGATAGGAAACTATATAAGAATGGCGGTATTTAGATTTTATCCGCCATTCTCCGTGTCTATCTCGTCTTCATGCTCCTGCTACCCTTGTAGGGGACAATTTCCTCGGCGGGCTCCACCTCGGGTATTTAGGCAAGATTTTCCTTCCTCCCCCTCAGCGCAACGAGGACCACTACCGCTCCCGCGACGCCCCCGGATATCGCCCCGCCAGCGACCCCCTTGAACCCAATTAAAATATCATCGCTTGTAATGCTCTGGGTCTTGTTCACGAAGGTCGTCGGCTTGACCTCGGTCCTGTTGACGACTGTGGTGTTATTGACCGACACAATGGTTAAGGGCGGCGTGGAGTTGAGGTGGTTGACCTCCAACCAGAGCGCCGAATCGTTGTACTCCACCCGCTCGGTGATGTTGTTGGTGACGTTGGTGATATTCGTAACACTAACATTGACGCGCCGGAGTTGTTCCACCAGGTCGGCGTAGTTAGCGACGATGAGCGCTCTGAGAGCAGTATCGTTCATATCCATCAGCGCTCGGAGAGAAACCTCCGTCATGGCGATGGAAGTGTTCAGGCTGTCGAGCTGGTCTTGGAGCCGAACGACGTCGGCGTTCTCCGAGAGGTTCATGCTGTCAAGGCTGACGCGGATTCCCGAGATGGAGTCCCTGAGAGAGGTGATGCTGTCGAGCATAGCCGAGTTCAGCGCCCCGATAGAGGCGTTCAGGGCGTCGAGTTGTCCCTGTAAGGCGTCGATTTTATCTTCAAGCCCTCTCGTGTCCGGACCGAATGTATAATCATCCCGCGTAACGGTTATATTGAATGAGATAGTAGATTTTTCATACATTCCACTGCTATAATTATATGCAACCCACCATCTCATATCCACCGATATAATATCGTACCCACCTGCCCTAAGCCACGCGGAGCCTGATGCATTATTCAGGAACAAATGCGTATTTCCGTTGGTCAGGTTCGATGACCAATTCACAGACGGGATATTGGTCGAGAATGTCACGCGTTCAAAGGCTTGTTGACCGGGTGCCACGGTAACGTTTGTGACATTCCACCAATTAACGGTAACCACCTCTCCCGGCTCGACCCGCACGTCCCCTTTAATTGAAGGATAAATATTATCCTCCGTTCCCGTCAGGTTGTACTCCTGACCCAATACCAGCCACTTCCTCTCAGTAGTCTCCCCGCCAGCCGACGGTATGACCATCAGCGACGCGGCGACGAG
>Ga0315296_10005509_pt1 | contig 10114 bp, 7 predicted proteins | sample YL17G14_18_MG_FD_203921 | JGI IMG/M metagenome (GOLD analysis project Ga0315296, IMG submission 203921) | Sediment microbial communities from Yellowstone Lake, YNP, Wyoming, USA - YL17G14_18 | ecosystem: Environmental > Aquatic > Freshwater > Lake > Sediment | place: USA: Wyoming | collected... | reverse complement strand
ACCTGACCGTGACCGTGGATCGCGACAAGGTCGCGCGTTACGCCGTGAACACGGGCGACGTGCTCAGGGTCATCGAACTGGCCATCGCCGGCAAGCCGGTGTCGCGGGTGTACGAGCAGAACCGGGCGTTCGACATCGCCCTGCGCTTTCCAGAGGAACGCCGGGAGTCGGTCGAGGCGCTCGGCAGGCTGCTGGTCGATGTGCCGGGCGGGTATCGCGTGTCGCTGAACCAACTCGCCGACCTGAAGGCGGTTGAAGGGCCGACGCAGATCAGTCGGGAGAACGGCGAGCGGCGGATCGGGATCGAACTGAACGTGGTGGGCCGCGACATCGGCAGCTTCGCCAAGGAGGCGCAGGCGCGAATCGCGACGGCGGTCGATCTGCCCCGGGGTACTACGTGAACTGGGGGGGACAGTTCGAGAACCAGCAACAGGCGATGAGGCGGCTGATGATCATCACGCCGGTGGTAGTGGGGCTGATCTTACTGCTGCTGCTCTTCACGTTCGACTCGGTGTGGCTTGCCGGCCTGGTCCTGGTGAATCTCCCGTTTGCGATGGTTGGAGGCGTGTTCGCGCTGTTCCTCTCCGACCTCTACCTGTCCGTGCCCGCGTCGGTGGGCTTCATCGTCCTCTTCGGTGTCGCCGTACTGAACGGTGTGGTGCTCATCTCGTACATCTCGGACCTCCGCGCTAGCGGGGCGACTGCGGCGGAGGCGGTGCAGAGGGGGTGCGAGACCCGGCTCCGCCCCGTGCTGATGACGGCAACCATCGCCATCCTGAGCCTGATTCCGATGGTGTTCGCCACGGGTCCGGGGTCGGAGGTGCAGCGCCCCCTCGCTGTCGTCGTGATCGGGGGGCTGATCACCTCTACCGCGCTGACGCTCCTGGTGCTGCCAATCCTCTACAGTTGGCTGGAGGAATGGAGGACCGTCCGGCATGCTGCGCGGCCCAGCGTGCCCGACGCGCAACCGAACACGGTGATGGACTGAGCCCGTTGACATGCTCGCGCAGCCCATCGGCGCACGAGCGATCAGGCCACGCGCGTTCGTCCTTCGAGACCCTCGGGACGAACGGCTGACGGCGTCATCCTCTGTCGCGGAGCTTTCTCAGCTCGTCGAGCGCACGCTTCAGCGATTCGAGTTTCTGGCCCGCCTCGCCGAGCCGCCCCTCTGCCGTGAGCTGCTGATAGTCGGCGAGGTCACGAGCCGCCTGGTCGATCAGGGCCTGGATCGCGGGCGGCACGATGGCGGGCACTCCGCCCGCCCGCCGGAGCGCGAGGGAGGATGCCTGCGCGGTGCCGGGAGGGCCGGTGCCCGCAGCGCCCGACAGGGATGAGTCCGCCGTCCTGGCCATGCCAGCTGCGTCCCCACCACTCAATAGGCTCGCCATCGCCTCGTCGAAGTTCGTGCCGAACCCGAGGCGGTCCTGAAGGGCGAGCACCACGAGCCGCAGCTGCGGCATCGGGCTCCGTTCGGCTTGGAGATAGATCGGCTCGGCGTACAACAGACCGCGTCCTATCGGGATGACGGTCAGGCCGCCGCGCCGCGCGTGCGACCCCTGCTGGTTCCACAGGGTCAGCATCGACGACACCTGGGGGTTCTGGTCGATGCGGGCTTCGACCTGGAGAGGACCATCGACGAGTCGCGTCTTCGGGAAGTTGAACACCATGACCGACCCGTACGCCTCGCCGTCACTGCGGCCGCCAATCCAGCCAATCAGGTTGTTGCGGTTCGACGGCGTGAACGGGAGGATGGCCACGAACTCGACCCTCGGCTGGCCGGGGAGCTGCATCAGGACGAAGTACGGTTCGAGCGCCCGCGCAACCTGCTCGCGCGTCTCGCTCATCGAAACTTCGCTCGCCACCGTCCAGAGGTCCTCGCGGTTGTAGAACACCGCGGGGTCCCGCATGTGGTACAGGCTGAAGACCGTGCCCTGCACCGTGAGCAGCAGCTCGGGGTAGCGGACGTGGTCGCGAAGGCCTGCGGGCATCTCGCCTGGGTCGCAGAACAGGGTGGGAAACAGACGCCGATACGCGGCGACGATGGGATCGCCCGGCTCGAACACGTAGAAGGTGACCGTTCCCTCGTACGCATCGATCACGGCCTTCACGCTGTTCCGGATGTAGTTCACCCGCCCGGTGGCCAGGCGGTAGTGACGCGCGTACGGGTACGTCTCCGACGTCGTGAAGGCGTCCATCAGCCAGTACAGATGGCCGTCCGTGCCAACCACGACGTAGGGGTCATCGTCGAAGATGAGGAATGGCGCCAGCGTCGCCACGCGTGCGTGGATGTTCCGCCGCATCAGCAGCAGGCTGTCGGCCCGCACGTCGTCGCTGAATGGCAGCTTCGAGAGATCGCCCCGATTGAAGGCGAGCAGCAGCCGTCTGGTCCAGGAGCCGACCGTGATGCCGCCGTGACCCTCGTAGGTCGTGTAGCTGTTGCTCTCGCCCTGCGGGTAGTTGAACTCCTTCTGTGCGGTCCGGACGTACACGTCCGTGTTGGTGAGCTGGCCGAAGTAGATCTCGGGGCGTGTGACCTGCAGCTCGGCCGTCGTCGCCCGGACCGGCATGTCGGAGAGCACCAGCTCGGGCAGCCCTTCACGCGTGAACCCGTTGACCGGGTTCATCGTGACACCGTAGCCGTGCGTGTAGATCAGCTTCTCGTTGATCCAGTTCCGGCTCGACTCGGGCAGCCTCTCGACGTTGAGCTCTCTCGCCGCCACCATCATCTGGCGCAGCTCACCGCCGACGCGGTACCGGTCGATGTCGATATCGGGAAAATCGTAGTAGGTGCGGATCTCCTGGATCTGACGCAGCGTATCCTGGAGCGCGCGCCAGTCCCACAATCTGATGTTGCGCAGTGTCGCCTGGTTGTTCTTGACGTCAATCGCCTCGGGGCCGGTCTCCGCCGGAAATGCGTGCTGTTCCACCCGGGCGAGGTCGAACCCGCGCGAGGTGAACTCGATGTTGTGGCGAATGAACGGGGTCTCGCGGACGAGCTCGTTCGGTTTGACGATGAAGCCGCCGACGTACCAGCCGGTCAGGCGCACGCCGGTGTAGACGAGCAGGGCCGGCAGCACGGCGAGCACGAGGCCGGCCAGGCGGCGGGGCTTGAGGCCGTTGGCCGCCGCGATCGCCGCGCCCAGCGCGAGCGATGCCGCCACCACGGTCAGCCCCGGCAGCAGCACGTGCGCGTCCGTGTAGGTCACGCCTGAGAACACGGTGTGGTCGGCGAACAAGTAGTCGTAGCGGGACAGATACACCCGGATCGCGAGCACGAGCAGCGCTCCCGCCAGGACGAACGACAGCGGCGCGAACGGCCGGGGCGCGCCGGGCGGCGTCCGGCGCATCGTGAGGATCTGCTCGCCTTCAGCCGCGATGAGCGCCACCATCACCGCGACCAGCAGGATCATGGCGAGCGTGCTCGCCCATGCCGTGAGCAGCCGCAGCACCGGCAGCGTGAACAGGTAGAAATCGACCGGCAGGCCGAAGATGGGATCGGCCACCGCCGCGGCCGCCGAGGCGGCCGTCGCGACCGGCCGGTGCCAGTACAGGCCGAACGTCGTCCACTCCTCCATCATCGCGGAGCCGGAGACGACGGCCACCAGCAGCGCAATGACCCAGGTCGCGATCGTCACGATCGGCCCGAGCGAGAAGGTCACCGGCTGACCGTTCACGTAGATCGTGCGTCCTCTCAGGTTCCGGGGCCGGATCGCCCAGAGCCCGCCGCCAACAACGAGGAACGTGGCGATCGTGAAGAGGGCGAACAAGCCGGTCTTGTAGGCCAGGGTGCGCCAGAAGACCGACGAGAACCCAAGCGAGGCGAACCAGAGCGCCTCGACGTACCAGGAGATGACGACCGTGATACTGAGGACCGTCAGGAGCGCGAGCGCGAGGAGCACCGTGCGGGCGCGCCGGCGACGCGGGCGGCCGACGTCAATCACCCGCGGGCCCCCGGGGGTTCCTGCGTGCGAGGGAAATGGCATGGACGTGACGCCTTTCGTTGGGCCGGGGTGACAGCGCACAGCCCGTCCGTCCGAGAGCTTAGCACGTCAGCAGCCTTCTTTCTTCTTCTTCGCCGGGGGCCTGCCGCCGGGCTTCGAGCCTGGCAGGCTCACCTTGGGCAGCGGCTGTCGCAGGGCGTACCGATGGATCGCCTCGGCCACGCCGCACTCGTCGTTGGTGAGCGTGATCGGCCATCCAGCGGACCGGAGTTCGGCGACCGCATTGCCCATCACGACGGCCACGCCGGCGAACTCCAGCATGTCGCGATCGTTGAGGTTGTCGCCGACGGCCATGATCTCTTCCCGCGACACGCCCCGGCGCGCCGCCCATTCGGCCAGCGTCGCGCCTTTCGAGCAGCCCTGGCGCGTGACGTCGACGAGCGAGAAGTCGCGCGCCTCGTACTCGGTCACGGAGACTTCAAACTGGTCGGCGTACGGCAGGCCACGAAGCACGGACAGCAGGTCGCGCATCACCGCGACCGTCCCGGTGAACATCAGCTGCAGCGGGTCCTCGGTCAGCGACGCCTCGAGGGGATCGACCGCGCCGATGGATGCCCGGTTGCTCTCGAAGTAGACCACGCGGTGCGGGTCCGAGGACTCGAGCCGCTCGTAGATCACCTGGCGCGGGCCTGCCCGGTCGAACACGACGGCCGCGCTGTCTCGAAAGCGCGCCGTGGCCTCCAGCGCCTGCCGGGCGATCCCTGCCGGCAGCAGGTGCCGAATGATCGTCTCGCCGTCGCGCGTCTTGACCAGCGCGCCGTTGTTGACAATGAGCCAGAACGGGCCCGAAAGCTGATCAACGACGGGCCGTGCGAACTCGAAGCGGCGACCCGTGACCAGCACCACCTCGATGCCTCGCTCGGTCGCCGCAAGGAGGGCGCGCCGGTTGGCCTCCGGCACCTGCCACCGGCTGTCGAGCAGCGTGCCGTCGACGTCCAGGGCGATCAGGCGAATCACTACTGCCCCTTCATCCCGGCCCCGAACCGCGTCCACGGCCGGCTCCGGAGATCGCGGAGCAGCCCGCGCATCCAGCCGTACTCCGGGCGCCGGGTCAGGAAGTCCTCCGCGATGAAGTCGCCGGTGCACGGCCGTCCCATCGCCGCCCACAGCTCCATGTTCGACGCCATCTGCGCATCTGCGGCCTTGGCCTGCACCGTGCCGCCAGGGTAGTACGGGGCCCATTCCCACTCGGGGATTCCCCGGGGGCTGTTCTCCACCGCGCCGCACAGCGAGCGCTCCGTCGGACCATCCGCCTTCTCGATCACGTCGAGCTTGTCCGCCTCGAACAGCTTGGCCAGTTCCACGTCGATCTGCCCCTTGTGCCGGGCCATGAGCTGCTCCCAACGGGCGCGCCGCGCGTTCGGGGAGCTCCGCTTGTCGTTCACGTCGAACGTCGTCTCCGTCCTGATCAGCTTCGGATCGACCGGGAAGTTCGAGCCGACGTAGTAGCCGTCCTTCGTCCGGCGCACGCTGTGCTCCTTGAGGCCCAGCTCGAAGAGCGCGATCTCGCCGGTCTTGTTGTCGCCCAGCAGCCAGTCGTTGGCGTACCCGCCGTTGTTCTTCTCCAGCATGATCCGGACGTAGTCGTCGATCGAGCTGCTGTACTGCATCGCCTTGCGCGCGCGGAAGAACTCGGGCGAGCCGTCGGGATCGAATCCCTCGAAGCCGGTAATCGTTGTCTCCGTGATCATCAGGCCGTTCGAGTTCAAGCCGAAGTCGTCGTTACTGGCAATCACGCCTGGCAGGCCGTCCATGAGGATCCGGTAGCCCTTCTCGGGCTCCAGGTCGAAGATGATGTTCCACCGCGAGCCCGTCACGTAGTTCGTCCAGGTGTTGTGGGCGATGACGATGCGTCTATCCTTGGTGTGGCTCCCGGTCGCGACGAAGGCGCTGCAGCTGCCGGGGTTCTTCGTTGACGGGGGCTGCCCCTGCTGCTTGTCGAACCATGGGACGTAGTAGTACGGGAGCTCCTCGAGGGCGTTCAGCGCCACGAGGTCCCAGCGATCGGCGCTGACGCTCTTCGCCGCGAGGCCGGCGACAATGCCGTCGATCTCGCGCTGGTACTCGCTGTCGATCTTCGGCCACAGCATCTGCTCGGCCGCGCGGCGGTAGAACGCCCAGTCTTTCTTCGTGGTCTCCTTCAGGAACGGCGGCAGCACGCGGAGCAGGTCCTCGATCTCCGCCGCCAGCAGATAGCCGTGCTGGTAGCCGAGGCGCTCGGGCGCTCCCTCGAGATGCACGTAGATCCAGCCATTGCGCTCGAACCGGTAGCTGTCCTGCAACCGGCCGTCAGGCGGCTGCACGGCCGCAGGCGGCGGGACCTGGGTCTGGCGGCATCCGCCGGCGCCCGCTCCGATGAGGAGCGCGGTCACGACGGCAGCGAGCGGCGTTCGTCTCACGGCAGCCTCCATTCAAGAGATCCTCTCACGCGGAGCGCATCAGCGAGTGGGTGACGCCGGGCGGGGCCGCCCCGCCCGCGCCGTGGTTCGGCAGACTCACCACGCCCTGAGCTTGCCGAAGGGCGCAGGCCCGACGCACGTGGCAAGGGCTTTTCGGGCCGAGCACGGGTGGGGCTGCCCGGCGGCAGGCCCCGCTCGCTGTTGCCATGTCTCAACACAAGTGAGCTCACGTGTAGAAACGCGCGGCCGATTATAGCGCTCAAAACGGCTCGCCGTGCTCAGAGCCCGAGGATCAATCCACTCCAGCGAGTGATGGGCCATTTTGCAAAGCGCCGACTGTGAGGTCCGCCGTTCGACTCGCCTGCGCCCCCCGCTCGCTCACGGCAGGCCGAACGCGCTGAGCGTGCCCAGGGCCAACCGGAGGCGCGGCGCGAATTGGCCCGTCGCGAAGCAGTACAAGCGTTGACTCGCGGGCTCTTCGTTCTCGGCTCTCGCTCGTCAGGAGTCCATGCAGAACACACTGTGACCCGTGAACCGAGAACTGAGAACCGACAGCCGTCGGCTGCTGTCAGTATTACACTCTCGGTGTGACGCAGGCCACCCGGCGCATCGTCCACGTGGACATGGACGCGTTCTACGCGTCGATCGAGCAGCGCGATGACCCATTCCTGCGTGACAAGCCGGTTGTGGTCGGCGGCGATCCTGCCCAGCGGGGAGTCGTTGCCGCCGCCAGTTACGAGGCCAGGGCGTTCGGCGTGCGGTCCGCGATGTCGATGGCCAGAGCCGTGCGGCTGTGCCCGTCGCTCCTCATCATCCCCCCCGACTTCGCCAAGTACCGGTCGGTCTCGGCGGCCGTCTTCAGGATCTTCCGCGTGATCACGCCGCTCGTAGAGCCGCTGTCGCTGGACGAGGCGTATCTCGATGTCACCGAGAACGCCTGGCAGGAGCCGCTCGCCGTCAACGTCGCCCGCCGAATCAAGCAGCGGATTCACGAGGCCACAGGGCTCACCGCGTCGGCCGGAGTGGCACCGAACAAGTTCCTCGCCAAGATCGCTTCAGGGTGGAAGAAGCCGAATGGGCTCACCGTCATCCCGCCCGAACGGGTCGAAGCGTTCCTGCAGCAGCTTCCGATCGAGGCGCTGTGGGGTGTCGGTCCCGTCACGGCAGGCAAGCTCAGAGCCAGCGGCTTCACCCGGCTTGTTGACATAAGAGAGGCGGAGCCGGAGCGGCTCCGGAGGATCCTGGGAAGCCACGCCGAGGGGTTGCGCCTCCTGTCGTTCGGGATTGACGACCGTCCGGTCCAGCCGGACCGGCCGGCCAGATCGTCGAGCTCAGAGCGAACCTATGCGATCGACCTCGTGGACGTCGCGGAGATGCGCGCCGAGGTCGAGGGAATGGCGCGCAGGGCGTCGGCCTGGCTGAAGCGGCACGCCTTGTTCGCCCGGACCGTGACGCTGAAAGTGCGCTACAGCGATTTCACGACCGTGACCCGCAGCGACACTCGCCGTCTGCCGACACGCGACGCCGACGCGGTGGCAGCCCGGGCCCTTGCTCTGCTCGAGCGCACCGAGGCATCTCGACGGCCCGTGCGCCTGCTCGGCGTCGGCGTCCACACGTTCACGGCGTCGGCGCGCGACGACGAGCGCGCGCCAGGCCAATCAGACCTCCTGCCGTTCCCGTCAGACGAATAGCCCGCTGTCCCCGGCAGTCCAAGAGTCAGGCCACTGGCTTTCCGCGCCGGGAATCCGTCGGTTGTGGCGGGCTTCCGGTCAGTCGACCACGAACAGCTTCGCGCCGGTGGGGGTCCGCGAACGGTGCGGCATGTCGCTGTCGGCCACGTGGTAGCTGTGGCCTGCCGTCAGGACGTGCGTCTCTCCGTTCCGGAGCTCGGTCACGAGCTCGCCCTCGAGCACGTACAGCACGTGTCCGCGGTGGCACCAGTGGTCGGCCAGATAGCCCGCACTGTATTCGACGATCCGGACTCGGATGTTCCCGGCCTGGACGGTCCGCCAGAACGCCGTCCCTGTCGCTCCCGGGTGTTCGGTTGGCGGCACGCCGCCCCAGTCAACGACGGCAAATGGCACGTCCTCGATCTTCACGTCACCCTCGCAACATCTCCCGGCACGCAGCAATGTGCGCCGGGGTCGTCCCGCAGCAACCGCCCAGAATCGCCGCGCCCGCCACAACGACCTCCCGCATGCCGGCAGCGAAAGCCGCCGGGGTCAGATGGTACACCGCGCGCCCGTCGACGAGATCGGGCTGGCCGGCGTTCGATTGGATGATGATGGGCGCTGACACGGCTCCGGTCATGGCCTCCACCAGCCGCGCGAAATCGGCTGCGGTCATGTTGGCGCCGCAGTTGGCACCCACGACATCGGCCCCGGCCTCCTGAAGGCTGCGCGCCGCCTCGGCCGGTGCGACGCCCATCATCGTCCGGATCTCGCCTTTGCGAGTGCGTTCGAAGGCCATCGAGGCCACGACCAGCGGCGCGCCCGCCTCGCGGGCGGACTGTACCGCCGCCACGGCTTCTTCCCTGGCGCTCATGGTCTCGATGATGATGCCGTCCACGCCGCCCTCGAGGAGGGCGCGCGCCTGGCCCAGGAACTCCAGCCGCACCTGGTCCAGCGAGACCTCGCCCAGCGGGGCGAGCAATCCGCCGAACGGCCCGATGTCCCCGAGCACCAGACAGCCGCGGGCGGCACGCCGGGCGATTGCCGCGGCGACCCGGTTCACCTCCGCGACGCGATCGGCGAGGTCATACCGGCCGAGCACCCACCGGTTCGCGCCGAACGAATTGGTGATGATGAACTCCGATCCGGCGTCGACGTAGGCCCGCTGGACGGCTTCGACCCTCTCGGGGTGCTCGAGATTCCAGCGCTCACCCGACTGCCCGGGTTCGAGTCCCGCCCGTTGCAGCTCCGTGCCCATCCCCCCGTCGCCGAGGACCACGCGCTTGCGGCAAGTCGCCAGCAGATCGAACGTCATCACCGCTTCTCCTTCCCCGATCAATCCTTGGGGGTCATGCCCCGCAGCGGCCTCGCTCGTCGCGTGCCCGCACGAGGGCGAGGATGTTTGCGGGAGGGGCGTGCGGTGGCACCGAGCACGCCGTGCTCAGGATGTACCCGCCTCCCGGCCGAGTGATGCCGATCCGATCGGCCGCCGCGGCGTAGCACGCCTCGGGCGTGCCGAGGAGCACGGTGTTGACCGGGTCGATATTCCCCTTGATGAACAGCCGCGCGCTCAAGCGTCGCCGCGCGTCCGCGAGGTCCACCGTGCCAAGGGGTGGCGGGTCGAGCGTGTCGATCCCGTCCGTCCCCGTCTCTTCCAGGAGATCCAGGCGATCGCCGATGGCGCCGCACGTATGAGTGTAGATCGGGCGGTCGGGACACGCGTCCTTCACGGCAGCGATGACCCGCTGCTCGAATGGCAGGACGAAACGCCGGTAGTGGTCGCGAGAGAGGAAGCCGGCGCCCGCATACGCGGACGAGATAAGGACGGCGTCGGCGCCTGCCGCAAGAAGACCGCGCGCTGCGGCCACCGCCCCTTCCGCCAAGCGTGCCAGGGACGCGGTCGTCTTGGCCGGGTCGCGCACGAGTGCCAGGAGCGCATCGGTGACGTCGAGGAGCTCCATGAACTGCGAGAATGGCGAGAAGATCTCGCCGTGGATCGACACGTCCGGCGCGGACGCTCGCACGTACCCGACCGCGTCCCAGT
>Ga0315296_10005507_pt1 | contig 10116 bp, 8 predicted proteins | sample YL17G14_18_MG_FD_203921 | JGI IMG/M metagenome (GOLD analysis project Ga0315296, IMG submission 203921) | Sediment microbial communities from Yellowstone Lake, YNP, Wyoming, USA - YL17G14_18 | ecosystem: Environmental > Aquatic > Freshwater > Lake > Sediment | place: USA: Wyoming | collected... | reverse complement strand
GGCTGGAGACAAGCAGAGGTTGAGCGCTATCTTTCTCGAAATCTTGGAAAATGAGAAAACTGCGTTTAGCAAATTCAGAAGGCTCAGACTGAAACACGGATCGAAGCTTGAGACAATCGAGCTAATCCTGACCGAGCTTGCATCGTCTCGGCCGGATTATCAGTTGGTAATGAATTTTGCTGAAAGCGTAGGATACACTCAACCGTTAGTGCTTGGACCATCTGCAAGGGCAGCTGAAAGAATGCGCCCTTTCAGTTTGAACCCGAAGAAGTATGTAATGAACAATTTTCCGATCACAGTTAGAGAAAGAGGCGTGGAGTTCGTCGACTGGGCAACCGAGATAATTTCGAGGATTCCGAGTTTCCCTAGTTTTGTTTCTTTCTATCTTCTGATGGACGTTAGAGATTCGCCCATGAGAATCGATGTCCCTTGCTGGGAGCAGCCTCTATCCAAAACAGGGTGGCCTAAGCCAATTGATGTTGATCTTCAGGCTTTGTTGAAGATTATGGTAAGCGGCTATTGTGGGTTGGACGCTTACAATCTGTGGCTTAAGAACGTGGATGAAAGAGTTAAATTGAAAAGGAGAGTAGTGGATGAATTGTACTTTCCATACATGGAAAAGCTGTTTGATAGTAAGATAATTCGTGGAAGAGGGTATAGACGTGTCAGGTTCCCTTAAAGAAATCGGTGTAATAGTCGGTGAAGCAAGTTCCAACGAATTCTTCTTTTCTTCTAAGCCTGGTGAGATGCCTTCGCGTTGGGAATATTTGATGACTTATTCAGAGGAAGACGTGGATGGAAAACCTAAACAAGTAGAAGTCGTGGCTCAGATTGAACGTGTCCTTTCTGCTAGTCAAGCTTTGACAAAGGAATTGGACTTCGAGATAATCAAGAAGATAATCGAGTCTGGATTGGCTGACAAAAAAGTCTGGGGAAAAGCTCGCGTGCTCGGATTCTTGACAGAAAATGGTGACTTGCAGCTACCGAGGAAGGCAGTAATGCCTGGTAAGCCTGTGTATATTGCACCGACGGAACTGCTTGAGAAGTTCTATTCGTACTCTAAGGAAGAAGCGATTCCGGTGGGCAGTTTGATTACTCGCAGTGAAGTTCCTATTGCGTTGTCGATCAGGGGTTTTAGGAGGCATTTGGCTGTTATTGCGCAGACTGGATCTGGTAAGACGTATCTTGCCGGCATAATTGCTGATGAGTTGCTTGCTAAGGGCGGGACGCTGGTCATGTTGGATCCGCATGCGGATTATGTGTTTCTTGGAAGGGATGTTGGGGGCAAGAGGTATGAGCTTTCTGACAGGATAACGGTGTTCAGGAACCCTGCGAGCACGGGAAGATATTCTGCTGAAGAGGTTGGAAAGGTTGAGCCTTACGAGATTTGTTTCTCAGACTTAGACATTGATGAAATATTGTTGATTGCGGGTATAAGCAGGCACTATGCTAACATCGTGAGCGGTGTGGAGCAGGCGATAGACTATCTGAAAGCTGAGAAGACTGTCTTTCAACCAGATGATTTGTTGGAAAAGCTGGGTGAAGCTGACAGCTGGAAAGACAAAGGCGTGAAATCAAGCATAATTGCTGGGGCCAAATCAGCTGAGAAATACATAAAGAGAATAGTCAGAATGAAGGTTTTCACCAGCGGATCTACGAACATAGACAAAATACTGAGGCCTAGACATCTTTCTGTAGTCGACCTCTCAGGGGTAAGCGATGGAGTTTCAGACTACATCACATACAGAATATTATCCGATATCTACGACAAAGCTTCGAGCAGCGAGTTTGCATATCCTGTTTTCATCTTCTTGGAAGAAGCTCACCGTTTCATTCCGGCTGAGGGTCACACGGATTCAGGCCTGATCATAAGGAAGATTGCCGCAGAAGGTCGAAAATTCGGCGTGTTTCTTATTGTGATCACGCAACGGCCTTCCAAGATACATTCTGATGCTTTGAGCCAGTGTAACAGCCAGATAATAATGAGGATGACTAACCCTGAGGATCAAAAAGCCATTGCTAATAGCTCGGAGCGCCTTGGGCAGACTCTACTTGAGGACTTGCCTGGGCTCAACACTGGCGAGGCCGTGATTGTGGGTGAGATGACTCGTGCTCCAGTGATGGTAAGAATAAAGAAACGAAGAACACGAGAGGGTGGCAGCGACATAGATATCATGGGCAAAATGAGAGACGCTGTCAAGAAGGCAGAGGAAGAAACCGTAGATAACGAGAGTCAACGTTTGAGAGAAGATATCAAAGGATTTACAGATTCTTTCAAGAAGGAGGAATAGCGTGGTCAGGATAGCCCATCTGGCCGATACGCACTTGGGTTATAGACAGTACAATCTTGAAGAAAGAGAAAAAGACATTTACGATGTTCTTGAAGAAATCGGGGAAAAGATCATCGAAGAGCATGCTGACATTGTTGTTCATAGTGGTGACCTCTTTGATTCACCAAGACCTACCGCACAAGCATACTATGCGTTCAAGAAGCTGCTGAGGAAGCTTGATGGAAAAGTCAAGCTCTTTGCGGTCCTGGGTGACCATGATAAACCCAAAATACGCGGCATGCCACCTCACATGCTTTTTGAGGATCAGATTCAGATACTTGGCGCAGCCGGTACGGCTGAGCATCAGTCAATAATGGTCGACGGCAAGGACATCCTTGTTGCAGGAATCTCGAATCTAAGCCAAATGTATCGTGCAGTTCTTGCAGAGGAACTGAAGAAGCTTGGAAGCCTTAAGACAAAATGTCATTGCAGCATTCTTGTGCTTCATGAAGCAATAGATCAGTTCTTCATCGAAGAAGCATGTGAATTGGCAATGACGGACGTGCCGAAGAACTTCAATTATTACGCCATGGGACATCTTCATTCCAGAATCAAGGCTTCTTATGGTCAAGGCGAACTAGCCTATCCTGGCAGTTCGGAGATTATCCGTAGTGACGAGATTGCTGAGTGGAAGAAAAAAGGAAAAGGTTTCTACATTGTGGACATCGAGAAAGACGAAACGAAAGTAACCAATGTCAATCTTGAACGTATCAGACCTCAGATGGATGTCACACTAAACTATGCACATTTGAAGGAAGAATTGGAAGAGTTTATGGGAAGCTTGGCTGCGTGTCAGAAAGCACCAGTCGTTCAGGTGCGCGTAAAGGGAAAGGATATTGATCGCCAAGCTGTTCACCAAACGTTGAGTGAAGCATTGACGGGCAAGGTTCTGACTTTCAGGCCAATAGTCACAGAAGAGAGTGAGATGAGGTTGCCTGAACTGAAGCCGGGCTCCTTCAACGTAACCCAAGTTCTGACTGATTACTTCAAGAAAAAAGAGGTTGCAGAGCTTGCGAATGAGATGCTGAAGCATCTTAGGCAAGGCGACACTGTTGGAGCCAAGGGCGTGGCTGATGAATATTTCCGCAAAGTCTCGAAGGCGGGAAAACTCGATGATACTGAACAAGATTAAGCTTAACGATTTCGTTTCTCACAAGAATACAGAGCTGGATCTTGGCTATGGCATAAACGTGGTTGTAGGGCCTAACGGTGCAGGCAAAACCTCGATATTGGACGCAATCAGTTTTGCACTATTCAACGATTACAGCAACCGCGGAAAAAAAGAGAATCTAATCAACTCAACGGCGAAGAAATGCGGGGCTACGCTCGAGTTTGTTGAGGGCGGGATCAAATACTCTGCAGAATGGTCAATGATGCGGGAGAAGTCAGCTAAGGGCAACCTGTATCGCATGCAAAACGGCTCAAAGACACTTTTAGCACAGGGCGGAAGCGCAGTACTTGCTGAAATCGAGAAAATATTGGCTATGGACAAAAGCATGTTTTTCCAATCAATCTATGTGCAGCAAGGCGAAATCGAAGAGCTCGTCACAGCTAAACCAGCTGTCAGGAAAGAGCTTATTTCAAGGCTTCTCGGGGTAGAAGATCTTGAAAAAGCTTGGCACGACATCAAGGATATCATTGACGAATACCACGAAACGCAGATAGTGCTGAAAACGGAGCTGGACCAGAGATCAACGCTAGAAAACGAAAGACATAGACATCTAACCACATCCGCCGAATTGACGGCATCCATTGGATCCAAAAGAAAAGAGCTGACCAAAATCGAAGAAAAGATCAGTGGTCTTCAAACGAGCCTAAACCAACTGAAAGAGGACAAGAAGGCATTCGATAGACTCAACAAGGACAAAGCCATTCTTGAAAAGGTTGTCGCAAGTGAGCAGGAGAAACTGAAGACAGAACAAACTGAGTTGGACAAGGCCACTGCAGCCAAGAAACTAACAGAGAGTCTAGAAGGCGAAGTCAGTAAACTGCCCTTTATGGAGCAATACTCTCAGTGCATTTTGAAGAGAAGCGAGCAAGAAGCGAAGCAGCAAGTGCTCGATGAAAAACTGCGCAACTTAGACCGATTGGAAGAAGTCTTGAAAGAAAACAAGAAAGACTCAGCACTCTACCGCGAAAAGAAAGCTCTTCAAGAAGAAAAAATCAAGGAACGCAAACAATACGAGGGCTCGGAAAAAGCTGTTGAAAAAACCCTGAAAATGGTCAGGGATCTGGAGAAAGATGAGCAGAAGAAGAATGCGGCATTGGAGAAAGAGCTGAAGAAGTGCTCTGAGATACTTGAAGCCCAAGTGACTCTTGAAACCGTCGAAATCCTTCTTAATAAAAAGAAGGCCGAACTTGAGGCCGTCGGAAGCGAGCTTGACAAGAAAATTGACAAGTGCCAGAAAAGCATCGGAATATTCGAGCATCGAGAAAAGGAGTTGGATGACAATCTTACCAAGCTTAGACCTTCAGAACCGGGTGCGAAAAATTGCCCAACTTGCGAAACAGACCTGACAGCAGACCAGATTGCCCGGTTAGGGAACAAGTTCACCTCCGAGAAAGAGCGGACTGAAGGAGAACTTGAAACGACGAGAAACGAGCTTACGACCATCAGCCAGAGAAAACTTCATACTGAAGGGCAACTGAAAAAAGTGGAGAAAATAGAACCTGAGCAGATCAGGGAATGTGCCAGTCAGCTGGACGAAACTAGGGAAAGACTCAGTAAACAGAGACTGGAGGCAGAAGAACTCAACAATAATGTTGACGTGCTCAAGAGACTTGACGGCGAATTGACGGAGCTTGACAAGCAGATAGGCGGGCTTGAAGAGCCTTACATGAAGTTTGAATCTGCAAAACGTGAACTAGCAAAGTTGCAGCCTAGAGAAAAAGTCATGGCTGAAATGGAACCTATCACAGAGGCCTTGGAAAAAGTCTCGCAGTCGTTGAAGGACTCTGTTTCTAATCTTGGTTACGAACCCAAAGAGCCTTCAAGAGAACTAGAAGCGCTTCGGCAGAAAAAACAAGAGTATGATCAGAACATTTCAATAGCAAAACGGGAGTCAGAATATAGGAACAGCGTAGCAGCCACAAGAGAAGCACTGTCAAGCAAAGAGCAAGAACTCGCTGGAACGCTTGAGGAAATCACAAAGCTCAACTATGACGAAAAGCAGCATTCGAAAAAACAGGATGAATTCGATACTGAGACTAATTCTAGGAATGGGTTGAGAGAAACAATCACAGGGATGATGGAGAACAAGAAGACCGCTGATAGTGAGATAGCGAATTATGACAAGAAACTTGAAGCTCTCAAGAAGAAAGAGCAGGAAAAGCGGCACGTTGACAATTTCATAGGGCTCTTAAACAAGATTAGAACCGCGTATGGAAAAGACGGCGTCCAGAAGATGATTAGAGCCAGGGCGAGACCTCTGCTTGAGAGGTCTACTCGGGATCTTTTTGAGAGGTTCAATCTGGCTTATTCCGACATCAAAATCGATGATGATTACAACATTGCAGTTCTAGGATCTAGCGGAGAACAGCAAATTGATCAGATTAGTGGTGGAGAGCGCGTTGCCTTGGCTATCGCGCTTAGACTAGCCATAGCACAGGTGCTGTCAGGAAGAGTGGAGACCATAATAATGGACGAACCCACGACTCACCTAGACGAAGAAAGAAGAAAAGAGCTGGTGAATATTCTGAGCTCTTTCTTCAGGGAAGGCGGCAGGATCATACCTCAAATGCTGATAATAACTCACCATCCAGAAATAGTGGATGTGGCAGACGTAATCTACACGATCAAGAAGGAAAACGGTTATTCGGTGGCAGAATCTGGATCACCTTTGAAGAAAGTCGCCTAAAGACGTACAAGGGTCGCATATGTGTGCACATGATGAGAGAGATTATCCAATATGCCTACTTGAACGTATTCATTATTTCCCTTCAATCTGTTCATTTTGCCTTGTGACGTTTGCGATAATCTCATTATGTATATTCTTGCTGATTCTTCAGAACAGATGATCAAAATTCATGAGCATGGGATCATTTTCTAATTCCAGATTCAGAGAAGCGTTTTTTAGTTGAATACACCATACAAGAACTGACTTGAAGAGTGAGAAGAACGGGCAAGATATTCTACGAAAACTCGAAACTAAAAATAGTAAATGATAGCGTCCTTACAACAAAAGAGATTGAGGACAGTAGCATAGACTTAGTGGTCACTTCTCCGCCTTACAATGTTGACATAAAATACAGCAGCCATAACGATAAAGTCTCTTACGAAGAATATCTGGAATTTAGCAAGAAATGGATTGCTCGGTGTTTTGAGTGGCTAAAGGATGATGGTCGATTCTGTCTGAATATTCCTCTTGATAAAAATAAGGATGGTCAACAGAGTGTCGGGGCTGACTTAACAACAATTGCCAAGTGTATAGGGTTCAAGTATCACTCAACAATAGTATGGAATGAAGGCAATATATCAAGAAGAACCGCATGGGGCTCATGGTTAAGTGCTTCTGCACCTTTTGTTATTGCGCCCGTTGAACTGATTGTAATTCTCTATAAGAATAGATGGAAGAAGACAAGCGGCAGCAGAGTCTCGGACATAAGCAGAGATGACTTCATGAACTGGACAAACGGACTCTGGACCTTTCAAGGTGAGAGCAAAAAGAGAACTGGGCATCCTGCACCTTTTCCAGTTGAACTTCCGCAACGTTGCATTAAGCTGTTTAGCTTCGTTGATGACATTGTACTAGACCCGTTTCTTGGTAGCGGAACTACTCTCATAGCTACAGCATTGAACAACAGAAAAGGAATTGGAATTGAGATTGATCTAGGATACTGCAAATTAGCAAAGAAACGATTAACCAAAGAAGCACACATACTTGATACTACTCTTGTGCAAGTTGAGGGGTTTGCGTGAAGGCAGTAGATGACGCAACTAACCAAACGCAGCTTGATTTGATAATGGAATACTTCAAGAAAAACCCCTTGAGAGACATAAAGCACCCTGAAATTGTTGATTGGGTTGTGGCAGAGTACAAGAAACGTACAGGGAAGGTTTTTAGAGACCCAGACAGAGGAATAAGAAGACTCTCACAAGATGGTTCACTCGTCAAAGTTGGAAAGGGCATTTACAGATATGACCCAGATTTTGTGACTAAACGGGAGTTAGAGGATTTTACCGAAGCCCAAAAAGAAGCTATCATGAAGAGAGATAATTATCATTGCGTGATTTGTGGACTTGGAAGAGAGAATGGTGTTGAGCTTCAAGTAGACCACATAAAACCAAAAGATCAAGGTGGAAAAGCAGTAATAGAAAACGGTCAGACTCTCTGCGCAAGACACAATTTTCAAAAGAAGAACTACAAATCAACTGAATCAGGAAAAAAGTTCTTCATTCACTTATATGAAGTAGCGAAGGAGAGCAACGACAAGGCAATGCAAGACTTCTGCACCCAAATTCTTGAAGTATATGAGAAAAACAACGTGAACTGCCAAATAGTTTGGGAAAGATAGCCATTTTCTCTTCTTCTATTCTGATGCTGAAACATTTTTCTTCGATTAAAGGGCGTGTTTTTCTGTGCTACACTTTCGACACTAGATTTATTTCTTTGTTCAACCAATTCTTTAATTGGCCCTTATGTCCAAACAGGATGGGTTACAGGAAATAAGGGCTGGCGTGTTGGTTGTAACCCGTCATTAGCCTTAGTAATTTTTCATTTTGCTGTTGTTCTGTGCCTATGCTATGTGTTTCTTGTTCTGTTTTTTCATTCGTCATATCTCATCACACATCCATTCATTCTCGTCGTTTCGGGACGAGGAGACAATATGCCTTCATAAAATGATGCTAATAGCAAGCTTCCACATAGATGAATGATTGGCTTGCGTATGCGATGCTCTAATGCTTTTCCTCTTAAATCTCAAATGAGGGGAAGGCTTATGTCTCCGAGGAGATCGTCGTGTCTCGAGTCGATTTTGCTTGGGATTGCCATAAGTGTATTTTGGTTTCTGGTGGTGACAAGCCCGCGGGACTTGGCTTGATAGTTACTAACGAGACTGTATGGTATTTTTTTTAACAAAGAGTTTCTAAATATGGATAGGTAGTTTTTGGCGGGAATGAAGCATTGGTTTAATAGTATCGGGGTTGCTTGCCAATGGAGATTGTAATGAGCAATTTTTGCAGAGCAAACATCAAGAGTTGAGATATTGAAGTCGAGGTACCGAATGCCTACATGGGGAATGATATACAAAGGGGAATCGTTTAAGTGTAGATTATGCCCCGAATGTTTCTCTACGCCTGATGAACTGAGATTCCATAGGATGAACATACATAAGGGGTATATGCTTAGACACAAGGCTTGATTTCTAAGCGTATACTGGGTGCGCGCAATAAAGTTCTGCGCGTCAATCGATCGTGATAGACAACACTCTTAAGTTATTCAACTCTAATTAGGAGTAATTCTGAGTGGTTGAAAACCATGAAAATGAGAACGATAAAACTACGTCCTGAATTCCTCTTAGAAACACTGCAAGGAAAAGTATCATCCTTCTCTTCCAACTTGCCAGATGATGTTGAACTTTTGGACATTAAGTACGACTTGTTTTCCAAGCAGGTATCAGCAATCATAAGAAGCGACAGTTTTGAAGACGCTGCAGAATCCTATCCGATCCCCGAATTTAACATAATCTACACGGAAAACCCCAAAGTCGAATCTCCGACCACAATAGCCTCCAAAGTTGGCTCTAAGCCCACAGAGAAAACATCGGCTCAGCAAAGTCAAGACACGAGCGCGGTGGAAAAAGAATTCAGCACAGAGCAACGCAAGTTGTTGAATTTCACAACAGACGGAGAATATGTCATAATAAAGCCGGCCCGATACTTGGAGAATGAGTGGGATGAAATTAATGATACTGTGAGGAGTTTAGGTGGTAAATGGACGAAGGGCAACAGCTTCAGCTATTGGGCAATTCGACGTACTCAACGAACATAAAGCGCGCGCGGTTGGTCTTCTGTTTCTTCGTGTATTTTGGTTCAGCATCTTGATTTGAAACTTGTTTCAAGTTCGTTAGTGTCTGTTGCGACTGATGTTGTGTCGTCGTTCGCGCGCGTTTGTTATGGGATTATTTGGGCGTCTGCGCAACCGCTGATCAGATTTGTTATTTCTATTTTTAGATGTTCGTTGCGTTTTGCGTTGCTGATGAAGATTGGAAAGCCTTTGATTCTGGCGATGCCCTTCCCGTTTGGAGTCATATCTACTATGTCTACTTCGTATTCTTCCCCAATTTTAATAGGGTAATTTATGCCTTTGCCGTGTTTGTTTTTTGCGTTTCTTGGAGCTCGCTTTTTGGGACTAAAAAGACATTCCTCGCTTTCAACACTAAATACCAAGAAATGCATTCTAGAGACATAAGCGTTTTGTAGCCCGCGTGCTATATGGTAAATAGGACGTGATGCTATGGTAACCAAAACAAAGAGAGATAGGATGAAAGAAGAAAAAAGAACAAAAAAAGCAATGAAGTAGAAATGATGCCCATTGTACCGCGCGCGGCATTGTGGTCTTCTAGGTATAAGCTCTTAGATGGTTACCATAGCTCATCTAGTGGCTTTAACGTTTCTTGCCCTTGGCAGGAAGTTGCTGTCTCAACTGTTTCTTTTTCGCCTCTTTATCCCGTTCTATCTTTTTCTGTTGTGCGATTTGAGTATTCTTTTGTTTACGTTTCATTACACTCGGCATAAATCTCAGCTACAAATTAACGATAAATAAACAAGCTAAAACATATTTCTTTC
>Ga0315296_10005506_pt1 | contig 10117 bp, 9 predicted proteins | sample YL17G14_18_MG_FD_203921 | JGI IMG/M metagenome (GOLD analysis project Ga0315296, IMG submission 203921) | Sediment microbial communities from Yellowstone Lake, YNP, Wyoming, USA - YL17G14_18 | ecosystem: Environmental > Aquatic > Freshwater > Lake > Sediment | place: USA: Wyoming | collected... | reverse complement strand
TTTCTTTTTGTTTGGTAAAAAGGAACTCCTGGCATTTGTTCTTGTCATGCCCCTGCTCACTGATGGCGCCAGCAGGACATCGCTCGATACAACGCCGACATGACCCATCCCAATAATAGAGACAGTTGGCTAAATGGTCTTTGTATGCTCTAGGGTTTGGCGGGATTTTCACATCGGTCACCACGCTGCCGCAGCGCATGGCAATCCCTCCAGAGGTAATGAAGCCGTCGCTCAAGCTGAAAGTCCCCAGGCCAGCAGCATAGGCAATATGCCTCTGTGACCAGTTAGATGTCAGGCCACTGGGGAAGCTTTTAAATCCATAGAAATCTGCCAGCTCCGGGGCAACAGCCTGGTGGCCTAATCTTTCCAGCAGAGATACCACATAACGTGATAGCTCGTTAATGAAGTCCTGACCGTGCCAGCGGGTGTGGTTCCACCTCAGAGAGGGTACAATAGTCTCCTTGTGTAAGGTAAGTCGCGTTTTGTAGGCAACCGGCAGGACAAAAGAGATTACGCTCACGACTGATGGGTATCGTTGCCCGCTCCCATTGGACTCAAGGTGTTTCTCCAGAGCCTCCCGGGGGGTAAGGTGGAAATCACCTATTATTGCTTTATAGTCTTGAAAAATAGCGTCATCACCATCAGCAAAACCAATCAATGGCTCATCGAAAATGGGACCGCCATCGAAGGCCTGAAAGCAGTTGCCTGGGCTTGCAGCGACATATTCTTTAATTGCCTTCTCGATAAACGCAGCCGAGTTTGCCTCAAATAGTTCTCGATTTAAGCTACTCGCCACTGAATAGCCTCCGCGGGTTCTCCACCATCATGGCATTAATCTTGTCATCACTGATTCCAGCCTCCTTGAGAGCCGGGATGATGTTTTTGAACACGTGTACATAGGACCAGTTGGCAAGAAGCGGCTTTGCAGCATCTGGAAACTCGAAGGAGCGGCCCAGCCAGTATGGCCCATAATCCTGAGAGAGCAGAATTCTATCGGCATAGCCGATACCAACCAGACCGATGAGGCAAGCTTTCCTGAGTCTGTCCGGAAAGAGAAGGTCAATGCCTAATCGATCGAAAGCTATGTACACGCCCTTATCGAGAACGGAGAGGTGGTATTGGAGGTTAGCATTGCCGCACATGTGCCCGATGGTTATGCGCTTGGGGTCTGCCCCCTCAGAGATGAGGAAGTCAGCCTGCTCTGGCCCCATGGTTCCGGCCTCGGTATGGGTGATTATGGGCACACCGGTCTCCTTCTGAGCTCTGGCCGCTGCCTTGAGCATTTTCTCCTCGTAAGCAGAAATCTTCCCGTGACCTGTTGCCGCCTTAATAACGCCGGCCTTAACCCCCGTATTCCCGATACCTTTAGTGATTTCCTTCACAAACGTTTCGCATACCTCGGCGGTGATGTCATACACCTGGCTGCGAAACTTAAGGTAGCCGGGCTTCCCATATCTCTCGGTGTACATGCCGGTGGCACAGATGATGTTTATACCCAGCCTCTCGGAGACAATCTTCTGCAGTTCTATATCCCTGCCGGCATCGCTGGCGGTAGCATCAACCAGCGTCTTCAGCCCATAAGCTTTGGCTTCCTTCAAAGCCTCAACACAAGTCTTGGCGGCTGCTTCCCGGTCATAGGGCGGAGCCAGTGCGTCGCAGTCCCAACCCAGATAACCAAAAGTCAGATGCTCGTGAATCAGAGTTTGACCCAGTTCATTTGCTGAAATCTGACCGAGTACAGTATTAACTTTGGCCATGATGCTCCTCCTTGCTCTTCAAGTCTCTTTGAGAACTAGGTTATTCCCCGCAAAAATCAAAGTATCTGCAAGAATTCTTCTACAGTCAGATTAGCTTGCCTAATGATAGCTCTAAGGGTGCCCTTTGGGAGGTCCTTAGGATGAACAGGTATTGACAGCGGACGACGGAGTCCGGATTTATAGAGGATGATATGGCTACCTGTTTGTCTTTTGATTGAGAAGCCAACGCGTTCCAGTGCCTCAACTACCTCTCTCGGTTTTAGGGACGGTAGCTCCTATTTCACGCCTATCTTCTAAAGAGCTGCTACTTGGATGGTCTCAAACTGTTCCGGAATTGGCACTCCCTCCTCTCGGGCTACTGCTAGCCATCCCTCCATAGCATCTTTTATCATTTCTATGGCTTCCTCGAAGGTTTTTCCGTAGGATATACAGCCGGGCAGTGATGGCACAGAAATAGTATAGCCACCCTCAGGTTCAGGCTGAAGTTCAAATACGATACCGCCCCGAATGACCTGAAAGGTTTTTACAGTCTTCACTCCTTTTCTAGCCACCTTTTTCACTGCTCCTGAGCAAGATTATAACCCTAAAGCACCATTCTTTCAAATTCACTTGTTAGCAGGAAAAAGAGCCTACCTCTGTCATTCTGAGCTCTTCGCCTCATGTCATTCTGAGGGAGCCCTTCGCTATTGTCATCCTGAGGGGTACTTCGCTATTGTCATTCTGAGGAGCGAAGCGACGAAGAATCTCGTAGTGAAGAATCTCTTGCAGCTCAGGGTAAACTACGCGACCGAAGAATCTCGCCCAAGGCAGGCTCCGGAAGAATCTTATCGAGGGCCCTTTCGAGGATTAGCTTCTTTCCGACTAGATTACGTCACCACTGCACAAACATGGGCATGACGACGTGGATGTAGTTGTCAACGCCCACGGGGCGGATAACGCCGGGGCTGGAAGAAGTGGTGGTCTCCAAGGCAACTTGTTTCTGATGGAGGACAGACAGGACATCGGAGAGGTATTTGGCATTGAAGGCAATCTTGGCCGCCTCGCCGTCAATCAAAGCATCGATCTCGCTAACGTTATCTCCAACTTCCTCAGCTCGGGCTGATATATTCACCTTGCCGGGAGTGAGTTCGACGCCGGGGGAGATGACCAGCCGGACAATGCCGCTGCCATCGCGGGCAAAAATGGAGGCCATTCTGATAGCTCGCAGGAACTCAGCCACATCAACAACAGCCCGGGTAACATAGCTCTGTGGGATGAGCTGCGAGTAGTTGGGGAAAGCGCCCTGGATAAGCTGGGACACCATTTCTATGGTCTTGAGCTTAAACAGTATCTGGCTCTTTTGCTGATTTACAGTAATCTCAACCGGTTCCTCCTGGTCGGTGAGGAAGCGGCTTAATTCGTTCAAGGCTCGCGCCGGCACGATTATGGCAGTTTTATTCTTAACTGGCTCCAGCAGAGAGGTATTATGGACAGCCAATCTAAAGCCATCAGCCGCCGCCAGAGCCAGCTTATCTCCATCAAATTCAAGCTGGTTTCCCGTAAGTACGGGGCGGGATTCTTCAGTAGCGGCAGCAAAGGTGACCTGGCTAATTCCTTCCCTCAAAGCTCCAACCTCAATTTTGGTAGCTATGCCATCACTGACTTGAGGAATCGGCGGGAAATCTTGAGCGTCAAGGCCATTGATTCGAGCTTCAAAACGGGCACACTTAAGTTGAAGGGTACGCTGAGTAAGGGTGATATCAATTTTATCGTTGGGGAGAGAGCTGATAAACTCGGTGAGAAGGCGGGCAGGGATGGTAATAGCACCTTCTTCCTCTATTTTGGCACCGACCCAGCAGCTGATAGCTATTTCCAGGTTGGTGGCGGCTAGTTTGAGACGGGACTGGTCGGTGGCTATCAAGACATTCTGAGTGATAGGTAAGGTAGTTCTCGTGGCTACAGCTCTACTGACTATGCCTAAGCCCTTGTTAAGATTCTCTTGAAGGCAGGACAACTTCATGTGACACCCCCCAACAGTTGTAATGACAAGAGTATACCCCGCCCGCAGGGGTAAGTCAACGGTTTTGGGAGGATTGTTTCTATTTTGTCACCCTCACCCAAGACCACAAGCAGATACCCGGGGTACCCGTTCTATCTTGAATTTTTGTATTTCGGTAATTGGAATTTGTTTAGGATTTCGGATTTAGTGCTTGGTATTTTACACGTATGAGATTCTTCGCTTCACTCAGAATGACAGTGGGCGAAGAGCTCGTAATGACGGGGTGGGTTATTCTAACGAGATGGTGCCGCTTTTGCCACCGCTTTTCCTGGTGAGGCGGATGTTGTCCAGACGCAGCGCTTGGTCTACGGTTTTGCACATATCGTAGATGGTCAGGCCGCTTACAGCTACAGCAGTTAAAGCTTCCATCTCGAAGCCGGTCTTGCCGCTGCCTTTAACCGTAGCCGTGATTTCTACCGCTGAGGCTTTTTCATCTGTGGTGAATTCGATATTGACATCGTCAATGAGCAGCGGGTGACACAACGGGATGAGGCGATGGGTTTCTTTGGCAGCCATGATACCGGCGACACGGGCTGCAGCCAAAACATCTCCCTTAGGTAACTTGCCCTGTTTGAGCAGCTTCAAAGTTGCCGCCTGCATCAATACCCTGCCCCTGGCTACAGCTTGTCTTTTGGTAACTGCCTTTTCTCCGATATCTACCATCCGAATATTCGAGGATGAACTCATGTCTAACCTCCTACCTGGGACATGAGGCGTTTTTTGGAAGTATGTCCTCGCGAGAGCTGGTGCTCCTTGGGCTTTTTCTGAATAGCCTCTGTTATGACCTGCTTCAATTTTTCAGGTGAAGCGCCACTGCGTAATGGCTGGCGGAGGTCAACCTCCTGGTCACTGAGCAGGCAGGGACGGAGCTTACCTTCAGCAGTAAGTCGAAGACGGTTGCAACTGAAGCAGAAATGCTGGCTAACCGGGGTGATAAAGCCGATGGTGCCACTAGCTTGAGGAAAACGAAAGTATTTGGCCGGGCCATTGCCAGTGATGGGCAGACAGGGCTTCAGCTCCCCCAGGCTGTTGAGCCGCTCCTTTATTTCATTAGCCGACATAAATTGAGGGTGGATATTAGCCTTCCTACCGATTGAATGCCCCTCTGGCGGATTATCTGTAACAAAGGGCATCAGCTCGATAAAACGCACATGCCAGCCTTCGGTTATGGTCAATTTGGCAAAATCTAAAATCTCATCGTCATTTATACCGCGCATGACCACCATGTTGATTTTGACTGGATTCAGTCCGCAAGCCTTAGCCGCCTCGATGCCCTGTAAGACATCGCTTAACTTACGATGGCGCGTTATCCGCTCGAACTTATCTTGATTTAAGGAATCCAGGCTGACGTTAACTCGCTTCAAGCCAGTCTGCTTGAGCTCACTGGCGTACTCCTTGAGGAGAGCGCCATTAGTAGTCAGGGAAATATCATCAATAGCGTCTATATCAGCCAGCATGGCTACCAGCTCCGGCAGTTTGGCTCTGACCAGTGGCTCACCGCCGGTGAGCCTGAGCTTATTGATGCCCAGTTCCGCAGCCAGCCTGACAATTGTGGCAATCTCCTCGTAGGCAAGTATCTCACTGTGAGGCAGCAGGTTAATACCTTCAGGGGGCAGGCAGTAGATGCAACGCAGGTTGCAGCGGTCGGTCACCGAGATGCGAAGATAGTTGATAGGACGGTTAAAGAGGTCGGAAAGGCCGGTCATGATTTGACTCTCTCCGCAAGCCGCTCAAGTATTCTATATGCCTTCCGGGCGGCTTTGCCACGATGGCTAACCTGATTCTTTGCCTCCAAGGGCAGTTCAGCTATAGTTTTGCCGAATTCCGAGAGGTAAAAAACCGGGTCATAGCCGAACCCGTTCTCCCCTTTAGGCTGGAAAGCAATTAAGCCCTGGCACTCTCCATCACATAGCTCCGTTCTTCCTTCCGGGGTAGCTATGGCGATAACGCATCTGAAACGAGCAGTTCGCTTTTCCCAGGGAACTTCCTTCAGTCTGGCCAGAAGATGCTCAATCCTGTCCTTATCGCTGGCTTGTTCCCCGGCAAAGCGAGCTGAGATGATGCCAGGCCCGCCACCCAAAGCGTCAACTTCAAGCCCGGAATCGTCGGCCAGTGTAACCAGACCACTCAACCTGGAATAGGTAGTAGCCTTTAACCGAGCATTTTCCTTGAAGGTCTTCTTCTTCTCATCCACAGTTATATCTATACCCTCATCGGCTGGGATCACTATCTCAAAAGGCAACCCTTTAAGTAGATGACAGTATTCACGGAGTTTGCCCTGGTTGGTGGTAGCTAGAAGCAACTTCAGCATTCTCCCATCAGTGTCATTCTGAGCCCTTTGGGCGAAGAATCTCATCCAGACTCTTCACGGAGCCTGTCCTGAGCCAAGCAAGATCCTTCGCTTCGCTCAGGATGACAGGGCGAGGGACTCAGAGTGACAGTTTGTCTTCAATAAACGACCTCTTTTTCAAGGGTAATTAAATCTTTTTGAACCTTCCCTCAAGCTTTTTCATCACCTCCGGCATGGTGGTGTATTCCATTTCTTCCAGTGGCAGCCGGTGAGGCTCGAAAGGCCCGTGGCGTCGCAGTATATCAGCAATATCCCTGGCCTCTTGACGGGCATTATCGAAAGCCGGGTCATCGAACATATCACGTGGCCCAACCAGCTTGCCACTGGAAAGTTGAAAGCCAGCAGCAATAACCCTGGGCGGGCCATCAAAACGAGATGGATTGCTTTCCCTAACGGCTACAGGCATCAGCGGACCGTTGTGTGAGCCTCTCATCCAGCCCTCCACAATATGGGAATGGGCAAAAGGTTCAAGAACCTCGCCCACCGCCGGGAAGTGACCCTGAGAGCGGACAATACACACCGGGTCATCTTTGCCAACATACCTACCGGCCATCATGGACAAGCGCTGAGTGGACGAGACAGCGGCTATTTCGCCGCTCTCCCGATGGTGGACAGCTTTAACGGCAAAACGGCCGGGTGCGCCTATGAAAACCAGCATGTCATAGATTTCTTCAGGTGCATTGAAGACTATCTTCTTGTGCCCTTTTACATCATGAACCTCGAAGGAGAAGCCGCCATGCATATTGCCAGCTATGACCAGACCGATGGTATTGAAGGGGTCGGCAAAGATTTTGTATAGCGGTAAATTCCAGGCACCGGAGGCGGTTTTATCTGCCATAAAGATGATGATGGTCTCGGCTTCGCGTTCCTCGAATTCCATCTCAGCCACCCCGGGCCCCATGCCTTTGACGTTGCCTGAAAAGGCATCAGCCAGCATGTCCTGACCGGCACCATGTAGCTTCAGTTTCTTGGCTACTTTGGTGCAGTCAACGAAGGTATCCCAGGCCAGTTTGTGGATTTTCTCATCCTCCTCTCCATGCTGGTGAGTCATTATCAGCTGGAGATCGTCACCGCACCTTGTAACATGATAGTCGATGAGCAGCCCGGACTTCTTAGCCGCTGCTATACACTTTTCGGCTTTATCCAGCACCTCCGGATGCGAGCTGGAATGGCCAACATAACCACCGATGTCAGCCTTGATGACGCTCAAGCTTATTTTCATCTTGTTCCCCCTTTTTTATTCGCTTGATATGTTGCGCCTCTGAAGACTCTTCACTAGGTCAAAATTTAAAAATCAAAAGTTAAAAACCAAAATGACAGGTGAAAATGCAAAATTTATTTTTGTTCTTTAGAAGCGAACAGACCTGAATATGTGTCTCTACTTTTGACTTTTGATTTGTCATTTTGCATTTTTGATTTTTACATTGGGCCGTTAAGCGCCCTTATTATCGCCGGCGTCTTATACCAGTGCTGGTAACCGGTATTCCCCAAAAACCTTGCGTAACACGCCGCAGACTTCGCCTAAAGTGGCGTAGGCACTTACTGCATCCAGAATATAAGGCATCAGATTTTCATTGCCCTGGGCAGCCTGGCGCAATGCCTCAAGCTTCGTCGAAAGTAGCTCATTATCCCTTTCCCGGCGCAGCCGGCTGAGCCGCTCCAGTTGCCGCTTCTCGCCTTCTTTATTCATTCCCAATATGGGAATGGTAATGGGCTCATCCATAACATATTCGTTGACGCCGACAACGATACGCTTCTTGCTATCTATCTCCTGCTGGTAACGATAAGCCGAGTCAGAGATTTCCCGGTGGAAGAAGCCAGCCTCCATAGCCGGTATAACGCCACCCAAGGCATCGATCTTGGCAAAATACTCGTACACAGCCTTCTCTGCCTTGCTGGTGAGGTGCTCAACGAAATAACTGCCGCCCAGAGGGTCAATGGTGTTAGCCACTCCGCTTTCGTGGGCAATAATTTGCTGAGTGCGCAAAGCAATGGTCACCGCCTTTTCCGAGGGCAGCGCCAGGGCTTCGTCCATGGAATTGGTGTGCAATGATTGTGTGCCGCCGAGGGCAGCAGCCAGAGCCTGAATGGTAGTACGAACAATGTTGTTCTCAGGCTGCTGGGCAGCCAGCGAGCAACCGGCTGTCTGGGTATGGAAGCGTAGCCATTGAGAGCGCTCGCTGCCGTTGAACCGCTCTTTCATCTCCCGTGCCCAGATACGGCGGGCAGCACGGAACTTGGCGATCTCCTCAAAGAAATCGTTGTGGCAATTGAAGAAAAAACTGAGCCTGGGAGCGAAATCGTCCACCTTCAGCCCGCGGTCAATGCCTGCCTGAACATAGGCAAGACCGTCAGCTAAGGTGAAGGCCAGCTCCTGAACGGCGGTGGCACCGGCTTCGCGGATGTGGTAACCGCTGATGCTAATGGTGTTCCAGCGTGGCACCTGCTTCATACCAAATTCAAAAGTATCAACGATAAGGCGCATGGACGGCTTGGGCGGAAAGATGAAAGCATTTTGCGCCATATATTCTTTCAGTATATCGTTCTGTATGGTGCCACCCAATTTATCCAGTGGGATACCCCGCTTCTGAGCATTAGCCAGATACATAGCCCAAATAACTGCGGCTGGCCCGTTTATGGTCATGGAGGTAGTTATCTCATCAACAGGAATGCCAGCGAACAATATCTCCATGTCAGCCAGGGAAGAAACAGCCACACCACACTTGCCGAACTCCCCCTTAGCTTCAGGGGCGTCGGTATCGTAACCATTTAGAGTCGGGAAGTCGAAGGCAACGCTCAGCCCGGTTTCGCCATGTTCCAGAAGATACCTGTAGCGGGCATTGCTTTCCTCAGCAGAGCCGAAGCCAGCAAACATGCGCATCGTCCACAGCTTGCCTCTATAGACGGTGTAGTGAACACCGCGAGTATATGGATACTCGCCAGGGAAACCCAGGTCTCGAAGATAGTCTAAATCAGCAATGTCGAGAGGTGTATACAGGCGTTCAATAGGAACGCCTGAGGCGGTGATAAAGGAATCTTGCCTTTCCTCAAAACATTGGGCCTGGGCATGCCACTGGCTAGCCTTTTTCTCCAGTTCTTCTTTCTTTCGTCGCCCTAACACTTTATCCTCCCAATTCAGGTTTCAGCGCATTCAGCGATCCCTGCTGTCATTGCGAGCGAAGCGTGGCAATCTCACGTCTACCCACCCCCTCTGAGATTGCTTCGGGGACTTTGCCCCTCGCAATAACAGTAAACACTTCTTAGTAATCGATACCCTTGCGGGATAGTATCCCTTTATCGAACGGATGCTTCACCTTGACCATATCGGTGACTAAATCAGCCAGCTCGATTAGCCTCGGGTCAGCGTAGCGGCCGGTAAGGATAAGTTCTATATTTTCCGGCTTGTCATGTATGAGCTTTATCACCGCATCAAGGTCAATCAGCTTCCAGGCAATAGCCACGTTTACTTCATCAAGGATGACTACATCGTATTCCAGGCTGAGCATAGCTTTTCGAGCAGCTGCTAGGGCTTTTCGAGCTTCTTCTTTTTCCTCTGACTTAACATTAGCCGGGTCAACAAAATGCTGAAACCCAAACCTTTCAAAGGTGACATTGGATAGTTCGGATAGGATTTTTTGCTCTCCATAGGGGAAGTCGCCCTTCATGAAGTAAACGATATGGACGCGGAGACCCTGTCCCAGGGCACGGAGAGCCACACCCAGAGCTGCTGATGTTTTGCCTTTGCCCTCGCCGGTAAAAATCTCGACCAGGCCCTTGGTTGAGGTCTCAGCAGGTAAGGTCTCGGCTGATTCCTTCGCCACCTTAATGGCAGTTTAACAAAATATAGATATAGTGTCAAACGATGACCACATCAAAATTTAAATGCCAGAAATCAAAATGACAAATGAAAATGCAAGTAATTGACATCCTGAGACTTAAGGGTATAATAAGCTGGTTGTTCCGTTATTCAAG
>Ga0315296_10005505_pt1 | contig 10119 bp, 10 predicted proteins | sample YL17G14_18_MG_FD_203921 | JGI IMG/M metagenome (GOLD analysis project Ga0315296, IMG submission 203921) | Sediment microbial communities from Yellowstone Lake, YNP, Wyoming, USA - YL17G14_18 | ecosystem: Environmental > Aquatic > Freshwater > Lake > Sediment | place: USA: Wyoming | collected... | reverse complement strand
CCTGAATTGCAGTTCTCCACCGTCCTTCACTTGGTTCAGCGTGAACCCAAGCGCGTGCTCGTCATCCATCCAGTTGATAGACTCCTCCGTCCAGCCATCATTTCTGCGAGGACTGCCCTGAAAATCGAATAGCGTCATGTACGCGTCGGCACCGTCTTCAAGAAGACAATCCCGGTTCGATATCCCTCTTATGCAGTTTTCTGGAAATGCCATACTCAACACTAAACGTTTGGCAGAACAAAATCGAGCAACGACGCAACCACTTCCCGCATATCCCTCAAGCGCCCTGACATAGTAAGTTCATCCAGATTCTTGTCGGACACCAAATGCCAACCTGAATCATCTGGATTAGGTTCAACATTGAAGCCTATTCTGAAATCGGGGAATATCCATTCGAGTAGCACGGAGTCACCCTCGCCGAGAGATGCGTGTAGCGGGGGAATATGGTCCAGGTCTCCCCTTCTTTGCTGGACAATCCCCAACATACTGCGCAGTGTCGAGAGCAGCTCAACTACTTGCTCAAGCACACAGGCATTCTGGATTTGTGGGATCACCTTCCTTGCCAGCCTTACCGGATCCGGCTCGCCGAGCAGCGTGAACGATAATGTCTGCCCGCGTACTCCCGCTGTTGGTTCTCCCTTTCCCGCAATCGGGGGTGATTCGGGACATACACGGGGTTCGTCTCCTGAACTAGTTTCCTGAGGAGAGATTGTCATAGTGTATCAGGCTCCATGGCGTCATGCAGGCGTTTGGTGATGAGCCATTGAATCAACCTCGATGCGCGTATGTGGAAGTAATCCAGCCTGCCATCGACATCCGCGACGACAGTCTTCTGGGTCGTATAGAAATCGGTATCGATCATGAAACACTCCTCATTGTTGTTCTCCTGCCACTCTACCAACGCCATCGCAATTCTTGCCAAGCTGCTGTTATCTTCCAGAAGAACCTCGTATTTAGAGTCAAGGCTGCGGACACGATCTTGCACAACAGGGGCACTCAATAATCCGAGCGCATACGGGTTCAAAAGTTCGCACCAAGCGACCCCATTCAATTCCAACGCTGATCGTCTGATGATATCAATATACCGCAGGCCGATACGGGAGAAGTATGCGGGTTTGTAGATATCGACCAACGCTTTGAGCGGAATCTCCAATCGCTTTTTGAAGTCATCCCGTCTCGTGTATTTCCTCGTTGTCAAGGCCAGAAAAGTACGGGTGAGATTCACAGTCCAAACACCATCCTCAGATGTGAACTCATAGTTCTTGTCCTCCTTTGGTAGCATCTGGCGAAGAAGGTCCGCCGGAAACTCCTTCTGGATTCTTTGAGGCATTGCCAATGCCACTTCTTTCTTCTCACAGAATCCAGGGAAATCCTTCCGAACCTGCTCCTGGAAATCGGCTGGGATCTCTTTGTCAATCTGCAGGATCGGAGGGAATCTGAGTTGGCATATGACCTTGTCGAGTGGGTTGTTCTTGTAGATTACTCTGGGCGCTTCAGGAAAAGGCATTATTCTACCTCGAAATTATGGCTACGACCCTGATTCTCCTTATCCAGACACGATCGGTAGCCCTCGCCTATACATACGCACGCCAATCGCCATTGTTGAGAGTATACTACGCGTGGCGTAGACTTTTCAAGGGAAAAATCGCATCCGGTGGGATCACGTGGAGACCGGGCGACGGGGCTTTAGCGGGGGCGAGGATAAGGGGCAACTTCTCGCCGAAGGCCAGGCGTTCTTGTCGTTCGACGTTAGGCAGGGGGCGTCGGCGGGGGGCGGAGATTGGCGGAAAAACGCATCGGGGCAGGGCTGGCGCGGGGGGTTGCGCTGGCCCTGCCCCGGATGGGACGGACGAGTTGTCCGCCTTTGCATCAATTCGTCAGGCTGCGAATCGGGTTGTGCGGGGGGTCGCGGGAGTTGCGGCCGGGCGCACGGGTCACGGTTCGCTACAGGCTGTTGCAGTCGAGGGCGTTGCACTCCAGCCAGTGGGCCTTGAGGATTTCCATGTCCAAATCGTTGACCCTGCAGTCGCCGTTGATATCGCCGGGGATCGGCACGTACTCAGGCAGCGACTGGGCCGCTTCGCAGCTATCGTTGAACACGTTGATCGTCACGGTATCGGAGCCCGTGTACTCGCCGTCGTAGGCCTCGAGCTTCAGGACGTATTGTCCCAGGCCATTCAAGGTCACGGTGGTGTCCTCAGCGGTCGCATTGCCGAACGCGACTGTCGTGTCGTTGGGCTCGCTCACGACCGTCCACTTCACCGTGTACGGCTTCAGGAAACCATCGTCCGTCACCGTGGCATCGAGGGCGACGGCAGCGGCTCCGGCGGTCAGCCACGAGGCCGCATCGGTTCCGGCATCGACGACGGGGACCAGGTTGTCGGCCCTGAACGAGAAGATCGGACCGAGCACCGGGTCATCTTTGCTGCCGATGTAGGTATCCACGGCCCAGTAGTAGCGGATCTTCGGCTGCGTCTGCACGACCACGGAACTGACGCTCTTGTGACTGATGATCTGCGGCGTCAGCACGGACCCGCCAATGGGGAAGTCCGGGTCGGTGCCGAAGTACACGTCCGCAAAGACCGTCTGCCCCGGCTGACAGGGATCGGGCAGAACCCACTTGAGTTCCACCTGGCCGGCCGAGACGGCGCCGCCGTCCTCGGGACTCGGCTGGAGGCGATGGATGCCCTTGATGACGATCCGGCCGGGGACGCTGCTCGTATCCACCACGACCTGGCCGGCTCCCTCATAGGCCTTCATGACGCCGTCGGTGATCGCCTGGGTGACGGTGGCCAGATTCGCTGCGGTGTTCGTGAGGGTCAGCGTGCCGCCGCTGAAATCGATCTGGGACTTGCCCTTGGTCACGTGCAGGGTGGAGCCGCCGGCCCACAGGTTCATCACGCCGCCTTTGAGGAGGAGATGGCCGGTCCCGGTCGCTTCCTCGCCGATGCCGACGTTCTGGTTGTAGACGTTGACGACGCCGTCGTTATCTACCACCATGTAGCCTTCGCCCTGGAAGCCGATGAACAGGCGGGCCTGACAATTCAGCACGCCCCCGATGACCTCCAGGTGACCTGCCTGGTCGCCCGTGTTGGCCTGGGCGTAACTGATGATCGACCAGTCCGATACGGTCAGGCTGCCGGCGACGACTTTCAGCGTGCCGCCGCCGTTATCGCCGACGGCGATCTGTTTTGCCGCGGCCCCTTCGAAATCGACGATGCACTCCGGGACCGTCGGGGTGACGAACTGGGCCTTCTGCGTGTTGTTGGGCACGCCGTTGCTCCAGTTGGCCGCGTTGCTCCACAGTTTGTCCACCGTCCCGTTCCACCGCGTGTCGGCGCCAAGCGTGCCGGCCAGACACAAGAGAATACTCAGACACACCACGATTCGACTGTTCCCAACTCTCATGATAGGTCCTCCGACAAATGAATGGATACACACACCCACGGCGGGTGCCTTTGTCAATCGACGCCTCTACTGAAGTGGCCAAGATCGATCACCCTACGGCCGACAAGCAGGGCCAACAACTTTTCGGCCTCTATCCACAAAGCCATACTACAGCGGAGATTGCAGCTTGTCAACAAAGCACAGGCAAATCTTGCGCGCCTTCTGGGTTCGCAGGAAGCCAGGGGACAGCACCTTTCTCGCCCGCGGGAAGACGGGGCGAGGGCGTAACAGGGCCTCTTGCGGCAGAACGGCCGCTGATCCTCACGCGATGGGGCCGTAGCGAGGGCCGAGGGTGGGGGCCAACTTTTCGCCGAAGGCCAGCAATTCCTTTCGCTCGGCGTCGGTCAGGGGCCTGCAATGGAGAGAATCTTGCGTGTTCCCGGAAAAATCCTGCTTTGGCTCTTGACAGAGTCGAGGACCTGTGTATAGTGGCCGCCGTAGTAAGATCTGGAGGCAGTGCTTCTTTGATTCGCTCCTGACACCCGAGCAGTTGCTTGGGTGGTGATTTTGCCCCCTGTTGGTACCGAAGAAATCGTTTCCAAAAAGGACCCCAGACTAGGGTTCACGCTCACACGCACAGGACGGGCGTGCGGAGATGTTATAGGTTTGTCTCCGGTGAGCCCATCGCAGGCGGCCCACGAAAAGCCGCAGGACAGCGACAAGGAGGTGTGGAGTTCAATTATCCACTTCTGTGATCTCGACGACCGAACCGTTTGACGGTTTCGGTCCAACCATCCATCGCTGGCCCGGCCCGCAGTCAGGATGACCGCGGTAATTGGCCATGGAAAGGAGGTGATGCGCCAGATCATGACTGCCAACGCCGGCGCTTGCTGAAGACTTTCTGGATTGAGAAGGGACGATCTCATAACGGATGTATTCAAGGACACTTGAAAAAAGGAGAGCATTATGGGTGTAAGAATTCGGGTAATCGATCTGCTGTTCGGGGCAATGGCGCTTCTGTGTTGTAGCCTGCCGCTTTACGGAGCAGGCACCGGGTCTCTCACCTGCGGGACGAGCGGGCCGGGCATGGTGTTCGCCTACCAGGGCGGGACCACATGGATGCCGATTTCCGGAGAGCTTGGCGGCGCCGTGCTGGACCTCATCGAGTTCCAGGGCGACCTGTACGCCGCAACCACGGGCCCGGGCCGAGTGTGGCGCTATGAAGGCGGCACGAATTGGACACTGGTCGGTGACAATCTCGATTGGCAGGCCTGCGACCTTATCGTGTACAACAACAGCCTGTACGTCGGAACGGCTTGGAGCGGCGGCAAACTGTACCGATACGATCCCTCCGGCGGCCATTTCGATTATGTCGGAATGGTAGGCGGATGGAGCGGCATCCGGGCAATGTACTGCTTCGGTCCATGGCTCCAACTTGGGGATATAGGCTACGATAAATTCGGCCGTTACGACGGATCTGCTTTCTACTATGATCTCTACGGTAGCGGCAGTTGCATTTACGACTTCGCCGAATTCAACGGAGCACTGTATGCGGCTGCCTATGCGGGGCGACTATGGCGATCAACCGACGGCATCAACTGGTCGGTCGTGCTTGGTTATGACTGGAGCGATTGGAACATGTGGGAGCTGGAGCCGTTCCAAGGCTTCTTGTACGCAGGGTACGACAGCGGGTCTCTTATCCGCCTGGATACATCGCACGCACAGACGGCGGTGTGGACGGCGCCGTCGGCCATCATCTCGATGGTCCCGGATGGCGACTCCACGCTCTACATGGGCATCGGCGCCGAAGCAGGTTACGGCGGCGGCGGCTCAGGCCCGGGATACGTCTATGCTTATGATGGCACTGGAGACCCGACACTGATCTCCTGCGCTCTCGGCGACGGCGTTCAATGCCTCTACGTTCCGCCGCTCATTATCGTAGCTGTTGATATCAAGCCGCAGTCCTGTCCCAACCCTCTGAATCTTGGCAGCCAGGGCGTTATCTCCGTAGCCATCTTGGGCACAACGGATTTCGATGTGGCGGCGGTAGATCCGTTGACGGTCAGGCTGGAGACGGTTGCGCCTCTTCGATTCAGCTATGAGGACGTATCGACGCCCTTCTATCCGCTGACGGACAAGACGCGTATCACCGATTGCACAAATGCCGGACCGGATGGTTGGAGCGACCTCGTTCTGAAATTTGACCATGTGGCTGTCAGTCAAGCGATTGGCGACGCTGACGATGGCGACATTCTCACGCTGCACATCAAGGGCAACTTGAAGCCGGAGTACGGCGGGACCCCCATCGCCGGCGAGGATGTCGTCGTGATCATCAAGAAGAAGCCAGCATCGAATTCGGGGCAATAATCGCCCCGCGAGAACTGGTACCGAAGGCTGAAGTTCAACTGAGAGTCAATGTAAGCTCCGATGTCCTGACGTTTGGCTGACTGAGGGCTGCAGGGAATACGTGCAGCCCTCAGTCTTTTGGGAACTTCGGGGTTTGCTCTCACTCCGATTTCTTGGCGGAACTTTCGGGCCATTTTCCGCGGTTTGCTGTGCGCGGCATACCCTGCGAGCTGTCGGCGAGTGTATGAGGAAGGCCTCGGTGGGGAGGGCTTCGCCGGGGCTCAGGCGACCGGGCCGTAGCGAGGGCCGAGGGTGGGGGCCAACTTTTCGCCGAAGGCCAGCAATTCTTTTCGCTCGGCGTCGGTCAGGGGCTTGTAGCGCCGCGCGAGCTCGACGTTCTGGATCGCCTGCTCCATCGTGAACGGGCCGACGTTGGCGACGCTGACGCCTTCGAGGTCCAGGGCGTAGGCCAGAGCCTTGGGCAGCAGTTCCGGCGGGGTGTTGCAGCCGACCCAGCCCTTGGGGTGGTTGGGAAAGCCGCCCTTGATGCCCGCGTACACTTTCATCGCGACGACGCCGACGTTTCGCTTGCGGCACTCGGGCAGGACCTTGCCCTCGAAGTCGTAGATGTTGCGGTCGGCGTAATTCATCACGGCCATGAGCACGTCGATCTGGTCCGTTTCGAGCATGCGGAGGAATCGCGGCGGCCGGGCGTGGCCGGAGATGCCGATGAAGCGAGCCTTGCCAGCCTGCTTCTGCTTGAGCAGATACTCCAGGATGCCGTCTTTGGCCAGGACCCTGTCGATGTCCTTGCCGCCAAGGTGGTGGATGTGCACGAGGTCCACATGGTCAGTCTTGAGCGTGCGCAGCGACTCCTCGAACGATTTCTGCGCCTGGGGGCCGGAATCGGTCCAGCACTTGGTGACGAGGAAGACCTTGTCGCGTCGGGCGGGGAGTACCTGGCCGAGGGCCTCCTCCGCGATGCCGTAGCCGCGAGCGGTATCGACGTACGTCACGCCGCGGTCGATCACCTCGGCGAAGATCTTCGCCGCCTCGGAGACATCGCCGCGAGCCTCACCCAGCGGCGCCGTGCCCAGGCCCAGAATGGTGACTTTGGCCTCGGTCCGGCCAAGCACACGCGTCGGCAGAGCGTCGCCAGCAGTCTGAGCAGCCTGAAGACTCCGACCGGCCACAGCCAGTCCGGCCCCCGCCAAAGCCGCCCCTTGCAGGAATTGACGCCGGCTGAATCGTGAATCGCATGTGGACTCTCTACTGGCACAAGCCCGATTCGCTGTCATAATCACGACCTCCTATTCCGCCACACACGGCTCATGCCCAAATACTCTTCTAACGCGTTCTGCGAATGGCCTGAATCCGGAAGGACATCGCGAAACCAGAACTACAACGTCAAGTCGATGGGCAATTCTCACATACATCTCCCTCTGGGCCATCTGATTCTGACCATTCGTGAGCAGACCCGCGCACACCCGTTTGGGATCGCGGATCGTCTCCGGCTCGGCTTGTCTTGCGACCACGCAGCCGAGAACTTCACTTAATGCCTTTTCGTCCGCCAGCATCCACGCGTCGAACGTTCTGATCGCAACCCCCATGGCACGCGGCAACTGCGAAAGCGACGAATCCTGTGCATCGCGAATCTGCTCACTCCTGTCGTTCTGCCCATCTTGGTCGATAAGCAGCACGAGGGCATCCAGACCCCTCTTCTCAGCCTCCAAGAGCCAACGCAAGGCCCGCTTGAAGTATCCGCCCCCTTTGCCGTGGAAAGCGTGGATGCTGTTGCTGGATACCCGGTCAAGAGCAAACGTTGCCTGATCTCCGCCGAGCCTCCTCAGAAGGGTTTCCAGCGCGCCCGCCTGCTCGTGCTTTCCCTCCGATACCACGAGCACATTCATTCCCGCGTCTCCTCAGCTTTTTCCTTGGTCTGGGCAAGGGCTGCGTCGCCCTCGGAGGTCCAGATCTCCCCGAGCGTGAAGACATCGATCTGTCGCCTGACAGTCTCGCTCTCTGATAGCCGGGTGGTCTTCACTTCGCCATTGCTCTGCATGGTGCAGAGCGTCACCTCTTCGGGACTGAACAAATCCACCACGTACGGCGAATGCGTCGTGAGAACAACTTGCGTATGCGACTGCTCATGCACAAGCTCCCGCAAAACCGTCAGCACGTCGCGAAGCCGTTTCGGATGGACCCCGTTCTCCGGTTCTTCCACAAGCAGCACTCTTGGCGGCTGAGGCAGGTACAGGATCGCCAGATAAGCTAACACAAGGAGCGTCCCATCAGATGCTTGGGAAGCTGGTATCAACTGGCCTCCACCGCTCAACTGGAAATACAGTCCCTTGCCATCGGCTTTCTGAAGCATCGTGACCCGATCCGGAGTGTCCACCGGGGCGCGATAGGCCATTTCCGGGAACAATTTTATCGATGTAATATGGGGGAATATGTCAGTGAAGCGTTTTTCCAACTGGCCGAACCGCTCGCGATCGAAACCCAATATATCATCCAGGCACAGAGCCAGGCCGAAGCCATTCGACTCCATTCTGAAACGGCGTTTTATATCGGGTGCCACCGGTAATGCAAGGAATCGGGGGTCCCAACGGTAGTAGTGGACTCCGTCCAGCAGGTCTCTGAAGAGTTGAAGGATATTATCAGGCGCATCTAATAGCACATTTGGATGACCCAACGGATATTTTCCGTGCGTCACCGCGTCTTGGACGCGAGATTCGAAGTCCCCATCTCGCGTCCTGATAAGCTTCCTTTCGGCCGTGGCCAATCTGCCGCCATGTCCGAAACGGATATCGATTGCATAGCCGGTGATCATGTCATCATCGAAACTCACGTCGATAGTGACAGAGAGGCCGGGTGTTCCTGCCCAGACTAATTCCGTATCCTTCCATGATCCGAAGAAGGCATCGGCCAGGTTGTGGTCCACGCTTCGACAGAGAGCAGCAAGGGCATCGAGTACGCTTGTTTTGCCAGAGTCGTTCGGCCCGATGAGAACGTGGATTGGGGTAAGCTCAATCTCGATGTCTCGGAGAGCTTTGAAGTTCTTGACTCTCAGTCTTTTGATCATTTCCCGTACCCTTCGGAGGAGGTCTGCCGTCTTTATCCTAACCGCATCGGCTCAATCCATCAGCGGGCAATCTCTTGACTGTTTCGCAAGAGAGAGTATCACGGATACATGGACGGATGTCAAATCCCATAATGATCCATGCGCGCAGGCGGGCTTGTCGATAATCACCAAATCGCTGGGTCAGTGCTCGGGGCCTCCACGTTTTGGATTTGGGGCAGGACTGGGGTCAACGCTTGACATTGGACAGACCCATCCAGATCACACCCAGCACATTATGACTGCCCGGCGCACCGGCGATTCAGTGCTCTTCACGCTCATGCCCAGGACAGGCACCTGATCTCATTGTCCGATGTTTGTCAAATGTCAAGCGTTGACCCCTCAATGTTGTTTCGGCTTTCGGGCTTCGGGTTTCGGATTCTCCCTTGAGAGGTTGTCGGTGGACTCTTGCAGTTTTGTCAGGTGGGTTTCGCAGTCGGCGGGGGTGTAGAACTTGGGGCCCATGCCGCAGGGCAGGGTCAACAGGTCGCCCTCGCGGAAGTCCCTGACGTCTTCTGAGTTCTGGATACCCCAGGCGATTCGCTTGCCGTTGCGGTAGGCGGGGTACTTCGTGACGTCGTACTTCGAGGCGTCGTGGCTGATGATCTCGACCCCGGAGCGAAACAGGTCGTCCCAGTTCATGTTGCCGCAGACGTGGACGCCGCGCGTGACATCGAAGCTCTCGAACAAAGGCGACCAGAGCTGGCGGTAATCGAACCCCACCTGGCCGAGGGCCGGCTCGTCGAGGAACAGAATGACCTGCCCAACGCGCAGGCCATCGAGGATGGCGGCGATGTGCTGGCACGCCCTGGAGATCGCTTCATCCTGCGAATAGCCGCTGAGGATCAGGGTCGCGGGACCGACGCACTGGACCTTGACCACGTCGAGGCCGGCGGTCCGCTCCTGGAACGCACGCAGGCAGCTCAACTGCCCGGGGTGCTTGATGTAGTCGAGCATGGCGTCGCCCAGCCTCGGCAGCTCCGGCAAAAAGGGGATATCATGCCGCAGGCTGTACTCGACCGCCTCATCGACATTATCATACGGCAACGACCCGATCTGGGTCACAATCCTTCGCTTGTGCGCTAAATTCATTCCTCTACTCTCTGTCGTCTTCCCCATATGACCTTTGCGTCCCGCGCCAGACCTGCGCCGGATTGCCGTCAGGGCAAGAGTCATTCTTTCAACTGCGGAGGCTCATCGAGTATGGCCATGATCTCTTGAGCGCAGAAGACGCGGTCACGTCTTGCGTCGCCGATTTGGCGAAG
>Ga0315296_10005503_pt1 | contig 10121 bp, 8 predicted proteins | sample YL17G14_18_MG_FD_203921 | JGI IMG/M metagenome (GOLD analysis project Ga0315296, IMG submission 203921) | Sediment microbial communities from Yellowstone Lake, YNP, Wyoming, USA - YL17G14_18 | ecosystem: Environmental > Aquatic > Freshwater > Lake > Sediment | place: USA: Wyoming | collected... | reverse complement strand
ATCACTTTGCAGCCGGTAGCCTCCTCCCATTTCTTAGTGTTCTTGTTCCACAAATCCTTGTCGCCCTGGACGAAAACCTCCCATCGTAGGACTCGTAAGACTGCACCCTTTTCGACCTTCAGTGGAGGAGGTTCAACGCCCTTCTGTGCCACTGAATCGAATGGAAGCGAAACGAGTCCTGCTCCGGCGATTCCAACTGCTGTGGTTTTAAGAAAATCTCTTCTCGTTAACCCCTTTTTCTCTTTCATAACCCTTCACCTCCTGCAAATGGTTTTTTCATTAAACATTGAAATACACCATAGCCAATGAAATAAGAACAATAAATAATTCTTTAGCTCCCACCTCCTTTCCCCTCGCTGCCATGATTCCCTGAATGGGTAGCCTTATTAAACCCCCTTTTTTCTTTAATGTCAATAACGTTCTGTCTGGCTCATTCATACCTTTGGTCTAACCCCTTCCTCTGTAGAAAGAAGTCCATCGAGAAATCCCTCAGCCCATGGCGTCAGGTCCTTTCTTTTCTCCCCAATCTCCCTGATCCTTTTCTCAATCCAAGGTCGGGAAAAGATCTCCCTTTCCTTCATGACGAAAAAAGGATATCTGATTTCATTCTTTTTTAAGAGCCTCTCTCGATCCAAAAGATCGATCTCGCCTCGATCGAAGTTGAGATAGACCCAATCTCCTGTCTCGATGGCTCCGATCCCTCCACCTTCAAAAGCCTCTGGAGAGCAATGGCCAATGCAAGGACCATACGTGACGCCCGAATATCTCCCATCGGTGAAAAGAATCGTGATATACCGCAGAATGAGATCACGATTGAGATATTCCGAGGGATAGAACATCTCTGGCATACCATAGGCTCGAGGACCCTCTCCTGCAATGACGATCAGGATTCGAAGTTTCCGCTCTCGGATCAAGCTATCGAAGAGAACGCCCTTGGATAGCTTATTAATCCCATCTTTTTTCTTGAAGTCTTCAGGAAAATTGTAAGAGAGGGTCTTTAAGAGACCCTCTTTGCTTATCCTCCTTTTCAATTTTCTTAAAACGGCCTCCCCTTCTAAAAGGTCTTTCTGAACCACTTCTTGATTCTGGTAAAAGACTGCGATGTATATCTTATCATTGAAGGTTCGGATGGCCTCTTCATCCAGCCCCGACACTTTGAATATGGCACTCCGGCAGAAGTTACCTTTCACATCGATGATGCCGCTTCGGTTCCTCAGAGGATATCCAAATAGGATATGGTCGTTGGGGTCTTTTGCACTTTCAATTCTTTCTTGCCACCTCCCCTGAACTGTGTTTCCATCCTTCACCAGACCTATTTTAAAGAGAACCTTCATCAGGGTATCAATCCCAGAGCTTTTTCCCTGTGCCATCTCCCTTGCCAAGGTGAAGAGGCTTTTATTCTTCAGAGGGGCATACTCCATGAGTTGGGGCGTTTGAGCCCCGATCCTGGCCATCTGGTGAGGATTGATTTGAATACCTAAGGAGGCAGCAACGTATGGAAAATGAAGAGCCCAGTTGGTCGATCCTCCAATGGCACTCCATACGACCATCGCATTCTTCAGATTTTGACGGACCAATGAGGAGATGGAGAGGTTGGAATCGCCTTTCCGAAATAAGTCCAAAAGAATCTCCACGGCTGAATCGACTTGTTCCCGGGAATGAGGACGATCCGGCAATTCCATTCCCGGAGGAACAACTCCCAGGGCGGCAAGGACTAATTTACTGGTACATCCCGTACCAAGAAAAGCGCATGTCCCGCTGTCAATGCAACAGAATTTAACAATCTCGGATTTCAGGTAATCCCCTTTCTCTCCATCCATCTTCTCTCTGAAAATGAGATGATCGATCAGCTTCTGATACATGGCGTAGTGATTGCATTTCAATTTCATTTTAAGGAGGTCCGTGATCTCCCTTTGAATGGATGGATCTTCAATACCCTTCCTTATCTCTACAAACTCTTTCTTAAGGTAAGGGGGAAGATAACGCTCCGGCATCACATGAGTGGGCAGAAAAACACCATAAAATGGTTTCATGCCTTTTCTTCTTCGGGCAAGGTCCACCTGGATGAAGCCTGCTACCTCCCCAGCAGGCCGCTTATCACAACTGGTGAGCACCAGCGCTCCCTGGTATCCATGGGCCTCACTCTGGGCGATCATGTTCAGACTGGCCAGATTGCGGGAGAGAAGAGTATAACTCATCCCGATGTGCCCCTCTGTGATTCCATCACAAATCCCAGGATTGGCTGTGGGAAAGGGAAGAGCATTCCTTTCCCAGAGGCTCTTGATTGCTTTTTTTACAAATTTTTGGTCGAGGACCTGAGCAGGATGGTCTTCGCCTCCATGGACAATGGCGATGCGGGGACTCCCAGTCATCAAACGTTGAACGATCTCCTCCCGTGATGTCTTGACGCCTGCGGACCGGAGTATCTCCATCATAAAAGGAAGGATGAGGGTAATGGGTTCAGGTTGAGCAATGATTGGATCGCGAAATGAGGGGTCGTGCATCTTCACAGCCATTCCTCCTCAGAATACCTTAGAATACCTTCTATGATTACGATAAGGCTTAGGCTTAGGTCAAGGTTAAGGCTAAGAACTATCTCTTCCAAACCTTAACCTTAACCTTTAAAATTAATACTCCGTATAAGCTCCTTTGTTGGCCGGAGCCGCAGACTGAAGATACCGTTTTAATACACCGGAGCGAGGAGGAAATTTCGGCATTTCCCAACGCCTCTTCCTCTCGCTCAAGACCTGTTCAACCTTCTCAGGGTTCATCGCTACCCCTCGAATCCCAACGATATCCAGTCTTCTTTGAGGGATATCGATTCTTATTAGATCCCCATTCTCAACCAAGGCGATAGGGCCGCCACGGGCTGCTTCTGGACATACATGACCAATGCAGGGGCCCCTTGTTGCCCCGGAGTATCTTCCATCCGTGATCAGGGCTGTGGTCCCTGAAAGTAGAGGGTCAGTGATCAATGCCTCTGTCGTGGCCAGCATCTCCGGCATCCCAGTACCTCGAGGCCCTTCATACCGGATAATCATCACATCTCCAGGTTTGATCCTCTTTTCGAGAATGGCCCCTAATGCCTCTTCTTCCCGATCGAATACGGCTGCAGGACCCGTGTGAATTAACATCTCCCGAGTGACAGCTGAAAATTTTACAACAGCACCTTCAGGAGCTAAGTTCCCCTTCAAAATGGCGATCGATCCTTTGAGGGAAGCATTTTTTGCCTCCCGAATGACTTCCTCTCGGTTGATCTTATAATTTCGTAGCCATCCTTCCGTCCTCTCAAAAAAGCCCTCCTTTTTCAAATCCTCCAAATTTTCTCTTAGTGTCTTCCCGGTAACGGTCAAGACATTTAGGTTTAGAAGATCTTGGATTTCCCATTGGACTCTCGGAACGCCTCCTGCAAACCAGAAGAGTTCGGTGAGAAACCTTCCACTGGGCTGAATATCGGTAAGGTAGGGAGTTGTCTGGTTGGCCTTCTCAAAATCTTCATAGGTGATCTCGATTTCCATCTCGTGAGCGATGGCTGGAAGGTGAAGCAGACCATTTGTTGAACCCCCAATAGCCGCATGAACCTTTATAGCATTAAGGAAAGCCTCTCGTGTTAGAATATCGGAAACCCGTATCCCTTTTTCTGCCAACTCCATGATCTTTTGACCTACTCTCCGTGCGTAACGGTGGATCTCCTGTAATGTAGCAGGAATTAACGCAGCTCCGGGAAGAGCCATTCCCAGAGCCTCGGACATGCACTGCATGGTGCTGGCTGTCCCCATGAACTGACAAGCTCCACAACTCGGATCACACGAGAGAATATAGGATCTAACCTCTTCTTTTGAAACCCTTTTTAATTTATATCCTGATGTCATCTCGCCACTTTTAACTGAACTGGTCATATTTGGACCCAGACGGGCGCTTCCTCCGGGTACATGGATCGTTGGAATATTGATCCGAGCAGCAGCCATAAGGTGAGCAGGAATGGCTTTATCACAGGAAGAGATGAGGATGATTCCATCCCAGGGTAAAACAGAGGCGTGGACTTCCACCATCTCGCAGATAATCTCGCGGGAGAGGAGGATATAGTTCATCCCATCGTGACCCATTGCCCATCCGTCACAAATGTCCGTGACATGAAACTCCGATGGTTTTCCTCCTTTTTGATAAACGCCTTTAGAGGCTTCACGAGAGAGGGAATCCAGATGAAAACTACCGGGGTGGCTGTGTCCAAAGACATCATCGATCAGGATCTGAGGACTTTCCAGATCCTCCTCGGACCAGTCCATGCCACACCGCAGGGTATCGATCTGAAGCCAATTTTCCCGAAATGGTTTTGCCCTTTGTTTTATGGTCATTTGTCTCACCTACCTTAAATAAAAGAATTTTATGGAGCCCCACATGCAGGGCCGTATTAACTTTTCCAACGCTTCTGTGGGGCGACATCCCAACCACTGGATGAATACATCTTCTGCTGTCGGGATAAAATGCTATCAAATATTTTCTTCCGAATCAATCAACTTTATCTCGATCCAAAAACAGGTGGAATTTCATAAAAAATTCGTAACTATTCAGCCTGCCTAATCACGCCAAGAAGGTAGAAGATCGTTAAGGGTCCCTACATGCCGGCATTAAAGGATTCCTCTCGAAGGCAGCCTGAATGGTGTTGATGACAGAAAGGTGCGGCAGGCCATATCCTTGATCTGGCCGTTTGGAGCACGCCAATTCCAAAGCAAACATAGCTCCTTGGAAAGCCGGGGGCGGTGCCAGAAGGGGTTAGTCTTGATCAACTGCCGAACCAACCCGATATCTTCACTGGTTATCTCTCGCCCCTGAACAACCATTGTCCTGTCCATGACCATATTGTAGCGCAAAACTCAAGGAGAGTTCAGAGGGCAAAATGAAAATTTTTGTTGACTTTTTTTTGGGGGGGGTAATATTTACCCTACTAAAAATAGGGTGCCTGAATAGTTACTTTTTATTAAATATAAAGGAGGAATACAATGAAGAAACTGCCCGTTATCGCAATGGTAGTAACTCTCGCGGCTCTTATGGTGTCCATGCCAGCGGCGGCACAGACCAAGCTAAAATTTGCCCATGTCTATGAGACCACCGAGGCCTTTCACAAAGAAGCGGTCTGGGCTGCGGGTGAGATCGCCAAAAGGACCAACAACAAGTACACGATCGACGTATTTCCGGCCTCTTCCTTAGGAAACGAACAGCAGATTACCCAAGCCATGCCTCTGGGCACCATCGATATGGCCTACATCGGCGCCTCCTTCGTAGGGGCCACCTACAAACCTATTTCCATCGTTAATGGGCCCTACATGTGGCGGGACTTTGACCACTGGAAGGCTTACAGCCAGAGCCCACTCCTGACGGAGTTGACCGACGGGTACTTCAAGCAGACCAGCCACAAGATCGTAGCACTCACTTATTATGGGGCCCGCCACACCACAGCCAACAAAGCGATCAATACCCCGGCGGACATGAAGGGTATGAAGTTGCGGGTTCCTCAGGCCCCCATGTATATGATGTACGCCAGGGCAGTGGGCGCGAATCCAACTCCGATCGCCTTTGCCGAGGTCTATCTGGCACTGCAAAACGGGACTGTGGACGGCCAGGAGAACCCCTTGCCTACGATCCAGGCCAAGAAGTTCTACGAGGTGCAGTCCCACATCAACCTGACCGGGCACATCCTGGACAACCTGACCACGGTGATCGGCTCCCCGCTCTGGAAAAAACTTACCCCTCAGGAGCAACAGATTTTTGAGTCGGTTTATAAGGAAGCGTCGATGCGAGCCGGCGCTTCCATCCGTGAGTCCGAGGCCAAGCTGGCAGAGTGGTTCAGGCAACAGGGCAAAACCGTGGTGGTGCCGGATCTGAAGGCATTCCGCGAGGCAGCGGTAAAGATCCACAATGACGCCTCTGCCGGGGCCGTTTGGACCAAGGAGCAGTATGACCGCCTGCAGGCAGTAAAGTAGGTCTCGCAAACGATTCACCGCGGCCTACGCCAACGAGAGTTTCGATTGGTACGGGCGTCACTTTGTTTTTCTTTCGTCTATTCTCATTGTACGTCAAGAGGATCCAGGCGGAGTGACCATATGACGGAAGAACGTTATAGCGGTCCCGATCCCGGCACACCGGTCGTAGGCCCGAACGACGAGACCGAGGCGAACCTTAAAGAATACGGTCCCGAGGATTGGGTGACCTTGGTTTTCTTTTGGGCCTTGGCTATCGTCGTCTTCCTGCAGTTCTTCACCCGGTATGCCCTCAACGACCCGCTTGCCTGGACCGAGGAAATTGCCCGATATCTTTTGTCTTGCGTAGCCTTTCTCGGCGGCGGCATGGCGGTGCGGAGATTCAGCCACATCCATGTTGAATTCTTGTATCTCTATTACCCTCGCGGTCTGGCTTATTTCCTTTCCACCCTGGTGGATGTTATTCGCACGGTCTTCTTCGGGTACGCAACCTGGCTCTGCTGGAAGGTCACGCAGATCATGCAAACCCAGCCGATGGTCGTCGTGGACTGGCCCATGAGCATCGTTTATGGTATCTGTACCGTGGGTTTTACCGTGATGACCTTCCGCGCGATCCGGGTGGCGGTGGATAATTGGCGAACCGGATCCAGTGTCCTTACCAGAGTTGGTCGGGAGGGCCGTCATCAATGAGCACCCTTGCTCTTATCGTAGGTTTCCTCCTGTTCATGGCAATCGGTGTGCCCGTGGCCCTTTCCCTTGCCGGTGCATCCCTCATCTACGTAATGATCGAGGGGGTTCAACCTCATCTCGTAGTACTTCACCGGATGATCGGCGGGACAGATTCTTTTCCCCTGCTTGCGATCCCCTTTTTCATCATGGCCGGTAGCCTGATGAACTCCGGCGGGATTACGACACGGATCTATGATTTTGCTGTTGGCCTGGTGGGTTGGATGAAGGGGGGCCTGGGGCATGTGAACGTGGTGGGCTCAGTCATCTTCGCCGGCATGTCCGGCACTGCCGTGGCGGACGCCGGCGGCATCGGAAATATCGAAATCCGGGCAATGAAAGACCACGGATATGATGTAGACTTCGCAGTGGGTATTACCGGCGCTTCTTCTACGATCGGGCCGATCATTCCCCCGTCCCTTCCCATGGTGATTTACGGTGTCATGGCCAACACCTCCGTAGGAAAGCTGTTCGCAGCCGGTTTTATTCCGGGATTGGTAATGGCCGGCACCATGATGATTATGGTTTCCTACTATGCTCATACCCGAGGTTTCCAGCGCGATGCCCGGTTCTCGTTGAAAGTCCTCTGGGTCACTTTCAAAAAGGCGTTCCTGCCCCTCATGACCCCCGTCCTACTGATCGGCGGGATGACGACAGGCGTCTTCACCCCTACTGAGGCGGCAATTGCAGCCACAGTCTATGCCACGATTCTTGGGATGTTCGTATACCGGACGCTCTCCCTTCGCGCCTTCATCAAGGTGAGCATGGAGACCGCCGAGACCACGGCTATCATCCTCCTGATCGTGGCCGGGGCCTCGATCTTCGGCTATTTGATTACCACCACCAAAATTACGGATAACGTCGCGGACGTGGTTCTTTCCATCACTAAAAGACCGTGGATGATCCTCATTCTGGTGAATATTTTCCTCCTCATCGTCGGCTGTTTCATGGAGACCATTGCCTCCATCACCATCCTGGTTCCCGTTTTGATTCCACTCATGGAAAAGATCGGCGTGGACCCGGTGCATTTTGGAGTGGTCATGGTTTTGAATCTGATGATCGGTCTGCTCACTCCGCCCGTGGGAATGGTGCTTTACATCCTCGCCCGAGTGGCTAATATTTCCTTCGAACGCACGACCAGGGCCTGTGCCCCGTTTCTCATCCCCCTCCTGATCACGCTGGCCATAGTCACCTACTGGCCGCAGATGGTGCTCTTTCTGCCGAACCTCTTCTACAAGTAATCCTGTGCCGGGTCTAACTGATTTGCTACGGCTTTTTTCTCTTCCACGGCCTTTTTGATCTCAATCAGCAGGTCAATCATATCCTTGGGCCACTCTTGTTGATTCTGCTCCAGAATACCTGTCAGCTCCCGCAGGTGGTGGGCATTGCAAAGAGCGTGATCGCAGTTGTATTTGAAATAGGGCTTCCAGAAATCATGAACCGCCATCCCTTGAAATTCAGGCAGAATACCCATGGCCTCGGTGGCTTCCTGGCCGCGTTTGGGGTGGGCAGCATAACAAGCCAGGGTTTCTGCGCTGGTCACATCGAGCCATTCCCGTTTCCCATTGATCCCCATACCAGTTTTATCAAAATAGACAACAGGAGAATCAATTACCTGTCGCTTGATCTTTTCTTCTACAGGCTCCAGAATCTCGTAACAGGCCTGCCTTGTGTTAACCAGGGTAGCCTGACTCAGTTGATGGCCAAAGAGGTCAGCGAACAGCTCGCTGGTGCGTTCGTAGGGCAAAAGTTGGCACTGGCTCAGATAAACGGCGATGCCTTTGAGGCGGGGTCCATATTGCACCGGCTGCTGAACCTCTTCAGGAAAAGAAGCCTTGTTAAGGCAGACACAATGAGGGCAAAGCTTTTTCTCGGCCTGGCGCTCGGTTGTTTCCACTTTAATGGGCGGAAGATCAAACACCTGGCGCCTTTCATAACCGGGGGCCCGTGTTTCTTCCAAAGAACTGCCGCATTTGTTACATCTGGATACCCGATGGATGATCGTATGGTCCGGGTTGTCTACCATCTTTAAGGTATGGCCGGCATGCCCTTTCTGCCCGCCAACCGGATTGCCGCATTTTTGACGCTGGCTTTTGGGCTTTACAAATCCATCTGTTGAAGGGGGTTTACTGCTATTACGGCTATTTTTGTTGAGTTGATCTTCTAAAGCCTTTACCCGCTCTTGGAGTGCAGTAATCTGCTTCGACTGTTCGAAAATGGTTGCAGTCAGGGTGTTGACGAGCTTGATCACCGCCTCGGGACCAGCCTCATAAACTTTAAGAATATCTTCACGCTTCATGGGTGAGTGTCTCCCGAAATCTCTTTGTCAGTGGGTAAAGGTAAATATCTTTGATAGGCACCTTCAGGGTGGCGTACCTGTCGTTACGGCTGCGCCCCTTGGTTTGACCCACATAGATCCAGTTGGCGGCCTGATAACAAACACCCCGGAAGCGCTCCCGTTCCACAAAGGTTTCCAAGAGATAAATGGGGTGGTTGTACCTGGCCATCCAGTCGGAGCTAATCCGCCGGGCGACTTGGCCCAGGATGTGGCTGGCGAGATGCAAAACCCTGACCCAGGGCAAAATCAAAAAGCGCATGTTGTTGGTCAAAAGCTGGAGGTTGGCTTCTCTGGTAGCAGCATCCCAGCCAATAAAATTATCCCGGGGAGCACTCTTCCAGGCTGCTGAACCAAAGAGCAGACAGGCCAGAGGATCGTGTTTGCGGTCAAAAACCAGGTACTTCATGTTCTCTCCCACGATGCCACTCCACCCCAAGTAGTGATACCGGGAAAGCAGGTACTTGAACAGCTTCGATTGGCCTCTGCCTTCAACTACCTCGCTATACACCGGGGCCACGGCGTCGAGACTGCCGGTGATAACCGTGGTCTGGTGGGGAACATAAGGAATGGTTCGCCGGAAAACAGTCTTCACACGGGATTGTTGGGACGGGGGTAAGGTAAGGTAACCGCGCTGCTCTAATTTACAAAGAAAGGTGCGGCAGGCCATATCCTTGATCTGGCCGTTTGGAGCACGCCAATTCCAAAGCAAACATAGCTCCTTGGAAAGCCGGGTGCGGTGCCAGAAGGGGTTAGTCTCGATCAACTGCCGAACCAACCCGATATCTTCACTGGTTATCTCTCGCCTCTGAACAACCATTGTCCTGTCCATGACCGTTTTGTAGCGCAAAACTCAAGGAGAGTCCAGAGGGCAAAATGAAAATTTTTGTTGACTTTTTTTTGGGGGGGGTAATATTATTACACTAAATTTAAAATAGGGTGCCTGAATAGTTACAAAAAATTGGATCATCTCCAAATTCGTTCTAGGCCAAGAAGTTGGTACATTTCAAATGCTCAGTCATTTCAGGGTCCCGGGAGGAAAGTCCGATTGCTTGCAATCATAAGGCACCTGTCTCTCCTAA
>Ga0315296_10005502_pt1 | contig 10121 bp, 17 predicted proteins | sample YL17G14_18_MG_FD_203921 | JGI IMG/M metagenome (GOLD analysis project Ga0315296, IMG submission 203921) | Sediment microbial communities from Yellowstone Lake, YNP, Wyoming, USA - YL17G14_18 | ecosystem: Environmental > Aquatic > Freshwater > Lake > Sediment | place: USA: Wyoming | collected... | reverse complement strand
AGCTATTGATTTCTGATAATACCTATCCCCCAGTGTAACGAATATAGACGAATAAGCTTTCGATAGCGTACGGCTTGATCCCAAGAAGCCTATTCCCTGATCTGCGGAGTTAAGGTTATAACAAATCTTCAACCCAATTAGCGGACTTTCATCAGCGGCTCGATATGACGCAACGATTTCTCCTTTCTGATGGGATTTGCAACTCGATAAAAGATCCGGCCAAGCAGGACGCTACCCGAGCAGACCTTATCATGACTATAGTAGGATCGGAATTGAAAAGATGAGTCAATTCACGGCCAATAGCCTTACACCAAATAAAGAGGCTGGTGGCGGTTCTGGAAATAGCTCCATAAAATCTATTGTTCCGATCTAAGAGTATCCAATAAATTTCTGACTGCATTGCTATGTCACCTAAGCAAAGGCTCCGTATTACTATTATTAACATTATTAATAACAGGAACAAAAGATTTAAATGTGCTTCAGCCAATATTATATCATAGCTTCGCGAAAATTTGGGTGCCGAGAAGATAAAGGAGGTATTAAATGACGGACTTAGCAGCGAATATTCAGAGTGCTATTAAGGCACTTGAAGCGGGAAATCCGGAACCAGCATTCGATGCCATCTTTAGCATCATGGATCGCAATGGTGCGATTGATCTTGTTGAGCATCTTTTACTGAGCCGGTTAGCAATTATGGTTGGTACTGCAATAGCTTCAGGTAAAACATTAGAGGATATGAAAACTGCCGCCGAAATCATAGCATTACTTAGAGGTACAAAAACCGCTTGAAGGTCATGGTGGCAATTCTGGCGATGATGCATATTAGGAAATTCTATGTCCCCAGATGCATGGTATAGTAATCCGCTTTCTGTTGCCCTCTTGGCTGCATTTGTAGGATCTATTATAGTCGTTGTGGGGCAATTTGCAGCAGCGTATTTACCAATCATTACATCTGATACAGCAAGCGACTTTACCATTGGTGTCGAAACGATCTATTATGATATTTTTAAAGACAAAGCAACCAATTCGCTACAGTGGTATATGGAGGAGCATAAAATATCATCGGCTCAAGGTATTGGTAATGGATCAATCCCCATGAAAAGTCTTCTCGTTACAGGCAAACTGGTGACGGTAAACGATCTGCACCGTATACTAAAACCGTATCAGCATTCCGTTTTCGTAAGCGTTTCCGGTGAAGTCCCAAACGGCATGAAAATTACATTTTACCGGCAAGAGGGAAAACCGCCATTTTTCTCGTTAATGGACATTAATTTCACAAATGAGATGGAGAGAGGTGATTATCCCATAACAATTCAAGGCCTAGGCGGTGATGGAAAAGTTCGCAGCTGCAAAATCATTGTCCATGTGGGATATGATCAAAAAGACGTCTTCAAAGGTTCACAGAGTACATCATCTTGAGAATGAAGGTGGCAATTCTGGAGACGAGGTTGAGATGACTATAGCTCAAAGCGAGCCTGCATTGCTCATTAGCGTACTGGCCTTAATGTTCACGATATTCAGCTTCTGGTGGATGAACTGGCGAAAAGGCAAATTGATTGTTGGACCCCCTCGGTCGTATGCAATGGCGGCACAAAAAGAAGGACTTCTTCTTGTACGAATCCCATTGGTTTTCTACAACGATGGTGCAGCAACTCAAGTAGTACAAAATCTCAGATTAATACTTGAACAAAATCGCACCAAATCCGAAGCATTGAAGTTCAGTGCTACAGTTTCGGATCTCTTGGGTGGAGAATTTAAGGACGGCACACGCCAATGGTCGCACCAATTCGCCATCGACGGGCGCAAGTCCCAATCTGGTTATTTCGAATTCCAAAGGAGGTCTAGCAAGTTTGTCCCATCGCAGGGTAAATGCAAAGCCACCTTAGAAGCAAAGCTCGATGACAACATGGATTGGAAGACCCTACTCGTTTTTGATTTAAATATAAGCGGGACCAACTGGTCCAGTCTTTTGCCCTACGATAATGACCCGAATTGAGAACGGAATAAATGGCAACAACTTTCAAAAAGAGATGGAAACGAGCGGACAGTTCTGGCGGTAAGCTGAATGAATGATTTCATATTTAATGTCCCTCAGACGCAAGGGCCGACTATACCTATGTGGGTTCCCTATTTTGGAGGGTTCCCAATTAATTCCCCATTAGTGGGATCGTTCTTAGGAGTAATCCTAGCATTTGGATTTAACTGGTTATGGCAGACATGGGGCAGTAAACGCCTAATTTTTGAAGAAGAATATCATATTAAAGCAGAATTGAGGGGGATTGGGAACGATCTGAGGGTAGGTGGCAGACCCCACCCGATTAAACCCATTTATGGTGCTGACCATGTCAGAAAATACCGTCTCTTTGGAGAAAATCGTACACAGGTTATTTATTGGTACGAAGGGTTTCAAAAGTATAACTTCCAATTGGAGGATCTTATGGAAGAGCATCAGCTGCTTCCTAGCACCGATGCCAATCACACTCAAGTGCAGCTCTTGGCAGGCACGATCCAAACTAACCGGATTTCTATGGCAAACCAAATTGACGGTATGCTTAGTAGCGACTGGCTGAAAAGGATACCTAACTCTACAAATAATTCAGGTCTTACAAGAACGAAATTTATATGGTATTTGCTTAAGCAAGACGCATTGGGAGAGCCAACAAAGAACCGGCAATTCTGGGTTGCGGCCTTGGATAAGTTTCTTGGAGCCGGAGTTCGGTACTCGCCCTTTATGTGAAATCTGAATTCTAGACGATAGCGATAGATGGCTTTGCTGGAGCAAAAAACTTAATTATCCGCCAAACGAGATTATGTTATGGCATCGCAAAAATTCAGGAGCCGAGAACAGGCAGAAGACTTCGACAAAGCCGACAGGCAACTTCGTAGTCTTGTTGTGGGCGAGAATCGGCGACAGCTAGAAATGTGCAGGAAACAAGGCGATAAGTACAAATTCGCAGGAGAATGAGATGGATTGGCAAGCTGCTAATATATTCCTTGTTTCTGTTTTGGTATGCATCACGGCATATTATGCGTGGCAAGTTAAAAAACAAACTGACCAAATGGAAAAGAATAGAAGAATGGAACGCTTGCAGAGAGAGATGGACGACCTCATCAGCGAGTTGCATTCAAGGTATTCAGAGCATTCAGATGATTTGTATTTCAATAATTTGCCACTAGTAATAGGCAAGGACATGCCGGACTATATGGACCCTAAGCTATTCTATGCCATGCATCAATTTTGGACAGGTATTAAAAAGAATCTGTACCTAACTCCTAAAGCCACACGTGATGGGATCAGGAAATTTTTGGAATTTAAATTGAGCGAAAGAGACATTCGCTTTTCACCGGACACCTATGCTGATTGGAAAGAGAAACTAAGAAACGCAGTAGACGATAGGCATAAAGAGCTAACACAGGAACTAGAGGAGGAGATACGGGCTAAACACTGGTGGCAGTTCTGGAGATGAGTTTGCGATGGTATTCACGTTGCAGCTATCACGTACGGCTCAGAAAGCCTTGGATGAGCTTCAACCAAACGCCGTGAGGAGGATTTGGATGCACCTGGAAGAGCTGCAGAAAGATCCTTATCGGCCGCGACCACTGGCGGATATAGTCCCGGTTGAAGGCAGTAAAATGACGTACAGGCTGCGAATCGGTAAACATAGAGTAGAATATGAAGTTCATAAAACCGACAATACTATAAAAATATCTAAGATATTTCAGAAGAAAAGAAAGTCGGATTACAGATAAATCGATATACCAACAGGAGAGATTCGTAAATGATGGCCCGAAGTAAAGCCAGGCTGGCGAAAGAAGAGTCTCTTATTGAGCATGAGTTGGATGCATTGCCAGTGGATGAGGAATCATCTGCTGAAGAAATCCATGCGCTTATCGAACGTGAAAAAGATGATTTTATCACCTTCGAAGAGTATGCGAAGCGGCGCGGAATAAGCCTTTAAGGCCATGTCTGCCAGAGAGAAGCCTCTTACAGAAGAGTACGCGGATGCTGAATACAGGCGGTTCCTCAAGGAAAAGGACAAGTATGTAGACTTTGATGAGTTTTGCCGCCAAGAACGGATTTAGAAGGCGGATTCACTAATTTCATAAAGCCAAGAAAATTAATTTTTAAAATGACCGTTATGGCCATGATCCCCAGCTTTGATGGAACATAGACCCGACTACAAGATAGCTTGAAAGCTGTGGGCTAGCTGGCCAGGCCGCTGAGCTGGAGGGGCAAAGATAAGCCTGGAGGTTAAGATATATTGGCAGTGTTGCGCGCAACAGTGGACACTCATTTTAGAATCTATGAGAAAAGCGTCTTAACCTATCGAATAATTATTATTTTTATTATCTATCTATTATCTATCTCTATCTTAAAGTAATCGATGTCTATCAACCTGGTAAAATCGTACCAAGTTGGTACAGATTTTGAAATCGCTATGGAATCGGGCTTTAGTATTGACTGTTGCGCGCAACACTCAACGAAGTACTAAAACCTGCCAGCTCTTGTTAATGTGGTAGGGCCTGGCCTCGATCTCATCTTTCATCGTTGCAAGCAATTTTGAGAACCTGGAGCGGCTTAAGTGCATCTTCTTACGTGCATCTGTGGCCAGCATCTTGCCGCCATTGGCCGCGATCAAGGCCCGCAGGATCTCTCCTCGATCCTTCTGGAGAGGCTGTGGATCCACTCTCTCAAGCTTGGCGATCCTCTGGCGATCAAAGGCTCTCTCCCTGGCCGTGATCTCCTCCAGGTTCGACAGGGCTTCTTTGAGGCCTCTATTCTCTGCTTCAAGGGCAACTATCTTTTCCACCTGGAGATGGCTTCCTTGCGCTCCTGGCTGGCAGGTGGCCTCTGTGGTAGGCTCCTCTCCCCCCTCCCCGCACCCTACCCCTCTCTCCTCCAGGGCGTCAAGCCGGGCCTCAAGAGGTGCAGTGGCCCGCTCGATGGCCTGCGCAACGAGGTCTTGGAGCTGGCCGGACGTGAGTACAAAAATTTCTTCTGAAGGCGGTGCAGTGGCCTCTTGTGAGGCAAAGCTATTTAAAGCAGTAGCTACCTTTATCATTTTAATCGCGCTCCTGTGTGTGGAGTTTTCTCCTGACGGGCTGCCACCCGTCAGAAGACCCTATTTTTACATGCCTATCCTTCTCGACTTATAATGGCCATCTGATAGGGATGTTTAATGCGAAAGCTTAACTTACTACTTTCAATTTCTTAGCATCGCGAATAACTGAGTCAACAGCATGGCTGACACTACGGTAATTTTGTGCTTCAACTTGAGCTTCTAGCCAATCTGCGCTGTCTTCTGATATCGAAACTGATATCTTTCGAATGTTTCCCTTCCGGACCCCTATCTGAGCCATATGTGGTACAATCTATCTTATCATTTAAATATGTTCCCACTAAGTCAGAATTGTAGTGATTGGCGGCTATTGACCAGACTTGGCCTTATGCCTTTCCTTTCAGAGGACAGAATGGGCCAAATAGGACTGTACCATAGGACCACTGCAAAGAATCAAGCGACTATGGGTTCCTCCCCCTCCCGGCACCCACCCCCTCTTCCCATCGCTCCTTCGTTACAGGATCCATTAGCTAAGGATGAAAATGCATCCATAAGGCCTATCCCCCAGTCAACATCTCAAAATCGTGCGCACTAATTTTCCTTGTGGCTTGTACAAACCAGGCCCACGATATGTTGGGATCTCTTCCCTCGAAGGCATCTAACTTGGCCCTGAGTGCTGCATCAATCACTATTTGACTTTCCAAATAGATCTTGACATCCTCTAGCTTAAACACCCACGGATACCTCTCAGGATCATGGACCGTAGGGTTAGGCTTCTTTTCGGGATAAGAGGCCACCTTGCCATGTGCTATAACACCATTGCCCGTAGCATAGAAGCATATCCCATCCCCTGGCTTAATGTGCTTTCTTCCAGGTGTCCTCTCACCAAAGGCATAGATCCCTTCCTTGTCCACTAGGCTCTCTATGATCTCTTCAGCAGTCTGAATATCATCAGCTTTGACAGGTGTTAGCCAATAAGCTGCCTCTTCCTCTTTTTTAGCAATTGATGTCGCCACAGGTGCTTTCGCTGGAGGCTTAATTGCTACTGGTTCTTCCCTGATCAATCCATTGTCCTCTGGTGGTGCTGCCAGCCGTGCCATGAGATCGATTATCGGGTCTATTACAGGGCCAGATGGTCGAAGAATTGCAAGGGTTTCTTCATGACCTACATCATAGTCATTCATGAGTTCAGCCAAAGACAATAGAGATACAGCAGAAATAACCCTAAGCTGATCCATCCTCTTTTCAGCCAGAATAGCATTTTCAAGCTGGCGAACCTCTGGATCGGCTCTTCCAACCACATAAAGGCCCAAGGCATGATCTCTATCAGTGATAATCTTCTCTGAGATGAGTTCATCTATGTAATTCGTTAGCGTGGAGGTCTTGATGGTATAGACTTCTGTTGTCTTTACCTCAATCACTAAACTAATGCCGGACGGTGATTTCCATAGACCATCATGGCCTATTTGCCCTTTGACGCCTTGATATCTTCCAAATTCTACGTCGAATCCCATGAAGTGGCCCAAATGGTTAATAAGATCCTGGAACGCTCTGCTGAATTGGGCATCAGAACTTCGAAGGGCCTCCTCGATATAATCCCTGACCTGGCCTACTTCTTTGACATTCTCTCTCAGATAGTTGCGGAATCTCTCCCTAGGGGTATCATCTCCTGGAGAATCATCAAGCTTGCCCACAAGAGCTAGGATTTGCTTTAGAGTAATGCTATCCGTAATATCCCTCCTCCTGAAGAGTGGCTTCTAAGAGTTTTAAGAATTACTTCTATATAAGTACAGTATATTTAAAACTGTAATTGATGTTTTAATTTCCTCCCCACATCTCTCCCCCCTCTAGCCCATGATCTCGATGAACCAGATGGAGCTTTTGAAGACGATGATCTGCTTGGGTCCAACTTCAATAAGTAGCTCATATGGGTTGTACCCGCGCAGGATGCCCGTGATGGGCTGACCCTGAGCTGGCCGGACGGTGATCTTCTGTCCCAGAAGCTTCGGGATGAACTGGTGGGATGATGCCTTTTTTTTGCGTTCTGTAGATTCTTCTTCAGCTATATCTTACCCCTCCTCAGCCCAAGAGATTTAAATGGGGTCTTCACATATAAAAACAAGGCTTGCTAAATGCCTGGCCCCGATATCTTGATGCTATCCGCCATAGAATTGAAGACCAGCAAGGACTGAGCAGATGCAGGGAACTCACCTGTCTCACCAATGACTTCAATTATACCCTTCAAGCCATCTGACTCCTTCCATGCTCCTGGGAAGCATCGGAAGAAACCTGTCATGGCATTACTCGTATCCGTTCCTGTTGCACCTATTTGCAGATCATAGCCAACATATCCTAGAGCACCGCTTATAGTTTTAGGTATTGTGACCCGTGGACCCATGATTTCAGGCACTAAAGAATCTTCTGTGCTGGCTTTTGGTGTAGGACTCCATTGTGGGCTGGAATATACGTACATGTTCATGGATGCTAAGTCTATACCCTCAGAGGATATTGTAAATCCATATGGTTTAAACAGCTTGTTATCGGTTGTGCTCGCTGTATATGCATCCTCTACCACATAAGGCTTTCCGATATCTGGAAGCACAAATGACGCCTTATAACCCTCCCCGAGATCGACATTTGCATTTCCTGCCTTCAACTCCACGCAGGCTACGATTGAGGTGCTAGCAGCAAATAGCAGTAATATCACAATCCATTGTTTCATCAAACTCACCGTTATATGCACGTTAGCTCTCTGATAGTCTCTCAATCATCTTATCTCCGAGTTCAAGTTTTGCTGCTATGCTACCATTCGCCTCGACTGCGTTCTCGATCTCGGCACCATAAACCTCGGACTTACCAACCTTATAAAACGATCCATCGATCATTTTTTCTTCCAAATATATCACGTAGAACGTAGCGGTATTAGTATCAGTTGACATGTAACCATAGATCAAACAAGCTGCTATTGCACGAAGAGCAGACTCCATGCCGGTCTGTGAACTATCAGCCACGATCACCAATATGGCATTATCCTTTACAATCGCCTCTTTGACGGCTTCATATTTTACCAACTTCTCAGCAATTGCAGAATCAATCTCTTCTTGTGATGCCGCTAAAACCGGGGCGGAAAAAAAGCAAGGTACTATGAGCAGTGCTAGAACCAAGATGCTAATATTTTTCATCTTCAATCCCTCCTTATCTTACTTAAAGATTGTAAGATCTAACGAAAAACCTTTCGTCTACGATAAGGCCATATCCGTTTCATCTCAGCTTCAAGGAATAGCCGGGCTGCTCTTAACTCTCTGATAATGCCGGGATGGTATATCCTGCCTTGACCCCAGGGCCTTGACTTGCCTCTGGTTGCCCCATGTTATGCTATCCTGTCGCAGCCTTCACTATTTTATGGTCTCAGAATCTCGATGAACCAGATGGCACTTTTGAAGACGATGACCTGCTTGGGTCCCACTTCGATGAGCAGCTCAACCCTTCTTCTTAGACATAGTTAATAACAATTCTTGATAAAATATCTTAGTAAAGTCCTCAGATGCCATCTCATTTATACGGGGTAAAAACAACGAAGCAAGCGCATCGAACACGTACTCTTTCTCATCTGGTGTTGTATTTTTCATCATGTAATCTACAGCCTTGTGAACCTCTTTTGCGGCTCCTGATCTTCTCTTTAAGTCTGCATTGTGTCCTCCTAGTCCCATTTCTTTCCAGATCAGCCTCACAAGCTCCTTCTCTGTCTTAATCACCCTCCGCCATCCAGCCTAACATTGACAGCTCTCATTTAATTTATGTTGAACGCATGAAGATCAAAGAGATATGATGCCAAACACCTTCGATGTCATCCCAAAACGAAAAAGCCTCGTGGTATTCAAGGTTGGCAAGCTCTGGGTCTTCAAGCAGTTCTTCGAAAACAGGGAGGTCTTCGAGGCACTGCTGGGCCATTACAACAAAGACAGCTATCGCTTCGAGTTCAAGTCCATCGGCGCTAGGAACAACGCCCTCAAGATACTGGAGCGGAACGGCTTCGACTACGAGCTGGTGGAGGATCTCAGCGGCTACGTAGTCAAGCTCCCAAAGTTCGCCAAGTATGGGCCGATCCTGAAGAACTCTGTGGCCACCAAAGAGACGGCGACTGAGAGGATATTCCTGATGAAAGACCTGGCAGCTGTTCAGGAGGCAGTAAACCTGGGTGCAGAAAAGATGGAAGGAGAAGTAGCCTTCTGATCAAGTGGCAGACATCTCCTTCAGCCTCTGGATAGACTGCATCGCCTGGGACGACTCGTTCAGTTTCTTCTCCTCGTAGTGTCCTATTATGTCATCTATGGGCACGGTGAGCTTGTAGAGCCTCGTGGGCCTACCCTTCCCACCACCCTTAACCTCACGTTCTGCAATCCAGCCCTTCTGCCGTAACGTGCGCATGGCTATGCTTACTTCAGGCTGCCTCAGCCCGCTCCCCTTCTCGATATCTCTGGTTGCGACCTCGTCCAGATCCTTGAGATAAACGATGATGGTGGCTACATTCCGCTTTACCCCTACGGCTTGTAGAGCCTCAATTGTATCATGATCCTTTTCGTCCAGCACCTTAACGGCTGCCTCTTTAATGGTGAACTCCTCCTGTTTTATAATTCATGAATATCTTAATATAAATACTTTTTTAAAAACAGATTGCAATTAAGGCGGGAGTGTGCAGCCCAAGATGAGAAACAGAGAGAAAGAGCAGGAGGGTATATTATTGATGACGGGCATCTTCAGGGCGGGAAGAGATCTGCAGATTACTATGTGGCCGGGCTGTCTCTAATTTTCGATCTCTTTCCAACCGGTTGTCAGCCCGGCCTTATACCCCCTTTGTGGAGGACAGGAGATGGAGTCAAAAGCGTTCATCCACTTGCCAGACACATCTCTGTCATGAAGTACACGTAAGATAGCAATTGCCATGATATCTGAAAGATTGGGTGCTGCTATGAAGCTGAAATCACTTGCGCAACGCGTGGGCGATCTTTTTTTACTACTGCTACTTTTCTTATCCTGGGCTGGGAGACAGTCTTACCCCCT
>Ga0315296_10005500_pt1 | contig 10123 bp, 12 predicted proteins | sample YL17G14_18_MG_FD_203921 | JGI IMG/M metagenome (GOLD analysis project Ga0315296, IMG submission 203921) | Sediment microbial communities from Yellowstone Lake, YNP, Wyoming, USA - YL17G14_18 | ecosystem: Environmental > Aquatic > Freshwater > Lake > Sediment | place: USA: Wyoming | collected... | reverse complement strand
ATCATGCTGGCGAGTTCTCGCCTTGAAAGCCTCATGGGTTTCACCATTTTAGAACGGTATCAATAACTGTCAGCTCAGAAGCTAAAGTTTTCCATGCTAGCGCACGATGATCCTTCTGAGCAGGCATATGTGCTGCGGTAGTTAAGTTCAAATGTAGTCTGCGCAGGAATTCAAAGGACGACGACAATTGAACACTCTGTAGTTGATTGCCGCCAAGTTTCAAGGAGCTTAAATGTTGTTGAAATCCTGGATCTTGATACAACAACATTTGAACAACGCCTACGCTTTCCGAATCTCCCAGTGTTCTTCGACCCAGTTCTTAGCTGACTGAGCAGTTTGAAGATCCGAATGGTGTCTGTGGAACCTATTGCAATGTTTTGTTGGTGGAATGGCTAGTTGTTGTGTGTCGCCGCGTGCGGTGCGGATCTGTACTGTTTTGGTTAGTGCTCGTTTAATGAAGTCTCGCATGGTTGCATGTCCTCCTTTTTAGTGTTCTTCTGTGTCCGGTTAGGAAACTGTTGAGCAGGGTTTCTGCTTCTTCCGGTGTGACTTCGGCTGGTGTCAACACGCGTACGGTGATGGGCCAGTTTAATGGAACTGCGGTGTAGTCGATGTCGTACAAGCCGTCAGTGTACTTGAAACTATTCTGCGCTAGTATGATGTGCCTGTTTTTTTCGCCTAGGACACCTAGGTAGATGCCCCAGCTTCGAGATGGAATGTCAATAGAGCCTTTAGAGAAGGAGCTCTTGCCCACAGATGCATCGTACCAGTCAACGCGGACCAGATCGCCTAAGTTGAGACTCTTAATTTGATTCTGAATCTGCCAATTCATATCGAATCATCAAGAAGAAAACAGCGAGCAATAGAGCATTTAAACCAGAGCGAAATTTACCAATTCACAAATTCGGAGTATGCGGTTCTGGGTTATCAGACGAGCAGTAAGCTGATGTCCTAGGCTAAGACTAGAATGCAAGGTTTTGGGTTTGGATCGCACATCTTACCATCCGATTCTGAATCTCCATTGAGCCTGCCGCATCAAGTGGTGAATTGCTGATTAAGCAACAAAATCCTTTCTTGCGACCATATGCAGAAATACTTCGATAGGAGGCAATTAGCTCGCCAGCTGCCATACCATTGGATGACACTTACGTAAGGTGACGTAAATCAGAGATCACCCACTTAACATTGCTAATTAGCTTGTTCGGCTTTGGAATCACTGCCTTCTTAATCTCTAGCTTGTTCTCTTTTGCGGCTTTTGCGGCATCCCCATATACCGAATCCGTATTTGTGACAATCCACGCATGTATCTTGACCTGCTTTCCTTCCTTGGCTGCTTTTACCTGCTCATAATCACGGAAAGCATTTGCGATCTCAGCGAATTTCATAACTTCGTCAGCATCTATCGGCTGGCTGTCCAGCCTTAGTTTGCACTCGCATATTGTGATCGTCATCCTTTGGTCTCCTTTGGATGCATACACATCGATTTCACGATTCAGATAAGGAGGAGAGTAACCGCAGCTGGTGTTTGAATATTGATAAACGCGCCTCAAGTAAGACTCTACCTCTCTGGCGAATTTATAGGATGCAAGGTTGTCAAGAAAACTCTCGTTTCTACTCATTACAACCTGTAGCTTAGCTTCAAGTTCGCAAAAGGCTGAGGATGCTCTAATTAAGGTCTGCATCGACTTAAGGGCTTCCTTCAACGAAATAGCAGACATCAGAGCTTTCTGATAATAGACCCAGTCAGGTTGCTTCTGAAATGCCTTTTCGGCTGCCAGCACAACATGGTCAGCGTGCTGTAGAGCACGAATAAGATCACCTTCTTTAAGAGAAATAATTGTCTGGCATATTCGAGCATCTCTTTCAGTTGACTCGATCGCCGCATCTGCTATCCTGCGTTGAGATCGGGCGTAATCTCCATTATGTGACCTCAATTCTATCCATTTTTTCTTAGCGAGCCTGAAATGTTTCAGGGCTTCCGTCCAGTCTTCCTTGCTTTTTTGGACATCACCAAAGCAAATGGCAGTTAGTGCTTCTAGTTCTAAGATATGTTCTATTGAGTTTTGAATATGGTTGCGGTAGTTATCAATGTCTAAAGGAATTTTTGTGTCTGCCAGAGCATTCTGAGCGACAGCCTTTCTGAAGTAGCTAGCGGCCTTCGCAGGTTTCAAAGAGTAGTAAAAATAGTTGCCCATAGACTTGTGAGCGTTTGCCATCATGATATGGTAATTCGCTGCAGCCAAAGCCTTCTCTACGGGATTATTCGCGCTCCTGCTAGCTGATCGTTGGTGCTGAGCACTTTTTCTTGAATGCTCGGCAGCTTTTAGAAAAAGGTCTACATTGATCGGGAAGTTGTGTCCTTCTTCGTCGAATCTTTTTGCCTGCTGCTCTGCCTTAGTTGCTTTGAAGATCCATTTCTGATAATCATGCTTCAAGGGTTCAGTCTCACATGGACTTCTAATCTTTGAATGTGTAGAAATTGCGTTAATAGTTTTCTTCTTGCTTCGCCGTGTTCGCGTGGAGGAAATCAAGAATGCACACTCTTCAGACTGGTGAGTTTCATACTGAAATACGTCATAGTTGCAAGGACTGACAAGCAGTTTTAGCTAATTGGCAAGATGGATAAGGGTCAGGGTTAGGACTTGGCAGATCCGACCTAAATCGTATGGTGTCTTCTCTCACTTTTTTCTTCCGAAAATGGCGTCTAACAATGCTGCGATTCCTGCTATTATCAGCAGAATGGCTATGAGGTAGGCGAATTCTGGGCTGACTAAAAGCGCAATAGCGATCAAAAGAATTAAAACGCTGATGATAAACTCTATGATGCCCATTTGTTGTCTTTCATAAGGTTGTAATATGTGATATTTAAGTCATTAAGACAGCTAACGACTGCTAGCCTGTTGCTTCCTTTCTCTTCTGAACGCTACGCTCTTCATTCTTCCTTTCTCTGCATGCGTACTCACTTTCCATCCAACGCCTTCCCAACTTTCTACATGTGAATGCGAAGTTGAGTCATGCCACCATGCATAATGTACATAAGAAGCTTCAGGTAGCTTTTGGCGCAGGATTATTTCTATCTGCTTAAGGGTCAACTTGATCTCGCTGCAATCAGACGCAGAGTTTTTCAGAAATTCTCTCAAAGGATCGTATTTGCTCATTTCCAAATTACCCCACATGCCTTTATACGCCTAGTATCTTTCTCCCGATCTTCATGCTTTCTTCACTTACCTTAGAAGCCTCTCGAACCAATTCTGCGAACTCTTCAGGGCGTTCTCGCACAATTCTAGCGGCTAACATTCGAATACCCTGATTCTTGTCAGTTGCCAAATGAAGCTTCGTCAACGCCTCAGCAACTTCGTCTACTGAGATTTGCTCTTTAGGTTCAACTCTTCTCCAGCGTTTGATTGCAGGCCATTTGGTCCCGTCATGCTTGATTCTCCCTTGATTTGCGAGAGCGTACAAAGAAGGACCAAGAGCCATAGAGAAGGCCGAGAGGTCACCCCGATAAGGTGGTTTTCTGAAATCCTCTGGATACTTCTTGGCGATGGTTTTTGCTAGTTCTTTTGAAGTTACCCATTCATCGGGCATAACTTCCATAAGACATTCCTGCAATTTCACTTTCGACACCTTTGTTACCTTTGAACCAATCTGATTAACAGATAGCATAGGCTAACTGATAAGCCTTTTGGCTTTTTCTAGGCGCTTGTGATCTTGTTTTTTGGCAATATGCTAAGCTTGCTTCTGAGTCTGCCAGCGTCGATAAAAGGCAGTATTAACCGTTTGCTGAGCGAGAAAAGTCCATTTGTGGTGGAAAACCATTTCATGTATCGTTTTGCTGCGAACGACTGCCCTTCATAATTGCCCTTTTTATCTTGTCTTGAAGCGTGCCTTCCTTCTTTCTTGTTAGAGGTTTCTCAAATTTCAACGTTCGCGTCTCTCTAAAGATTTCTTGAAACCTTCCTCCCATCCCCATGATTTCACACACATATTGCTTAACTAGAATGTTAACTAAGTGACTTGCATTGTCGCATTTTGTTCCAAACGAATAAAGTATATGAATCCATTTGTTCCAGTCAGATCTCGCCTCATTGATTGAAATTGCCATTTGTCCGTCGATGTCTATAAAGAGTTGAACAATGCCATCGTAAGGGCTGTTCTTGGCTCCTGAAACAATAATCTCATTGCGTTTTTCGGGTGATATTTGGAATTTCACGCTTTGTTGCTCAATAAGAGGAGAAGGATGTAGACTTTGTGAACTTGGCGCAACGTAGCCAATATTTTCAACCACAAGAAAAGCATCGTTCCCCTTTAGGGGATGCGTAGGGTTCACATTTGAGTTGTAGTCGTCTAACACGGACACCCTTCAGAATATAGATTCTATGAGATTTAAATATAACTTCACTCCGATGCAACGGCTTAAGAAATACGTCAGCAGATAATGCTATTATCTCAGTGCATCGGAAGGAGCGAACACCAAAAATGTCCCAAGAAAAGAGGAGATTGGAGCTTTCAAGAGAAGGTGTTGACACACTGTCTGAAGTATCGGCTTTTCTAGGTGGCATCTTCTTTACTGGCCTCTTGATACTAGTTCAACAAAGAAACCAATTTGAGCTCACTCTCTCTGAAATCACTCTACAAGGAAACCTCAAGATCCGTATAACTCAGATTCATATGATAGCGGTTCCTCTATCCATCTCAGTAATCCTATTCGTTTTTTCTTCCCTTTTTTTCGCCATCGCGTGTTGCGAGAGTGAGGAAACTAGGTTCGAGAAACTGACGGATGTTGCGCTAAACCCTTTTATCCTTGGCTTACTTTCGGTGTTTATTTCCCTTTTTGCTGTTTTGTCTATGGTGGACATCAGTGTTAGTGTGTTCGGAATGATTATCTCAGTGGCAACTTTTGTCTGGTGGCTAAGAAAGAGAGCGCGGCTTTAACCGAAGAAGAATACTCAGACTTCTCTACCCTATGCAGATGGACGCAATAAACGTCAAAGACTTTTTCTCAACTCTGCCCAAAAATGCGACCTAGAAACCAAATGCCAAGAAAAACAGAAGCTGAGTTTACTGCCTAGAAGGCCTAGTCCGCAGAAGCTGGGTCCAATGGGTCTCTACGAGCGTGAGTGCTGTTAGCCTATTAGGTCTTTTATTTTCTTGAATACGTCGTTGGCGTAGATGTTAGCTCCACAGATGGTCGCAGACACTCTGAGAACCCGCATCAGGAAACCTCACCGAAGCCCCACACTCAGGACACTTCAGATTCTGCACAACCATCGCACTTGGAACATCATATACTTTGTACACATTCATGGTTGGAGATAGCTCTCCACAAAAAATCGTGGGAGAATGAAATAGTAAGCTGTTCATCATCCATAGGTTTCTGTAGCTTCGTGACAATCTACACACAGTATTTCACAGTTAGATAGTGTATCTGGCCCACCAGCTTTCTGACTGGTTTTGTGGTGAGCCTCCCATCTTGTTCTTCTATTTCCCATAGTAAACCCGGTTTCGCGGCATCGTGTATAGTCATGTCTTCTAACGCAATCACTGTTGGTCCTAGTGCATTCGCATCTTCCATAAGCTCTATCTAACGCAGCTCTTACAACATCATCAGGGAATTCACCCATATGTCTCTCCCCTTAAAGTAAGCCTTTTGGAATCCCCATAGATTTATGGTTTTCTGTTGCATCAAACAAAAGGTATACGACTTGGCTAGGAGAACTCCTGCCCGCAGATCAATGCTGGACTTTATCTGTTGTACATCCATGTGGTGTATTCGCTTGTGGAAGGGAATGATCTGTCCATGTAGCTTGAAAACACCCGGTCTACATGCACGTCACTGCCCAAGTCGGACCTCATAGCTGAATGTTGAAAGCGAAGCCATTAAAGAGAGCATGAATAGCAAAGGCTATGACAAGCCAGAGAAGGGAGTAGTATAGCCTCTTTCCAGCTCGCAAGGCATATCCTATGCCATGGGCTGAGATTGAAGCTACTAAAATATGCATGGGCATCGTTAGAAAAACCCTTGGAAGAATTGCATATAGAGGAGCACCAACGGTTAAGCCAAGGGTTTCAAGCAGCCCAAAACATAAGCCAACTCTGTATCCAAAGACCATTGACTTCGGGATCGAAACAATGGTTCTTCTCTTCTTCAAGTATATTAGGCAACCTAAGAATTTCAGGGCTTCCTCAAGCAAAGGAGCAAATAGAATAATCTGTGTTGGCGATGAGTAGGATGAAGGAATATACTGAGATGACAAAGTTTCAATGACTGCACTAATCAGCCCAGCAACAACACCAGCTATCAGGGCTATTAGCAAAGCGTTCCAGTCTCTCTCCTTCACAAAGATCGTTGGTAGTGCCAGATAGAGAACGAAGACTCCAAGGATGAGCAACTGCTCAAGCATAAATCAGAAAGAGCCTTTAAAGGTAGAAATTGCTTTCTCTGTCGTCTGCTTCAGAAGCCTCGCTCTATCCCAGCGTTCAACGTTCTTGATGGCTTGAGACAGATTTTTCATGAGACCCTTCAAGAACTGCAAGCTACAGCCAGAAGGAACAACTATTTCCACCCTTGTGTGAATGAAGCTATCCAAAAGCCGCATGAAGTTGATGATTAACAAGGGCACTATTCTTAATAAACAGAGCACTGTGATACTTCTGAAACAACCTTGGTATTTCACAAAATTGTAGCGGAAATAAAGTCGAAATCTAAATCCTTCCTGCTGAGTCTTGTCATCAGGCTTATTTGGTCGATTTTAGTAAGCGTGTTTCTTACCCTTCTGTCTATATTCTCTGCGTATCTAGTCTCCATAATAAATATGGAACCACCAACAACAGGCTTATCTCAGATTCTTGTCTCAACGTTTGGCGAATTATTCATATTCTTCTTCAGTTTTGCCTTCCCCCTCATTGTTCTCATATATGTAGTTCGAGCCATCAGCAGGGCGGAGTGGGAATGGAAACCCAAATTCTCCCAGAGATTAGAGACCAGATTAAGGCGGCTTCACATTGAAACCAGAATTATAATCGATAGTGGCCTCAAATGGATCAGCAGATTGAGTTTCCTAATCGCTTTCTTGATAATGTTTATGTGGCTTGGAGCGAACACACGGGACGACGTATCCCTTGACCTGTGGGCAGACCCATTAGCTATCACGATTTTTCTCGTCTCCTTCACCTTAACCGTGCTTCGCTATACCTTGATGACTCAATTTGACTGGACAGTCTTCTATTTAGAGAAGTTTAGGAAAGATCACCAGAGAGGAACCTTAGTTCGAGGACATCTAATCAACGCTTTCAGGAACTACAACAGATTATCCGGCTCGACCATCACGATGAACAGACTGTGGCGTCTCTGTGGATTGGTTATTGAGGCTTACAAGATTAGTGACGATACAAGAACAAGGCAGATTGACGATAAAATCCTCGAGGTTATTCAGAGATTGAAGAACGAAGAGGTCATTGAGGCTAATAGATGTTTGATACAATTGGCTGAGTCAACCGAGGAAATAACAAGACGCCATGAAGAACTGCTAGGCTTGAAAATCAAATATCCGCTCAGATATAGACTTGGAGACGCATTCAAAGGGACGCTGAATAAGATTATTATCCCGTTCGCAGTTTTCCTTCTGTATCTCCTAGTCTGGATAATTCTGTCACATTTTGGCTTGTTCCCAGCGGTTCCTCAGCCGTCGCCCTTTTGACTTCCTTCGAAGACCTTGGGCGTAAACAGATCCGCCCGACGATTACTTGTGTCTATTTCTTCTTTTGCTGAACTCCATCCATGCCAATGAAGCTGATTGACAGCAGGTTTTCACGTGACATCACGAAGCAATCGCATCCATCGCAGTGACAGCTACGCATTCTCGGCGTTAACGATTTCTATCTTCATCGTTGGCGAACCGCAATTCCAGAGTCACTTGTACTTTCCACGACTGTGTTAGCGCTTCATGCACGACGCGTTCGAACTACCGAGACCACGTATACAAAGACAACGGGATGCCACGTCATCTTCATCCACGCCTACAAACACCACAAAGACTGGAAAAAATTCCTAGTAAAGAGAATAATGGCAATCGAAAAGCAGAGACACGACGAAGTCATGAAAATGCTCCAAACACTACAATTCTAAAGGTACACATTTATTAGTATCATGTGTTCCACCAGTCAAACTCACTTTGACTATAAGCCAAAGCATCTTGGATAGTCTCGAAACTACGGTCGTATTTGAAATAGTTGTTGAAATAGGAAGAATACCAGCTAACCATGTCGTATGCTGTTGCTTCTACTGGCATATATTTTCCTACGCTTGTCTCAACTAGCAACCATGCATGATAGCCACTGCCCCACGGCGATTTCCCACACACTATACGCGTATGGTATCCCTCATTTTCTAGTCGCCACTCAATGTAAGCACTCATCTCGCTGCAATCAAAACTACCTTGGACGTAAGAACCTTCAACCCATTCCCACCTGTCCAAATACTCCTGCAAATCATCAACACCATACCGCTGCTTTGCCAAATCCGCATAATAAAACTCGAACTTGTTCTCCTCGGCAGCCTGCTGCAAACGAGCAATTTCGCTCTGTAGATTGCTCTTCTCATTTTGCAGATTGCTGTTCTGCGTAGTAAGATATGCATTGGTGTCGCCAAGGTCATCGACCTCATTATCCAAAGAAGCGTTCTCCCTCTCCAAAAGCATAATTCTGCCTTGAAGCCGGCTGTTCTCTACGAGCATCCAGAACGCGAAAGCTGCCAATATACAGATGAGAACTAAAAGTACTATCGCCTCCTTTCTATGATTCCGAACAACTTTCAAATCAGCAGGCGAAGCAGGCGCAGAAACAGGAACAGCTGGGACATCATTTGCCATGAACCCAAACACCCCACGAATCCTATGAGGATTAATTGAGACATTCTCCTTAAATTATTAATGCAAGTTGAAGCGAATATCGCTTATTGTTGATGGGAAGAGGAGGTGATAATTGGTATGAGAATGGCATCTTCGACACTGCTTGGTATCGTTTTGACTGCAGCTGTCTTCAGTGCAGGAGTAGTAACAGACAGACTGACTAACGTCTACATAACAAACCTTCCACTGGACGAACAAGGAAACTTGAGAGTCAAGTTAAGCGAGAAACCCTCTGAAATCTACGTGGACTCAGTCGAACTTAGGCTTCTCGATTGGACTGCACGAGCATACAGCTCATCTTCAGGTTCGGGTTCAATTGACAATGGGATCTTCGTCACCCAAGGTGTGTCAGCGGTGCTTCCATTTGCCTTTTCTCCAAAACACAGATTCCTAAACGCCACAGCGTTACATATCAGCATCGTAGCGTCTGCCTATGATGGAACTTGGAGACTTAACCTGACTCTAAATGGAGAGAATGCAATGTGGACCGATTCCGTGCTCTTCGTGACAAACACCTATCCGCAAATGATGACAGCGCACAGCCAAGACCTCAGCTTTCTAAGTGCAATTGCTCCAGGGCTAAACACTCTAAGAATCAGTGAACCAATGAGACAAGACTCCTATGGAAACTGGGTATACAGTGCAATGCTAGTATACGCAGTTACCGTCGTGATCGAATACGAATACCTAGCATAGGCAACCCTTTCAATCTCACCTCTCAACATCCTTCTCAATTCACAAAGTCTGCGGTTCACACAGATACGACTACGACTACCGAGACCGCATATACAAAAACAATGGACACCACGTCATCTTCATCCACGCCTACAAAAGCAGCAAACAATGGAAAACCTTCCTACTCAAGAAAATAATGGAAATCGAAGAGCAGAGACACGGCGAAGTCACTAGAAATGCTCAAAACACTCCAATTTTAAAACTGAAAGATCACCTGTAAATGGTCTTTCTCAGTCCTATAGCTATTATGTAGATGGTTTTATCTCTTTCAGAAACAGCATAGATAATTCTGATCTTTCCCACTCTCAGGCTGTAGCTTTCTTTCAGCTCTCCGTGAAGCCGTTTCCCATCGAATGGCTGGTTCTCCAAGCTCAGAAGGGCTTCCCTAACTCTGACTCTAACATTCTTCTGCAACTTTGCGTAGAATTTTTCAGCCTGCCTCGATAAAAGAACTTGATATTTCAATTCGCATCTTTCAA
>Ga0315296_10005499_pt1 | contig 10124 bp, 8 predicted proteins | sample YL17G14_18_MG_FD_203921 | JGI IMG/M metagenome (GOLD analysis project Ga0315296, IMG submission 203921) | Sediment microbial communities from Yellowstone Lake, YNP, Wyoming, USA - YL17G14_18 | ecosystem: Environmental > Aquatic > Freshwater > Lake > Sediment | place: USA: Wyoming | collected... | reverse complement strand
TTGAAAAAGGGGCCGCCGGAGGCCGTCAGCGTCACGGTTTTGATGTTTCGCCTGTCTTCCTTGGCCAGACATTGGAAAACGCCGCTGTGCTCGGAATCCACCGGAATGATCTGCGCCCCGCTTATCTGGGCTTCTTTCCTGAGGACGGGGCCGGCCACGACCATCGACTCTTTATTGGCCAGGGCCACTTTTCTGCCGGCCCGAACGGCCGCCAAGGTCGGCCTCAAGCCGCTGATCCCCGTGATGGCCGAGACGACGATATCGCTATTTCCATATCCGCCGATTTCCTCCGCCCCCTCGGGGCCGTAGGTGACACGCACGGAGATTCTCTTGATTTTTTCCCTAAACGCTTGGGCATCCTCTTTTCGCTCGAGAGAAACGATCTCCGGACGGAAAGCGCGGACCTGTTCTTCCAAAAGCCGGCTGTTCGAGCCGGCCGCCAAGGCCACGATACGGAAGGCCGTCTTGTGCCGGGTGATGACGTCCAAGGCATTTCGACCGATGGCGCCGGTCGAGCCAAGAATCGCGACATTTTTCATAAAACGCTACTTCGAGAAAAACCGGATAAAATAATAAAAAAACGGCGCCGCCAGGATCAGGCTGTCGATCCTGTCTAAGAATCCCCCATGGCCCGGGAGAAAATTCGAAGAATCCTTGACGCCGGCCGCCCTCTTGAACAGCGATTCCAGAGGGTCGCTCAGTTGGGCGACGGCATGGACAAAAAATCCAGCCAGGACGGCTTCCAGGATGCCGATCTCTTTCAACAGAACCTGTTGTGCGGCCACGGCCCCGAGACAGGCCAGGACAAGGCCTCCCACGCTTCCCTCCCAGGTCTTGTTCGGGCTGGCCATCGGCGTCATCTTGTGCCGGCCCAAGAGCTTCCCGAACAAATAAGCCCCGCTGTCCCCGAGGAAGATGACGGCGAAAAGAAAATAGATGTAAAAAGGGCCTTTTTCCAGGCGCAATAGATAGAAATAGTTCATGGGGAAGCTGATGTAGATGGCGCCGAAGACGGTCACAGCAAAGGAGAAAGGAAACAGGACGACTTTCTCGATCGTCTTAAAAGAGATGACGTAATAGAGCCCGGACAGAAGCAGACCGAGGAACAGCGCCATCTCAAAGGGCAGAGCCTCGAAAAAAAACGAGGCGCTGATGAGGAGCGCCAAAAGAACGCCGACCGCTCTTTGGGGAAACATCTTCTTGCGGCGGACGAGGTTATAGAACTCGAGTAGCGAAACGATGATAAAAACCTGAAGGAAAAGAAAGAACACCAGCCGGGAGGTCCACTGGATGACGAGGAAGAGAAGGGCTAATAAGATCAGGGCCGTGGGGAGTCTTTTGCGGAGGCTCATTTTTTGGGACGAATGTCGCCGAACCTTCGTTCGCGTTTCTGGTAGTCCAAAAGTGCCAGGAGGAAATGCTTTTTCCGAAAATCAGGCCAGTAATCGGGCGTGATCCAGATCTCGGCATAGGCGATCTGCCACAGCAGGAAGTTTGAAACGCGAAACTCGCCGCTGGTCCGAATCAACAAGTCCGGGTCCGGCAGGTCTCCCGTATACAAATGCCTGGAAAATTCGTCTTCATCCAGGGTCTCGGCACGAATATCCTTCTCCTTCAAGATTTTTTTGACGGCGTCCACGATTTCCGTCCGGCCGCTGTAGTTGAGGGCCATGCAGATCACCATGGTGCTGTTGTTCTTTGTCAATTCCTCGACCCTGTCGAGCTCGTTCCTCAGGGACATAGGCAATTCTTCCTTCTGGCCGATCACTTTTAAGCGGAAATTCTTCTCGACCAGAGTTTTGCTTTCCTTCCTCAAGTAATCCTCGAGCAACCCCCAGAGCGTGGAGATCTCCCGTTTCGGCCTTTTCCAATTCTCCCTGGAAAAGGCAAAAAGGGTCAGGAATTTGACTCCGACCCGGGCACTGGTCTCGACGATCTCCCGGACTGATTTCGCACCCGCCCGGTGGCCTTCCACACGCGGCAGGTTCCTTTGTTTAGCCCATCGGCCGTTGCCGTCCATGATCACGGCCACGTGGCGGGGAATCCTGGAGAAATCCAGCTCATCGGCCAGGCGTTCTTCTTCGCTTCCCGGCTCGATGAAGCCTTCTAAGCTCTTGAACATGCGAACATTATAGGGGTTGCCCCCCGAATTGTCAAAAGGCGGCTCGCGGCAAGCGCTCTCCAAAATGAAATGGGGTCCTGTCGCCGACCAGCCCAGTTCGTCCTCACCTTTCGCGTGCCCGAGAGGGCGCCCAGGTCGGCGCCACCCCACTTAAATTAATATGCGACTTGTCCCTCGCCTGGGAGAAACGCGAAGGAACAATAACCCCGTCGCCTTTCGGGCGGTATTACCTCCGGTCAGTCCTGGCTGGCCAATAGATACCTAAAATTCCCGAAACTGGCTAATCATCAGCAAGAAGCTCATAGCATTCCATTAAATAGAATGGTGACGACGACACCCGACGGGTGGCGTGGTTCGGGAGCCCCCCGGACACTCTTGGAGGAGGACCCTTTCACAGGGTCCCCCTCCAACGGGCGGCGGGAATACCCGCCCGCCCTGCCACCCCGCCAATGAGCATCCTCCCATGAATTCATCGCCAAATGCTCCTTGGAAAGGAGGCAGAGAGCGAAGCGATCGTTGGAGGGAAACCCGGAATAAGGGTTTCCCTCCAAGAGTATCCGACAGGACCCGTCGGGTAGTTCTATCAATTTTGGGTAGATATAGACCTGGAGGCGGCATTTTGGTAATCTATCTCTCTAAAGAGCCGAACATGTGCCTAGCCATACCCGCGAAAGTGATTGAAGTCGATGAAGCCCTCCAGGCGGGAAAGGTCGATTACCTGGGGACGAAGGTCAAGGCCAATTTCGCGCTTCTTGAAGGCGTCCAAGCCGGCGACTGGGTGATCGTCCATGCCGGGTTCGCCATATCCAAGCTCGATGAGCAGGAAGCCCGGGAAACGCTCGCCCTGCTCAGGGAGATCGCGGAAAAGAGCGAGCCGGCCGGCGGATAAGGGCTCATTCCTGGGATATCAAGCGTGAACGCTTACAGGGACAAAAAAGTTATTTCGGCCCTCCTCAAGACCATCGGGGAAAAAGCCAAGTCCCTCCCCACTCCCTGCCGGATTATGGAGGTCTGCGGCACCCATACGATGACGATCCATAAGTACGGCTTGAAAAAAATGCTCGAGGAGATCGGCATCGAGATGGTCTCCGGGCCCGGCTGTCCTGTCTGCATCACCCCCAACGAAATCCACGAAGCCGCGATCACTCTCGTGACCCGCAACGAAGACATCATCTTGGCTACGTTCGGTGACATGACCCGCGTCCCCACCCGGATGGACTCGTTGCAGAACACGATCCCGCATCGGGGATCCTCCATAAGAATCGTCTATTCGCCCCAAGAATCCCTGGAGATGGCCAAACAAAAAAAGGAGAAATCGGTCATTTTCTTCGGCGTCGGTTTCGAAACCACCATCCCTTCGATCGCCTTCCTGGCCAAACATGCTGCCGAAGAGAATCTGAAGAACTATTCGATTCTCTCAGCGCTCTGGCTGATTCCTCCGCCCCTCAAAGCGATCCTGGAATCAGGAGAAATCAAGATATCCGGGTTCCTTTACCCCGGCCATGTCAGCGCCATCATCGGCATAAAGCCTTACGAATTCGTGGCCAGGGATTATGGATTCCCGGGGGCGATTGCCGGGTTCGAACCCGGAGACATCCTTCTCGGCATCTCCTCTATTCTGGACCAGCTCAAAGAAGGAAAGCCGCGAGTAGCCAACGAGTACAGCCGCGTCGTGCCGAGCGACGGAAACCCGATCGCCCTGCGTCTCATGGAAGAGGTTCTCGAGCCGAAAGATGCCAATTGGCGGGGATTGGGCTTGATTCCCAAGAGCGGGCTGAAGCTCCGCAAAGCCTTCGAAAACTGGGATGCGGAAACGAAGTACGGGCTGGATATCCGGGCCGGAAGCGACGACCTCCCCGGCTGCCGGTGCGGGGATGTTCTCCGCGGCCTGATTTCTCCGACCGAGTGCGCCCTTTTCGGCAAAAAATGCGCTCCCGACTTTCCCTGCGGCCCTTGCATGGTGTCTTTCGAAGGAGCCTGTTACGTCCATCATAAATACAGGGACCTGAATTCCCGATGAAAAAAATCAGCCTGGATCTTGGAAGCGGCGGCAAGTCTATGCGGGATTTCATCGCCCGGACAATCGTGCCGGCCTTCGAAAACCCGGTCCTGGCGGAGCTCTTGGATGCCAGCCATCTACCTGAAAATATTGCCTTTACGACAGACAGCTATGTCGTGGACCCCATCTTCTTTCCGGGAGGGGATATCGGGACGCTGGCCGTCAACGGAACGGTCAATGACCTCGTAGTCTCCGGCGCGGTCCCCCGATATCTTTCCCTGGCCTTGATCCTGGAAGAAGGGCTGGCCTGGGATGACCTGGAAAAGATCCTGGGCTCCTTGAAAAAGGCCGCCGCGGCGGCGAAGGTCCAAATCACGACCGGAGACACAAAAGTCGTGAGGCTCGGCCAGGCCGATAAAATTTACATCAACACGTCGGGCATCGGGCGGGTGATAGCCAGGCCAAGGCCGGAACTCATCAGGCCGGGTGACAAAATCATCGTCACCGGGACTCTGGGAGAGCACAGCCTGGCCGTCATGATGGCCAGAGGGGAATTCGGCCTGGAATCCCGTGTCCGCAGCGATTGCGCTCCCTTGAATTTCCTCCTGCCCTTTTGGAAAAAGGGCGTTTTCTGGATGAGGGACATTACCCGGGGAGGCTTGGCCACCATCCTTTCCGAATTGGCTGAGCGGATTCCCTATCCAATCCTCGTTGAAGAAAATGAAATTCCTCTTTCCCGGGCCGTCCGCGGCGCCTCCGAGCTGCTGGGAGTGGACCCGCTTTATCTGGCCTGCGAAGGAAGGGCGGTGATTGTCGTCCCTCAAAGCAAAGCCGCCCGGATCCTTCGCGGGATTAAAAAGCATCCCCTGGGGAAAAGAGCCCGGGTGATCGGCGAGGTCGAAGCAAAAATCGGAAGGCCGGGCGAACTCCTCTTGGCCACGGCCGCCGGCGGGCTCAGGTTGCTCGAGCCGCTGACCTCCGAGCTCCTGCCGCGCATTTGTTGATGATGAACAGGATGAAAAGCTTCTCAGGATCCAGGAAATTCACTCGGCATGGATTTCCTTTATCCGCTTCGCTCCTCGCCTCGATGTTCGTGATCGCGGCCGGCATGGCTTGCTCCGGCAGCCCGCAACCCGCCGCTAAAAACATCAAAGATTTAGAATACGGCAAGTTCACGGACTTCCGTTCGACGATCCCGGAATACAAAGAGCTCTTCCATCTCATCCGGGCCACGCTCTCCCATAACCAGGTGGCCTTCCAAGGAAAAACGGGACCCATCTCGGGATTCGCCGCAGGGTCGGCGTATCCCCAGATCTGGCTGAGGGACGCCAACACCATCATCCCGGCTTCGCGCTATTTCTATGAAATCCCTTATCTCCGGTCCTGGCTGATCGAACATCTGGCCGCCCAGAAGGACGACGGCTCACTCGAGGACTGGTTGGATTCCAGGGGCAAAACGGATAAGAACACTACGGAAACCGATCAGGAAACAAGCGCCGTCCAGGCGGCGGGCCAAATTAGCCGTGTCCTGGGCGACGCCTGGCTGGAAGAAAAAACGAACGGAGAGGCCATTCTGTCCAGGCTGGAAAAGGCAATGCTCTATGTCCTCGACCACAGGTTCGACCGGCAGCGGGGCCTCGTCACCGGAGCCCATACGGCCGACTGGGGCGATGTCGACATGGAACACCCCGACCAAAATGCGATCTATGCCGACAACCGAACCCACTGGACGTGCGACATCTATGACCAAAGCATGTTCTATGGAGCCGCCAGAAGCTTGGCCGGGATGTTTGGAGGCCGCGGCAGGAAAGAAAAGGCCCAGCTCTGGGAAGAAAAAGCCGGGTCCATTCGAAGGAATGCCGATCGATGGCTATGGCAGGAGGACAAAGGCTTTTATCGAGTCCACATCCACTTGGATTCGCTCCGCCACGATTTCGACGAAGACGACATGTTTGCCATGGGTGGAAACGCCGAGTCCATCCTCTCCGGATTGGCCTCGGAAGAGAAGTGCCGCCGGATCATCGAAAACGCTCTGGCCCGACAAAAGTCCTTTGGCATGTCCACGATCGGCGGGACGCTCCTGCCCCCCTATCCTAAAAAATTCTTTAAGCATCCCATGATGGACGACCCCTATGAATACCAGAACGGCGGCCAGTGGGACTGGTTCGCAGGCAGGATCGTCTATGCCATGTTCGAAAAGGGATTCAGCCGGCTGGCCCGAGAAAAACTTCTTGAAATCGCCAAAAAAGACGTGGCCAATCGAGGCCTCTATGAATGGGACAGCCCGGACGGGATCGGACGGGGAAGCGCGTTTTACTCCGGCAGCGCGGGCAGCCTGGCCAAGGCCCTTTTCGAAGGATACTTCGGTCTCAAGATAGCTAAGGATTCGCTCGGGCTCGAGCCGAAGCTGGGCTCAGACAGCGCCTCCGTCCATATCTACATTCCCGCTTCGGACCTGTTTGCGGCATACGCCTATCAATATGACGGGCAGAACGGCAACATCGTCCTTCGTTACAACAGCAATATTTCGGGCAGGGGAAAAATCAAGGTTCTGATTCCCGACCCGGGCCCCGGGCGGATTTCAGACAAAAAAATCGGCAAGCTCAGCGTTCGAAGGGACGGCGCGAGGATCCCCTTCGTCCAATCCGAATCGGGCGAAGACAGATTCGTCGTCATCGAGACCGATTTCCAAAACCACATTTTGGAAATCAAGCGCTGAACAAGCCTTTATGAATATCGATTTATTGATCAGCCACCAACTTTTCCATTTTTCGTAATCAACCCCGATATTTTGATTGGCAATTTTTCGTAGGACTTCAGATGCGCAATATCTGATCGAATACTATTTTGCTTTTAAGGCATCGATGAGTGGTTCTATCATCTTCATCTTCATTTCTTGCCGAAGCTCGCCGTCGCGGATGCCTTCGCGCCGGACTTGATTTCCGTCAACGAAAATTCCAACCGATAGGCGCCCGGTTTGAGGCCTGGGAGGCCGATCCCGATCAAGAGAAAATCCTTCCCCGGCTCCGCCTCTTTCATGTCGATGAGGCCCCAGTCGACCGTGATTTCCTCCCCGCCTTCCGCTCGGACCACCTTGACATCGAGATTGGTCTCGACCGGCTCGCCGGTCCCATAGTCGAGGGGAAGCAGAACCCAAACCTTGTCGGCGTCCGGCGGCAGGTCGCCCACGAGCGGCGTCGAGTTGGTCGGCAGGAACGGATAGAAGCGGATGATGGACATCGGTTCCTTCTCTTTTTTTGTCTGACGCGACATCCTCACGAATTCGGCCTTCTTCCCGGGGACCATAAGGAGAGGTGAAAACAACGACATCCGGGAAGTGGCGGCCGGCGCCGGGACCGTGAACGATAGCCTCGAAGCCGCGGATTGCCCAGTCCCCATGTCTCTCGCCAGGACCCGAACCTCGTATTCCCCGGGCTGAAGACTGGTCAGGAGGTAGGGGAAAAGCGTCTTCTGGGCGTGGGGCGTGGAATCCATCTCTCCCCGCTCCCCCAATACGATTTTGTGATCCTTGTCGAAAATAAAAGCAAAGAGCTCTGTTTTCCCGGGCGGGACGCCGGTCTTTTCATCCACGGCCAATTTCAGCAGGACGGCCGTGTTGGCCTCTTTCATCGTGGAGCCGAACAAAACTTCCACGGGAAGATCGAGCGCTTCAGTCGTCACCGGCTTATCGGAGAGAGCCAGGTCGAAAAGCTGGAGCTTTTTCTCGAGGTCCGATAGCGCGGCGAACGGCTTCGGATCGTTGTATCCTACCTGGGCAAGGACCCGGAGGCCCGGCTGTTTGACATTGACCTTGATCTGATGCAGTCGGCCGTCCCATGACGGCCTGATGTAATATCCCAGGACATAATAGTTGCCGCTCAAGACTTCGACTTCCCGGGCGATTGTTTTTGCTTCCTTGACGTCGGCGAAATAATGCCCGCCCGACGCCTCGGCGAAATCTTTCAAAGCTTCTCCCTGCCGCGTTTTCATTTCTCTCATTCGGCTGGCCCCTGCCCCCCCGCCCTTCGCCGGCACACTGTTCGTGTTGACTGTATAGATCGTCGTGTTCGCTTCGGCAAACAGTCGGCTCACATCCTTTCCGGGCGTACGCATCGAAAAGTAAACGACGTTCTTAGTCCCAGAGATGTATTTCATGGCCTTGGCGAGTTCCATCATGCTCATATCGAAATCCGCCTTGGTCCGGGCCGCCCTGGCATACGCCCCCCCGCCTGCGGTATCGAGCTGGATTCCCGTTCTGCTTCCAAAAGGCGAATCGTCGGCCAGCCGGCCTTTGATGGCGACCGTCTTTCCGCCTCCAGCCTGTCCTTCCAATCCGCCGCCCGCCACCTCTTGCCCGGCTCCGCCACGCTCTTCGACGACGTCGTCTTCCTGGCCCGCGTCCACTCCGCCACCCGAAGCCATGCTCACCCCTCCGCCGCCTCCTCCACCCATCTCGATGGAGCGGCGGATAGCCTTTTTGATTTTATCCAGGTCGGAAGTCAGATACTGCCTCAACACCAGGCCGGTCAACGCCCCGAATGTGAGGACGCTGGCTTCGTCTCTCGACTTGAGCTGGTTCTCGACGAATTCGAGCACCGCATTTTTGGAATCCCGATTTCCGAACATACCGCTACCCTGCATGTCCAGAACGAAGAAATATTTCCGCTTGGCCTCTGGAAGGGCTTGCGTCTCGGCCGCGGCCGCCGCTTCCGCGGCGATTCGGGTTTCGCCCGACTCGTGGACCTCGAACTCGGTAATGGTTTTGAGTTCGTCGTTGTCATAGAGGACGAAATCTTCTTTCCTGAGCCCGCGGACCGGCCGGCCTTCCGCATCCAGGACGCGGACCGGAACGAGCTTGACCACGGCCGCCGCATCATGCCGGAGAGCTTGTTGGGCTTGATTTTGCGGAGCGTCGGACGCCGCGGGACTCAAAATCAGAGTTGAAACGGCTAAGAAGAGTACGAATTGGGCTTTGCTTCTCATTCTAAAATAAGCTCCTTTTCCATTTCGCCTGGACAAAAACGGAAGAAAATTCAAAATATTTGTTTATTCAAATATGACCTCTGTTTTGACTGTGAAAAATTTATATTTGTCATAGATATATGCGGCTTCATATTTGATGTGTTCTTTTCCGTTCTTGGTAATGTAGATTTCCTTGATCGACTGTCCAGTGGGAAAGCGAACTCCGTTCTTGACGATGCCATAGGCGACCGTCCAGGTGATCTTTCTCTTGAGCACGCCGATCGAAGATTCGACGGTTTCCTTGAGATTGACGATGGATTGCGGTTCCCATTCGATCTGGAGAATGCTCGAATCGCTTTCGTCGAGCCAGATCCGACCGAAGCAATAATTTTCCTCCCTGATCTCGCCCGGCACAGCCCGGATCACGATCGTGTTTTTTTTATGGAGGATCTCGGCGCCGACGATTTCGTATTGAAAGCGCGGCTGCCATGATTTGCTGAGAAATCCGACCGGGCCGAAAACCAAATATTTGGCCGACATTCTCAGCGTCTGGAGCTCAATGTCTTTTTTATTTCTCTTTTTGCCGTTTTCTTCGAGGAGGTCTCGTTTTTCTTTGAAATCATCGCCCTTCTTGATCATTTGATAATCATAAATGTAAGAATTCTTGATGGTCTTGACGGCTCTCAAATCGTCGAGGGCCAAAAAGCGTCGCGGTTTATCCGTGCCGAGTCTGAAAAGCATCATTTTTTCGAACTCGTATGTTTTTTCCCTGATGTTTTCATGGCAGATAAAATTAAGGGCCATGGTTTTTAATTGTTCGCAATAATCCCCCGCCACCTCCAGGATCTTCTTCAATTTTGCCTGATCTGCGCTCTCCCGAAGCTCTTGGGGATAGAGCGGCTGGCCTAAGATTAAATAAAGGATAAAAAATAAGAAACGCGGAAAGGGAAAAGGGACTTTTGCTTGGGATTCATTTGCGGTCATCTCAAGATCCTGGCGCTCGCCCTCCCGCCAAAGGCTCATCCTTGGTCCCTCATCCAT
>Ga0315296_10005498_pt1 | contig 10126 bp, 11 predicted proteins | sample YL17G14_18_MG_FD_203921 | JGI IMG/M metagenome (GOLD analysis project Ga0315296, IMG submission 203921) | Sediment microbial communities from Yellowstone Lake, YNP, Wyoming, USA - YL17G14_18 | ecosystem: Environmental > Aquatic > Freshwater > Lake > Sediment | place: USA: Wyoming | collected... | reverse complement strand
ACCCAGCTGAAACCCGAAAGCCTCCGAGCAACCACAGAAGAAATCGAAGAAGCCTACAACATGGTTAGTGAAGAGCAAATCTCCGCCCTCAAACTCATGAAAAGCAAAGTGAGCTCCCTTGAAAGACTCGTCTTAGAACGCGTTAGAATCGAAACATCTAAAGACGGCATAACAGTCCAAAACGTGCTGCGCCCAATCGAAAGCGTCGGCTGCTATGTTCCAAGAGGACAAGCAGCTTACCCAAGCACCGTGGTCATGACGGCAGTTCCAGCCAAGACTGCGGGAGTCCCCAGAATCGCCGTGTGCTCACCACCCACCGCCAAAGGCACGGTAAACCCGCTGATTCTCGTCGCCGCAGACATCTGCGAGGTCAACGAAATCTACAAGGTCGGAGGAGCCCAAGCCATAGCCGCTTTGGCTTATGGGACAGAAACCATCAAACCCGTGAAAAAAATAGTTGGCCCGGGAAACAAGTACGTGACCATGGCGAAAGTTCTTGTCTCGAAGGATGTTGCCATTGATATGCCTGCTGGTCCAAGCGAAATCCTTGTGCTGGCAGATGAAACGGCAAATCCGCAGCTTATCGCTCTTGACCTGATTTCTCAAGCCGAACACGGCGCAGACAGTGTCGCTGGGCTCATCACCACATCAGAGAAACTCGCAGAGAAAGTTCTCTCCTGGTTGAGAAAGATGACCACATCAGCAGATCGGGGCAGCATCATCAGAAAGGCTCTGGCAGATTATGGATTCGTAATTACTTGTAAAAGCATTGATGAAGTGGTTGAGCTGGCAAACGTTTTTGCGCCAGAGCACGTTGAAATAATGACGCGGAACCCCATGAAAGTCGCTGATAGAATCACTTCGGCAGGCGTCATTCTGATAGGCCCGTACAGTCCCGTTTCCTTGAGCGATTATGGCAGTGGAGCAAATCACGTTTTACCCACAGGCGGCTTTGGACACGCTTTCTCGGGTTTGTCTGTTCTTGACTTTGCAAGAAGAGTCAGCATCGTTGAAAGCTCGAGAGAAGGACTGCTACAGGTGAAGAATCACGTGAAGGTTCTGACAGAAGCAGAAAATCTTCCCAATCACTACAAGGCAATTGAAGCGAGGTTTAAAGATGAAGACTGAGTGCAAAAAGTGGTTAGAAAAGAGGCTGGAGAAGCTACAAGGTCTCGAAAGCTACAGCCTTGAAAGAACCAACGAGAACATAGCAAAGCAGCTGGGAATTTCGCCCACTAAAATCGTGAAACTCAACTACAACGAGAACTTATTCATGCCCAAAGAAAAACTTGTCTTGCTCATGCGAGAAGTTGCTGAAGAATGCGACCTAAGAATTTATCCTCAAGAAGAGGAAAGCAAACTGAAAGAGAAAATAAGTGATTACCTCAAGACACCGAAGGACTGCGTGGCTGTTGGAAACGGAAGCGACGAACTGATAGATCGAATCGGACGGCTTTTCTTGGAGAAAGGCGACAAGGCTGTTTCAGTCACGCCGACGTTTCCAATCCTCAGATATTGCATAAAACACCAAGACGCGGAATGCAATGCAGTGCCGCTTCTCAAAAACTTTGGACTTGACGTTCCACGGCTCCTAGATAACTTCACGTCTGAAACCAAACTTCTCTACTTATGCTCCCCCAACAACCCCACGGCAAACCAGTTTAAGATGAACGAAATTGAAAACTTGATTGAGGAATTTCCTGGGATAGTTATCGTTGACGAGGCATACGCGGAATACGCAGACTACTCCATGGTCTCGTATGTGGACAAATTCGAGAACTTGATCATCTTGAGGACGTTCTCTAAAGCCTTCGGGTTAGCAGGACTTAGGCTCGGCCACGCCGTGACCAATACGGCACTTGCGAAAATACTCGCAGAGAAAACACCGTTGCCCTTTCCTGTAAGCGTGTTCACGTTGAACATGGGTCAGAAACTTCTAGAAAACCTTGACATAGTAGAAAAAGCCGTTGAAGAGTTGAAAGTTGAACGTGGAACACTGACAAAGAAGCTCAACAAGATTAACGGCATTGAAGCCTTCGATTCGAAGACAAACTTCGTGCTCTTCAACACGGATAAACCGTACGAGGACGTTTACCAAAACCTCCTAAGACAGGGCGTGCTTATCAGAAAGTTTGGCAAAATCCTTCACTTAGACAATTGCCTCAGAACCACCGTTGGATTACCCCAGATGAACACCAAACTGTTAGAGGCTTTAGAGGAGATATTTAGGTGATGAAACATGAGAGTGGATGAAGTATATAGAAAAACCCGAGAAACAGAAGTTCATGTAAAAGTAAACCTGGATTCAGAAGGAAAGGCAGACGTCGACACGGGCGTGTCTTTCCTCGACCACCTGACAATCTCACTGGCGACACACAGCCTGATCGACATCACGGCCAAAGTGAAGGGAGACCTGAGACACCACGCCGTCGAAGACCTTGCCATATGCCTCGGAGAAGCCCTGAGCAAAGCCTTAGGAAACAGGGAAGGAATAAACAGGTTCGGGTACGCCGCAGTCCCAATGGACTGTTCCCTTGCGTTTTCAGCAGTGGATTTGGTCAAGCGCCCCTACTCCAGAATCGACCTCAAACTGCGTGGGAAAAAAGTCGAAGACATGCCTTCAGAAGACATCTACCACTTCCTTGAAACCTTAGCCACCTCTTTAGCGGCGAACATTCACGTGTGGATTGAATACGGCAACAACGATCACCACAAGGCAGAAGCAGCCATCAAAGCCCTCGCCCTTTCACTGAAACAAGCCATAGCTCTGGACCCAAGAAGAAAAGGAATACCCAGTTCTAAGGGAGTAATCTAATGCCCGAAGCAGCGATAATCGACTATGGAGTCGGAAACCTCCTCAGCCTAAAATGCGCTCTGGAAAAAGTCGGGTTGAACACAACAATCGGTTTATCAACACGGCAAATAAAAAAAGCGGACGCCATCGCTCTGCCAGGCGTTGGAAACTTTTCTGCAGCCGCAGCCAAACTTGACGCCGTAAAAGAAGAACTCGTAGACGCAGTCAAAAGCGGCATTCCAATCTTCGGAATATGCTTAGGCATGCAACTTTTCTTCCCAGAAAGCGAAGAGGGCGCAGGAAACGGCTTAGCCTTTTTCGAAGGCAAAACCGTCAGACTGCCCAACTCCGTGAAAGTGCCGCACATGGGATGGAACACGCTTCGAATAGTGAAGCAGAACGAAATCTTAGACGGCGTTGATGACGAGTCTTATGTTTACTTTGTTCACTCGCTGTATCCAGTGCCCATCGACAAGGAGATCGTTTGTGCCCAAACAGACTACGGGACAACCTTCACTTCAGCCATAGCAGCAAAAAACGTGTACGGCACACAGTTTCACCCAGAAAAATCAGGAGAAACCGGATTAAAAATCCTGAAAAACTTCGCCAAGATAGTGACAAGGTGACGTGTGAGATGCAGGTGATTCCAGCCATCGACTTGATGAAAGGCAAAATAGTTAGACTATCACGAGGCGACCCGAAAACGGCTAAAGTATACGACCAGTTTGGCAACCCAGTAGAAACCGCGAGAAAATGGAAAGAAGAAGGCGCAAAAAAGCTCCACATCATCGATTTAGACGCTGCATTCGGCACGGGAGACAACCTCTCAATCATCGCAAAGATTGCAAAGAGCATAGACCTGCCCATCCAGGTTGGCGGCGGAATCAGAAAAATCGAGGCCGTTGAAAAACTGCTTAAAATGGGAATAAGCCAAGTTATTCTCGGCGCTTTAGCGTTCAACGACCCAAAGGCGATAACACAAATTCAGAAAGGATTCGGTTCCCAGCACATAATCGTTGCTTTGGACAACAAGGACAGCAAAATCATGGTTGAAGGATGGAAAACCCCCACAACCTTCGGGATAAGAGAAGCACTGGAAAAATTTACCAAACTCAAGGTTAACACGTTTCTCATAACCTCGATAACGAAAGACGGAACCCTTTCAGGCCCAGACCTTGACACGCTCAGCGAAGCATGCCAGTACCCGAACGTGGACATTATTGCGGCTGGCGGAATAAGCAGCCTAAACGATTTAGCAGCGCTCAAACGAGTCGGCGTTGAAGGCGCGGTAATCGGCAAAGCCCTTTACGAAGGCAGATTCACGCTGAAAGAAGCCTTGAAAGCGGTAGAAGGAGATTAGAAGTCAATGCCTTTAGCAAAACGGATAATACCATGTTTGGATGTAGACCACGGAAAAGTAGTCAAGGGAGTCAACTTTCTAAACCTGAAAAAAGCCGGAGACCCTGTCGAGTTGGCAAGGCGCTATTCAGATGAAGGCGCGGACGAGCTGGTTTTCCTCGACATAACCGCCTCCTCAGAGGAGAGAGAGATTTTAAGAGGCGTTGTGGAAGGCGTAGCAAAGGCGATAAGCATTCCGTTCACCGTGGGCGGAGGAATCCGCAACGTTTCAGACGCTAGGCTCGTGCTCTGCAGCGGAGCAGACAAAGTCTCCGTGAACACCGCCGCGGTTGAAAACCCACAGGTGATAACCAAGCTCGCCGACATCTTCGGACAACAATGCGTCGTCGTAGCCATAGACGCAAAAAATAGACCCGAACAGAGAGCAGACAAGATAACAGTGAAAACCCGCGAAGGCCCAGTCTGGTATGAGGTCTACACCTACGGAGGAAGAAAACCCACCGGACTAGACGCGATCAAATGGGTGGCGCAGGCTGCGGAGCTTGGCGCAGGCGAATTTCTCGTAACCTCGATGGACAGAGACGGCACAGAAGACGGCTACGACCTGGAACTAACACGCATCGTTTCCGAAAGGGTAAACGTTCCAATCATCGCAAGCGGCGGCGCTGGAAAGCCAGAACACTTCCTCGAAGCCTTCACAGCGGGGAAAGCCGACGCGGCCTTGGCAGCGTCCGTTTTCCACTACAACAAATACCCCGTTCCAGTCGTGAAAGAGTACTTACGTAAAGAAGGAGTGATAATAAGACCTTGACGGGAGAAGAGTTGCTCAAAAAATTAGATTTCAAAAAATGCAACGGCCTCATCCCCGTGGTTGTTCAAGATTTCGAGTCCAAAAAGTTGCTGATGCTGGCTTACACGAACGAGGAAGCCCTTGAAAAGACGCTGAGCACGGGTTACGCCCATTACTGGAGTCGTTCCCGAAACAAGCTGTGGAAGAAGGGCGAAACGTCAGGGCACACACAGAAGATCAAAAGCATCCTCGCAGACTGCGACTACGACGCGTTGCTGTTCCTGGTGGAACAGAAGGGAAACGTTTGCCACACTGGAAAAGACACCTGCTTTCATATCAAGGTAGATTGTTAACTCGCAGTAGGTGCAGATGCCTCCCGCATAATCCCCTTTTTCTAAGAATTGCCTGTCAATTTTCTTTAAAGTTCTTGTTCTGGAGACAGGGGTTTAGTTGAACCCTGGTCTCAGTGGCGACGTCTCCCGCATAACCCTCTTTTTTCTCAGGCGCTTGAATGCTGCGCAATGTTACTATTTTCAGTGTGCGCTTGGTGCAAAAAAAGGAAGAGAATTTTGGAAGCTGGCTTAGAACGGTGCGAATATTCCTATGAAGACAAGCCAAGCCAGTATTGTTTTCGCTATAAAACTCAATATTATGTAGACACGTTCGCCGTACAGGTAGTCTTTCCAGCGACCGACCCCCTTGTATTGGAGAACCATGTTGAGGGCGAAAACGTTGAACACTGCGAAGTAGATGAAGAATATCGAATACACGAACGCTGGCGGATTGGTGCCTGTGGACATTACGGCTGCTATGAAATAGGCGAATAGCACTACCCACGGAACACCTCCGGATATGCAGCCTACAATAAATGCTGACCAAGAAGTCTTTTCGGTTTTCTGGTTTACCACTTCCATGAAGTATCCGAACATGATCATCATTGCATTCAACACAAAAATCATCACCAGCGACCATAGATCCCAGACTCCTACAAACGTTGAAATTAACACTATCATTATGGAGCTGGAGAAAGCGTATTCGTACCAGCGGTACGGGTTCATTCCTTTCTTTAGGTTCTCGTTGTAGTCTTTATTTTTTGGGAATGCTATGAGGAAATGCGCAAGAGCTGAAAGCAAGGGGAAAGATGCAACGATTACGCCTATGTAGCTAAGGGTGAACAAGACCTGCGGGTTTGGAGCGACCTCAATTTGCAGTGGTGGTCCCGTGATTATGTTTAGTTTCAGGTAGAATGTGTATATCGTTCGTTCCCAAGTCAGAAGTGTGCCCAGAGAGAGCATGAGTATTCCCTGAATCAGGTGTAGAATTCCGGCGCCGAGGTTGAACCGTTTTAGGTAGCTGAAGGAAATAGGCGATTTTGCTATTATTTCCTGTCTTTCTTTGTAATTCAACCAATCACCTCCCCACATCAAGTTTTTGTGCAGTTACATTGTCTCTTAAGTTAGTATCCTATTTGTTGAAATCCTTTTTAAATTAGATATTCGGAAACCACACGATGTGCTCAAGAGAATCAATATATTTAGGAGCCTTCTAGTATCGGATTATGGTCGAGCAGGCAAAATACGAAGTTCTCAGAGAAATCAACAAAGTAGAGATCAGACGCTACCCACGTTTGGTGATTGCTAGGGTTGATAGTTATGGTGATGGCGGTTTCAATATTCTTTTCAGTTTCATCACGGGTAATAACCGGCAGAAGTCAAAAATTGCGATGACAGCCCCCGTTGTTTCGGAGCAAATAGCCATGACTGCACCGGTCTTGTCGGAAACTGGCTCGTTAGCTTTTGTAATGCCTGAAGGGTTCACGCTTGAAACTACGCCTGAGCCTCTTGATGACCGCGTCAAGATCATAGAAATACCCGCAAGGGTTGTTGCGGCTTTGCAGTTTTCGGGGCGATGGTCCGATCAAATATTCAAGAAGAAGACTACAGAACTATTGGAAGAGCTTAAGAAGGCAGGAGTGACGACTGTTGGCCCCGTGTTTTCGATGCGATATAACGGGCCTTTTACCCCTTGGTTTCTGCGTAGAAACGAAGTGGCCGTAACGGTTGAATCTACGTCTTAAGCGAAGTTTCTGGCGCAGCGACTGTCTCCAAGAAAAAGGGTTTTTTCGGTCGACATGGGCTTTTGGCTTTCAGGCAAAACTGGAAAAGAACTATCCTAAAAAGGGAGAATAGGCAAACAGAGTATTGATAGGTGTCTGAAATGACAGGAGTGAAACTTCCGAGGATGAGTGAAGACGAAATGAATGCCCTAATCAAGGAACAATTCCTTTGTCGAATAGCATTCAAGGGGGACACCTACCCGTACATTGCACCATTTCAATATTCCGCTATTGACGGCGTTATCTTCTTCCATTTTACTGAGTATGGGAAAAAAATGAATTTCTTCAAACAGGGAACTCCAGTTTGCGTAGAAATCGAGGAATACACTACAAACCTCAGCGAGTACAGGTTCGTTGTTCTAACTGGAAAACTCAAACAGGTGGATGACCCTGAAGAAAGGAAAAAAGCCTTGGAAAAATTGGTTGAGCAAGGAAAGCGAAAACTTTCGAGGAACTTCTTGGTAGCTCATGGTTTTTCCAAAGATTCAGAATGGTCTACTCTTTCCGCAGACAAGCCGATTCTTGTAGTTAAACTGGATGAGATAACACAAAAGATGGGACTTAAGTCACCGTAACAGCCCGAAAAATAAGTGCGCTTGTCCGCTTTGAAATAAAACATAGTTCACCTTGGACTTTGTCCCGGCTTTACTTTCTAGACTACAAGGCGACTCCGTAACCTCTGCTGATTGGGTCTTGGAAAATGGGCAGATGTGGAGGGTAAAACGTGAAGATTACGAAAGCAATTCCCAAGACAACCAACATAACAAGAGCAACCTTGTCTGCTATCCTTGAAAACTGATTTTTCTTGAAGAGGTTATAACTCATTATCTGTCCAACTACGACTGCGACAATGAAGGTTGTTATGTCGATGGCAAATATGCTGCTTCCTGTAATCGAAGTGTACGAGTAGAATACAATTGGAATTATGACTACCATTAGGTAGGTGCCCACCGTTTTGGACGTGAGAAAATTGTTGGCGAGTTTCTTTAGCGGCAAGTATTCGATTAGCAGCCAGATGAGTGAAGGCCAAAAGGCTAGCTTCAAGTGCTCCCAAACGGATTCGTTCACGGCTGAGAAAGCGCCAACGATAGCCAGCTTGCCTGACAACTCGTATGTAAAGTGGAAAGCACTGCCTAAGAAAATTATGAAGACAGTACCGACTATTTCATAGACAAGAACCTTCTTGCTCGGCAGCATTCGACCGTCTCCTTCGTTTCTTATGATGAATACTACGGTAACGTGCTCATCGCCTTTTAAATTTGCTGAGGAGGATGGTGGCAGCCAAAGCCAGCAGAACAATAATGGCGCTTGCCTCCGTCAACGTAACGATGTTTTGATTTCCACTTTGCTTCACAGCAATGCCTATCAGAGCCCAGATAATGACGAGGCCGTAGGCGATGTCTTTTCTTGTGGCCACGACAAGCAATGCAATCAACAATGCGACTATTATTATTAGACTTGCCCATATTTCGGGGCCTATTCCGAAACCGTCCCAGTTTACTGAAACCAAAGTAACGGAGACATTGGCGATAGAGGCTATCGTTATCCACCCTAAGTAGACGCTGAAGGGCACATGGATCGCCAGTTTTTCACGCAACGGGACTGTAGACTTGCCGATGCCAAGGCGTATGTAAATCAAGATTAGAGTTGCCAGAAGCAGGAACATGAGTATGACAGACATGCTGAGGAACTTGTATTGCCAAAGGAAAAGCCAGGCAATATTTATTATGCTGCTGAGTACAAACAGCCAGCCAATCTTTTTCGTATATTCTTTTTCTTTTTGGCTTGGTAGAGCTTGGAAGATAACAAAAGCGCCGAGCAAGACGTAGATTATTCCCCATATGGAGAACACGTAACCTGCAGGGGTAATCAATGTAGGGTTTGAATCAGAGATTTGAGCCGTGTTCACTCCGCCTAAAAGCGTAGTGCTGCCTGCTAAGCTGTTTACTATTACGGTTAACGCAAAGGCGATTATGTTCGACCATTTGAGCAAGACTGGATTGTTGGCTACCATTCTCCATCTCTCCCAATACTATTTCCTATTATATGTATAAAAAATTTGGTGTCTAAACCCAATTTGAATTGGTTCCAGCTTACACGAAGACCTTTCTTAAGCGCACGCTAAGCTCAGTTTGAAGGCGCCAAAGTCTTCAAGAAACGCAAGTAGCCCCCACGTATCCGTCAGAAGTGCGGGGGTTCATCCAAAACCATGTTGAAAGTGCGGGGGGGGGGGTGGGACTTGAACCCTATGCTAAGTGGCGACGTCTCCCGCGATCCCTTTTTTGCAGAAAGTCTTTTTATTATGTTTTTCTCGATTGTTTCTGGGAGGTTGTACAAGCGTCAAACCTTGTTGCCAAGTGTGGCATGGATTGTGGTGCATGCCCTTGGGGGCCTTACCCGCGGAAAGGTATGTCTTCCGAAGATTTTGAACGCTATAGGAACAATGCCAAGAGGATTCTGGGGTACATGCCAATAAAGACGCCGTGCCTGACGTGCCAAACTCCAGACGCGAAAATTCCCAGGGGGTCCAAGTTACCTAATCGAAAGTGTTTGATACGTCAATGCGTAGACAAGACTGGAGTGGCAAACTGTGCTTATTGTTCTCGATTTCCATGTGATACGGTGAAAGCAACGGCTGGCGCTTGGAACCGTAAGATTATAGAAGAGAAGCTTGGTGCACCTCTTTCTCAAGAGGAGTATCACGCTTTTGTCGAACCTTTCGAGGGAATAAGTCGTCTAGAGGCGATTCATGCTTCACTAAAGCCAGAAGAGATTGTGGAACCAGCAAAGATGCCAACAATTGAGGCGAGAATCGTTGACTTTCCAGAGAATCTGCCATTCTCCAAAGAAGAGACAGCCGCTTTCAAAGCAATTCACGGGCTGCTGACAACTTTGCAACGTTCTTCATTAGGACTACGGGATACTGACACATTCGGACAACATTACAAACTTGAAAACCGAAGAGCACATGTTTTGAGGTTTCTGTGGGTATTCGGAAATTACGGCAAATTCGAGAAAGAGAAGAGCGCACCTCTTGTGATTGACGCTCGAACCTACCTTGCTAACC
>Ga0315296_10005497_pt1 | contig 10126 bp, 4 predicted proteins | sample YL17G14_18_MG_FD_203921 | JGI IMG/M metagenome (GOLD analysis project Ga0315296, IMG submission 203921) | Sediment microbial communities from Yellowstone Lake, YNP, Wyoming, USA - YL17G14_18 | ecosystem: Environmental > Aquatic > Freshwater > Lake > Sediment | place: USA: Wyoming | collected... | reverse complement strand
AGGGCGAGGTAGATAAGCGTTATCGCCTGGAATTCGATGGCATCAACAAAACCATAGCCCAATTTCGCAAAGTGTTAAATCTCACAGAGATAAGACGGGAACTGAAAGCGCGCGCCGAAGAAGACTTGCGGCTGGGTCAGGCGATAACAGACCTGGAAGAGAAAATGGAGGAAACCTTACGCGCCAGAGAAGCATTCCGGCAAGCGAGCCAGTCAATTGACGCTGGTCGTCAGCAGGACACCAAACGCCTGACCGACCTGCAGGGCGAGGTCACCGCGATGCGCAAACGCATGGACGAGGTGCGCGAGAAAAGCGACCTTCACAGCGATAACGTCCGCCACATCGAAATCCGCCTGACCGAGTTACTTGCCAGCGAGACCGAGAGGCGTCAAGCGCACAATTCGCTCATGGAGCAACATGCCAGACTCCAGGTCGAGCGCGATCAGGCCTGGCAAGAATGGAAACAGCGGTTCGATAAGTTCGGGAAGGACGCCGACGCCATAGAATCCCAATTGCAGGGCTGGTTCGAGGCCCAACGCGCCCTCAAACGCGCCCAGGAAACCTACAACGAGATCATCCAGAAATTCGAGCGGCGCATCAACGAAATCACCGAGATGCAGCGCCTTGCCGAAGACCGTCTCCGCCAGGAGTGGGTCACCTTCAAGGCTGACGACCAGAAACGCTGGAGCAGTTATGCCCTCACACAAGAAGAGCAACACCGCGATATCCGCTCGGATCTTGGGAAACTGCGTGACCGCGTCACCGCTCTCGATGACCTGAGCCAGACCCACCAGGATATCCTCCAGCAATTCAAGGAAGCCAACGAGGAGTATTTTCAGGGACTGCTGGCGCAAATCCACGAAATGCTCTCGGCCTACGAACGCGCCATGGGGACAACCAAGTAAGGGCGAGGCGTGCGTTGCCTCCACGCCACAAAGGGAATTATGCGCGTCATCGGCACCGCCGGACACGTTGACCACGGCAAAACCACCCTCATCACCGCGCTCACAGGCATCAACCCCGACCGCCTAAAAGAAGAGCAAGAGCGCGAGATGACCATTGACCTCGGCTTCGCCTGGCTCACGCTGCCCGAGGGCGAAGAAATCGGCATCGTGGATGTGCCCGGCCACCGCGACTTCATCGAGAACATGCTGGCGGGTGTGGGCGGGATTGACGCCGCGCTGCTGGCCATCTCCGCCGATGAAGGCGTGATGCCGCAAACTCGCGAGCACCTCGCCATCCTTGACTTGCTGCAAATCCAAGCTGGCATCGTGGTGCTGACCAAGATCGACCTGGTTGATGACCCCGGCTGGCTGGACCTGGTCGAAGGGGATATCCGCGACATCCTGCGCGGTACCGTTTTGCAGGATGCCGCCATCGTGCGCGTCTCTGCACGCACCCGGGCTGGTTTCCCGGAACTTCTCTCGATCCTCAGCCTGCTCCTGCAAAACCAGCCTCCCCGCCCCGATTTGGGCCGCCCACGCCTGCCGGTTGACCGCGTCTTTTCCATCGCCGGATTCGGCACAGTGGTCACCGGCACGCTGATCGACGGCCGCCTGCGCGTTGGCGACGAGGTCGAAATCCTGCCCTCCGGCCTGCGCGGGCGAATACGCGGCCTGCAGACGCACAAGAAAAAAGAAGAGAGCGCTGTTCCGGGAAGCCGGACGGCTGCCAATATCTCAGGCGTCAGCGTCGAACAAATCCGGCGCGGCAATGTGGTTGCCCATCCCGGCCACTACCGCCCGACCCAACGCATGGATGTGCGCTTTCGCCTACTGCCGGATGTCTCCAGCCCGCTGCGCCACGCCATCGAGGTCAAACTGTTCGTCGGCTCGTCCGAAACTGTCGCCGATGTGCGCCTGCTGGGCGTGGAAGTGCTCGAACCCGGGCAAGAGGGCTGGCTGCAACTCGAACTGCGTCACCCCGTGGTGGCCGTGCGCGGCGACCGCTATATCCTGCGCCGCCCCTCGCCCGGCGAGACCCTCGGCGGCGGTGCGGTGGTGGATTCTCACCCGAAGAAGCGTCACAAGCGCTTTTCTGAGGAGGTTATCCGGTCGCTTGAATCGCTTGCCCAGGGTTCCCCGGCAGACGTGCTTTTGCAGGCCAGTCTGGCACTCGGCCCGGTGGCAGTGAAAGACCTCGTCCAGCGCGCCAGGCTGGAGGTGCAGGAGGCAGCGGCCGCGCTGGAGGAGTTGGTTTCATCCGGGCAAATGGTTGCCCTTGAAGATGGCAACCTATCGCCGTCTGCCGATATGCTCATCATGACGCAGGGCGTATGGTCGGCGCTGAAAAACCAGGCTGGCCAAGTCGTGGATGCCTATCACAAAAATCTTCCGCTGCGGCGCGGTATGCCGCGCGAGGAACTCAAGAGCCGACTGAAATTGACGCTGCGTGTCTTCAACGCTGTGATGAAGAGATTGGCAGCCGAAGGTGCTCTGGCCGAAAGCGGCTCCTGGGTGGCGCGGCCCGGTCATAAAATCGTGTTCTCCCCTGAGCAGCAGGCCGCCATCAAACGCCTGATGGCAAAATTCGCCGCCGCGCCGTATTCCCCGCCGACGATCAAGGAGTGCCATACGAAAGTCGGCGAGGATGTTTTTGCCGCGCTGGTGGAAGTGGGCGATCTGGTAGCCGTCTCGGCGGAGGTGGTTTTCCGCAGGCAGGATTACGAGGCAATGGCAGCTCGCATCCGCAGCCACCTCGAAAACGCAGGTACCATCACTGCTGCCGGGGTGCGTGATTTCTTCGACACCAGCCGCCGTTACGCTATCGCCCTGCTCGAACATCTGGACGCCACCAACGTAACGGTGCGGGAGGGGGACTTCAGGCGCTTGAAAAAGTAGTAATGACTTAAGTCGTTAACGAGGTGATATATGTGCGGACGATTTACCCTAACCGTTGACCCGGCCGATCTGCAGGCTGCCTGCCCGGAGTTTGCTTTCCCGAGGCAATACGCTCCGCGTTACAACATCGCCCCAAGCCAGCCAGTGCTGGTCATTCCAAACGACGGAGCAGGCAAAGCGGATTTCTTCATTTGGGGGCTGATTCCCTCCTGGGCCAAAGACCCGGCCATCGGTAACCTCATGATCAACGCCCGCGCCGAGACCCTGGCCGAGAAACCAGCCTTCCGCGCTGCCTATCGCTACCGCCGCTGCCTGATCCTGGCAGATGGGTTCTATGAATGGTACACGCAGCCAGGGATTAAGGCCAAAATCCCCTACTACATCCGGCTGAAATCTGGCCGGCCATTCGCCTTTGCCGGGCTGTGGGAAGACTGGCACTCGCCGGATGGCTCGCAAATCAAATCGTGTACCATCATCACCACCGCGCCCAACGAATTGGTGGCGCGCCTGCATAACCGCATGCCGGTCATTTTACCTAATAATACCCATATGCAATGGCTGGATGTCTCCCCACGCCAACCCGCTGACTTGCAGCATTTGCTTGCCCCATACCATGCTCAGGAGTTGATCGCGCGCCCGGTTTCCCTGTTTGTCAACAACCCGGCGAACGACTCGCCAGAGTGTATCGCACCAGCGAAATAAAATCAGCCTACTTCCGAAGCCACAGACTTCGGAAGTTTCACCTCAGAGAATGACTGTCAAGCAATTCATTACCGATCGATTCCCCGCGCTCGCCTCGCGAGACTTTTTCATCTTCTGGGTCGGGCAGTTCGTCTCGCTCATCGGCACGTGGATGCAGAGCACGACCCAGCCATACTTGGCCTACCGGTTGAGCAATGACCCCTTCATCCTGGGCCTGATCGGCTTTTCGGCAACCCTGCCGGCCCTATTGCTGATACTACCTGGGGGTGTCATCATCGAGCGACTGGACAAGCGCAAGACCGTCATTATCCTGCAAACCGTGATGATGCTGCTGGCGTTCATCCTGGCTGCCCTCGCTCTGACCGGTCTTATTCAAATCTGGCACATCGTCCTCCTGGCATTCTTCCTCGGGGCAGCGAACGCTATAGAGATCACCGCCCGACAGGCAATGTTGATTCAACTGGTGGGCAAAAGGGCGCTGCCGAATGCCATTGCCCTGCAGTCAACAATCATGAACGCGGCGCGTATCCTTGGGCCGGCGTTGTTCGCGCCTTTCCTGGTCATTTTCAAGGGACAGGGAGAAGGCTGGGCATTCCTGGCAAATGGCATCAGTTTTCTTTTCGTCATCGTGAGCTTGTTTTTTGTCCGGACACGTTACAATACTGAGGCCGGCCCAACCGAGTCGGGAAAGCACAATATGCTGGCTGATTTCCGCGAAGGCCTGGGATATATTCGGCTGACGCCATACGTTGCCCTCATTATCCTGATTGCCTCGCTCATCGGCTTCTTCGGCTTCCCGTTCATCCAGCAAATACCCGTGATTGCGCGCGACATTTTGCAACAAGCGGGGGATACCGCCGCTGCCGTCGCCGCGCGCAACAGTGCACTCTATATCGCGCAGGGCGTCGGCGCGCTGGCCGCCGCCATCTACCTGGCGACCAATTCTGGCATCCGGCGCAAGGGATTGCTGCTGACCATTGGGCAGTTCGTTTTTTCACTGGCACTGGTTTCGGTATCAGCGGCCAAAAGCCTGCCCGTAGCGCTGGCGCTCATTGCCACCTTCGGCTGGTCAACGGTCACACAGATGGCGATGATGAACACGCTCATCCAACTGGAAGTGCCCGACAACCTGCGCGGGCGGGTCTTCAGCGTGTTCCTGTGGGCACTTTTGGGCATCGCACCTTTGGGCAATTTGGCCGTCGGCTGGTTGGTCAAAAACTGGAATCTTCCGCTGGCAACACTGGTCTGCGGCTTGATTTGCCTGGGGGCTTCTGCTACAATCCATGCGCTCTACCCTGCAATTCGACAAAGAATGTCCTGATCCCTTGCTTGACGGCCCCTCGCGGCCATGTTATGATGACTGCCATGGACGACCCGCAGTTTACGGAAGACCTGACCCGGCCCGCCGAGGGGGAACCCAGACAGACCGAGGAAACTTCCACTGAAACCCGGCTGAACCCGATTTCGAACTGGTTAGAGACGCTGGCCCGGCTGGGGCTGGGCGGGATATTGCAGCGCCTCGGCACCAACGTCCTTTCACTTTTACTGATTCTAGCCGTCGTCTGGCTTTTACAGACCTTCTACCGGCAATCGGCCTTCTCGTTGACCGCCCAACCTGTGCAGGCCGCACCGTTGCCTGCCGCTACCCCTGTGCTGGCCATCGCCTCCATCCCGGAGCCGGTCGCTGAGACGTCGGCCGGCATCCCGCGCCTGGCACTGCTGCGCACCACCATCCCGACCCGGCCGCGCCAGGAAGTCGTCAAGTACGTTGTCCAGTCCGGCGATACCATCTTCGGCATTGCCGAGAAATTTGGCTTGAGACCCCAAACCATCCTGTGGGGCAACTACTACACCCTGAAAGATGACCCGCATCGCCTGCAGCCCGACCAGGAACTCAACATCCTGCCTGTAGATGGCACTTATCACCCATGGCAGGCTGGCGAGGGTTTAAACGGCGTGGCGGAATTCTATGGTGTAGACCCTGTTGAGATCATCAACTATCCGGGCAACCACCTCGACCCGGAAACCATCGGCGACTTTGCCCATCCCAACATCGAGCCTGGCACCTGGCTGATCATCCCCGGAGGGAAACGTGAGTTCATCAGTTGGAGCGCGCCTATCGGCGTAACGCGGGATAACCCAGCCATCGCCCGTATCGTGGGGCCAGGAACCTGCGGAGCCATCCAAGGCGGCGCAGTCGGCTATGGCTATTTCATCTGGCCGACCGTCCACCACTTCCTGTCAGGCTACGATTACTCGCCGGAAACCAACCACCGCGGCATTGACCTTGACGGCGAGACTGGGGACCCTGTCTTCGCCGTAGATGCCGGCGTGATCGTCTATGCAGGTTGGAACGATCACGGCTACGGCAACATCATCATCGTTGACCATGGCAACGGCTGGCAATCGCTTTATGCCCACCTGAGCGTGATTAACGTAGGTTGCGGCCAGAGCGTAGGCCAGGGTGAAGTCATCGCTGCAATGGGGAGCACCGGCAACTCGTCCGGCTCGCATCTGCACTTTGAGTTAATGCACACGCAATACGGCAAGGTCAATCCCTGGGATTTCCTGCCGCCGCCGTAACCCTCACCCCACCAAAATTTTGGAATGCAGAAGCTTGCTTCTGCGCTTTACGGCAGCAAGCTGCCGCATTCCAAAGTATTAAACGAGCCTTGCCAACGGCTGTGACCTGGGCTATAATCTTCGCTACTCCGGGCGCGTAGCTCAGCAGGTCAGAGCGCATCACTCACATTGATGAGGTCGGGGGTTCGAGCCCCTCCGCGCCCACAGAGACGAGGCCCTTCGCCGGCCTCGTCCTTTTTAGGTGAGAGTTGCAGCGAAAATACCGCTTGACACAGTAGAAATAGGCGCGATAATAAATTTGTAAGAGGTAACTGTTCAGCCTCTTTGCTGATATACCGCAATAAAACGATTAGGATGCGCTCTCTAGCGCATCCGGCGGCGTAAGCCTGCCCTGCAGTCCAGGGAGAACGTTCGGTAATTCAAATCCGCCACAGATAAACGCGGATGAACGCAGATTTTCAGATGAACGAGATTGCTTTGACACACTCAAACCTGAAAAAGACGTTCTGCCGCTGTTTATCAGGTAAAATCAGCGTTTATCTGTGTTCATCTGCGGCTAATTCCGGAATTACCGAATGCTCTCTTGTAAAATAAAGAAATGCACACCAACAGATGGGAGGGACTATGCCTGCCGTTCGCGCCATCCGGTGGGGGATCAGTCTGGCTATAATCGGGCTGATTTTCGTTTCCTTTGGGACAACCGTATCAGCAAAAACAAACGCCGAAGCCGCATCTGTGCCAAGCAGCCAAACAGGCTCGTTACAAGGCATCACCTCGATCGCTTCAACGAACTTTCGAACTTGCGGCGTGACCACTGACGGAAAGGTGACGTGCTGGCCATCTTATGCCTTTACGCAAGAAGGCGAAGAACTGACCGAAGTCGTAGCACTTACAAGCGGTTTTGGGTTCCATTGCGCGCTTACCCGCAGTGGTGGCGTGAAATGCTGGGGTACTAACAACTGGGGTAATCTCGGTGATGGGACGACGGAATCCAAATATGCAGCCGTAGATGCAAAAGGGCTGACCAGCGGCGTTGTGGCGATTGATGCCGGCTTCGGCCATGCCTGTGCGGTGCTGCGCGGCGGCGGGGTAAAGTGCTGGGGACATAACACTTACGGCCAACTTGGCGACGGCACAACCGAAGACCGTTATACGCCAGTGAGCGTCAGGGGGGTGGACAATGCAATAAGCGTTGCAGGCGGATGGGGACACACTTGCATTCTTACACAAAATGGCGGCGTGAAGTGCTGGGGAAATAACACCTACCGGCAGTTGGGCAACGGCACATACCAAGAGAGCGCCACGCCGGTAGATGTCATTGGCCTGGGCAGCGGTGTAAAGGCGATTGCCGCTCAGGAGAACCACACCTGTGCCCTGATGGAGAACAGTGGTGTGAAGTGCTGGGGAAATAACGATGAGGGCCAACTCGGTGATGGCACGACGACCGATCGCGATATGCCTGTAAACGTGGTCGGCCTGGCCAGCGGTGTGGCTGCGCTGGCCCTCGGTGAGGAGCACACCTGCGCCCTGACCACCGCTGGCGTGATGAAATGCTGGGGCGATAACCGCTCCGGCCAACTCGGCGACGGCACGAATGAGGACCGGCTCACGCCTGTGGACGTGGCAGGCTTGACGAGCGGCGTAACGGCAATTTCCGCTGGATGGGGATACACCTGCGCCGTGACGGCAGACGGCGCAATGTGCTGGGGCGAGAACAGCAATGACGAATTGGGCCTGGCCATCGAAACCGATCAGTTCGCTCCCGTGGATGCAGTTGGTCTTTCAAGAGGCGTGGTGAACATTGTTGCCGGGTACGATGGCGCCTGCGCAATCACCGGCAACGGGCGCGTACAATGCTGGGGCTATAACTTTTCCCAACAACTCGGCGACGGGACGAACGTAGACCGCGACCGACCAGTGGAAGTGAGCGGCTTGCCACAAGAGGTTTTAACGCTGGCCGTGGGTGGTACACACATCTGCGCCTTGACCGGCGAAGGCGGCGTGATGTGCTGGGGAGCGAACTTTACTGGACAACTCGGGAATGATTCCATTACCTTGTACGGAGGTCCGGTTGTTGTCACCGGCCTGGGCAGGGGGGCAAGAGCTATCACCGCAGGATATGAGCATGCCTGCGCGCTCACGGCAAGCGGTGGCGTGAAGTGCTGGGGGGATAACCTCTATGGCCAACTCGGCGACGGCACAGACGAGGATCGCGAGACACCGGCAGACGTGGTGGGATTGACCAGCGGCATAGCAGCAATCGCTGCGGCGGATAACAACACCTGCGCCCTCACCGAAAGCGGTGGCGTCAAGTGCTGGGGGGCGAATCACAATGGACAACTGGGCAATGGCACGTTCGAAAACAGCAGCCAACCTGTTGACGTAAGCGGGTTAAACAGTGGAGTGACCGCCATCGCCGTCGGCGAAGATCACGCCTGTGCACTCATGGCAGATGGCGGAGTAAAATGTTGGGGCGATGGCCCGCTGGGCGACGGCACCTATGCCGACAGCCCTGTCCCGTTGAATGTGACCGGCTTGGCGGGCCGCGCCATTGCCATTGCAGCTGGTTCGTCTCACACCTGCGCACTTCTCCAGGGCGGGGGCGTCCAATGCTGGGGCTATAACTATTCTGGGCAGGTCGGTGACGGCACATCTGATACCCGCGAGAGCCCGGTGGATGTGAGCGGGTTGACCAGCGGGGTGACAGCCATCGCCGCAGGGGACAATCACACTTGCGCGCTCACCAGCAATGGAGGTATCAAATGCTGGGGAAGCAACGCGTCTGGCCAACTCGGCAACGGCGATGGGGCTGACCAAAACGCACCTCAACCGGTAGACTCCGGTGAGGCGATTACGGTAAGGCTGTACGTCGAAGGCGGCTTCCGCGAGGCCGGCCCGGCTGTTCCCGAAATAACTACTTACATTCCCACCCCGCTGGATATCTCCTTCCAGCCGACGGTTATTGGCACCAACCTGCTGCTGGCGGCGCTGATGATGCTGCCATTTGCCATAGCGGCGGAATTTTTCACCCGCACACTGGCTGAAAACGAGGAGGTGCTGCGGCGCAGGGTCAAGCCGGTGGAGTGGATCGCCCGCCTGCAAGAGCGGCTGGCAAAATGGACGGGGACACGCATCGAACGCCGCCCGGCATTCCGGGACATTGCCAAATTGCTCGCCGTGTTGGTCTTCTACGGGCTGGTCTTCTCGCTGCTGGATAAGACCTGGAATCCTTTCAGCCTGAAAGGGCTGGTGCTGTTTTTCTCAATGACCATTGCCTACGGCATCGTCGGCGTCGCCGATGACATCATGCAGTGGCGTGCCATCCGCAAGTGGGGCCTGCCCGCCGAGTTGACCGTCCGCCCAACCAACGTACTGCTGGCGGTCATCTCGACGGCGACCACGCGCATCCTGGCACTGGTGCCCGGGCTGATGTTTGGCACGCCCGAAGCCTTGCGCACCGATGAAAAGGCCTTCGATGAGCACCAGCGCCGCACCCTGTTGAAGATCAGCGCCCTCACCTTCACCGCCGTCGGGTTCGGCGTCTGGCTGCCGACCATCGCCACCAGCCTGCTGCACCGGCTGTCCCTGCCTGAGTTTGTAGACAACCTGCTTGGAGGTGTCGAGGCATTTTTGCTGGTTGTCTTCGCCGTGGCGTTGGAAAACCTGTTCGTGCAGATATTGGGATTTCCGGGAAGTTTCGGCCAGGCGCTCAAAAAACGTAATCGCTGGCTCTGGATGGGTCTGCTGGTCGGGGTCACTTTCCTGTTCTACCACACACTGATCAACCCGCGCGGCGTACTGTCTGAAGCGCTGCAGGAGGGTAACGTCATCCTGTTCCTGAGCGTGGCGGCGGCGTTCGTGGTCGCGACCTTCGGCCTGCGGCTGTTCTTCTGGCTTCGCAAACGCCGCGCCGCCGCGCCGGAGAGGGTCCAGCCCGAACTGCCGGCTGCCCCGCCTCAAGTGCAGCCTGAATCGGTTGCGATCCCGCAGCCGCCCGCGCC
>Ga0315296_10005496_pt1 | contig 10126 bp, 10 predicted proteins | sample YL17G14_18_MG_FD_203921 | JGI IMG/M metagenome (GOLD analysis project Ga0315296, IMG submission 203921) | Sediment microbial communities from Yellowstone Lake, YNP, Wyoming, USA - YL17G14_18 | ecosystem: Environmental > Aquatic > Freshwater > Lake > Sediment | place: USA: Wyoming | collected... | reverse complement strand
TAAAGGCCGTACGGGTAATTTATTCGACTGCCCAGTAAGCGACTTAACTTTCCGAGAATTATGCTACAAACGAATCAAGAGAGATTCTCATCCTCGTTTGCCTGTTGCTGGAGAACTATCTACATTATTGAAAAATGCTGACCGAGTATACCTTCGTTTAGGATTAGCCCGTCCTTTCAGAACCGCGCCAACTACCGAACCCAGGTGTTATCTTCAAGTGACTGGAATCCATACCTTTCCCGACTACCTACAAGGAAAAACATTCGCTGACTTTCTAGCTTAATTAATACATTTACTTCGAAAGGAGTAATATATGAAACGCTCACTTTTAGATATTTTAGCCTGCCCGGTGTGCAAGGGGGCGCTGGAGCTTAAGGTGGAGGCGGAGGGAGAAGGGGAGATAATTACAGGCTCGCTGCGGTGCCCCAAATGTAATGTCAGCTATCCTATTACGGAGAGCATCCCGAACCTGCTGCCGCCGGAGAAGGCCGGGACTTAAAATCCCTCTCAATCTCCCTTTATCAAAGGGAGAGGCGCGGGTTTCCCCCTTTCGTAAAGGGGGACAAAAGGGGGATTTTGTACATCACACCTCTCTACCTCTCCCCCTCTGGATTCCAGCTTTCGCTGGAATGACAGTTAGCAGAAAGGGCTAGTCCGGACTATAAGCGACGCCCTGCTCCGGGGACTCCCAGGCTTCCACAGCGGTCAGGGTGACCCTTCGGCTGGGCTCAGGGCGAGTGGGGTCGGCGGAAAGCTTCTCCTTGAGCTCATTATAAATAGTGGAGGCGATGTTCTCCGCCGAGGGATTTATCTTATCGAAGGGTACAATATCATTCAGGCAGACATGGTCGAAGCGCTCTAAGATAGCGTTCAGGTGGCGCTTCAAGTCGGTAAAGTCATAGGCCAGGCCGATGTCATTCAGCTTATCAGCCTTTACCTTCACGACAATGCGATAGCGGTGGCCGTGCACGTTCTCGCACTTGCCCTGATAGCCCCGCAGATAGTGGGCGGCTTCAAAATGTTTTTCGATAGTTATATCATACATCCCCATTTCCTCCGTTAACATGAGCTGCTCGTGGTGGGCTTGATATTTACCCGCTCGTGGTGGGCTTGATATTTACCCGCTCGTGGTGAGCTTGTCGAACCACCCTTCGACAGGCTCACTTCGTGGTGACTCAGTGGAACCAGGGTGAGCGGACGGATTCTTCCCCTTCATTTCATTCAGGACCAGAATGACACCACTTAAAATTATTTTCCGTCCAGCTTAAGAACGCCCTGCACTTCTTTAATTGCCTTGTTCATCTCCTTAATTGTTTTCTTCGTCACCGGGTGGACGACGTCCGGGGCAATCTCGGATAGCGGCACCAGCACGAAAGACCTCTCCGCTATCTGGGGATGAGGGATGATGAGGTCGCGGGTGTTGACGACCTTATCGCCGAAGAGAAGGACATCGATATCGATGATGCGGGGTTCACCGGAGCGGCTATAGCGGCCTAACTTTTGCTCGATTCCCTTGACCAGAGCCAGCAGGCCTTCCGGCGACAGCCGCGTGAACGCCTCGCAGGCCATATTCAAAAAACGGGGCTGATTGACATTTCCTATCGGCTCGGTATCATATATCGACGACACCTTGCCCAACCTCATCCGTTGCGCCAGCAGCTTTAAAGCCTGGTCGAGGTTTTCCTGGCGGTTGCCCAGGTTCGAGCCGAGACCGAGATATACCGTAACTGTATCACTCACTGATTGACCCCCTTCTTATTATAGCGTCACTCATCCGGCAGACAAGCACCGTCTGCCGCACGTCGTGGACCCGCACCATGTCAGCGCCGTTGGCAATACCGATGGCCATCACCGCCAGATTACCCTCGAGGCGTTTCTCCGGCGGCTGGTCCAGCACCAGACCAATCATCGACTTGCGGGACGTGCCCAGCAGGATGGGCTTACCCAGCACTTTAAGCTCGGCAAGTCGATTCACCAGCTCAAGGTTCTGCTCTAAAGTCTTACCGAAACCGATGCCGGGGTCGACGATAATATTCTCCGCAGCCACGCCGGCCTCCATAGCGATTCTAATGCCAGCCTCAAGGTCGGAAATGACCCTCGCCACGATGCCAACCTTCGGCGGGGCATCGCGCTGGTTCGCCATGAGTATGACAGGCACGCCCGCCCCGGCGGCAACCCGCGCTATACCGGGGTCTTTCTTAAGCCCCCAGATATCATTAATCATGCTGGCGCCGGCCTTCAAAGCACGGCTGGCCACGCCTGCTTTATAGGTATCGATACTGATGGGCACGGATATTTCTTTAACCAGCCGCTCGATGGCAGGAATTACCAGCCGGAGCTCATTATCGATGTCATTAACGGACTGCGGCTCGGTGTCGGGTCGGGTAGACTCCCCGCCGACATCGATGATATCAGCGCCCTCGGACACCATGCGCTTTGCCTGGGCGACCGTCGCCTCGATATCGTCACCCAGCCCGTCGCCCGAAAAAGAGTCAGGGCTGAGGTTGCAGACACCCATGACATAGGTCTTTTCGCCCCAGCGGAACTCGGTATTGCTGCAGCGCGTCGGCGACAAAGTATTTTTCATCTTTTTTCTCCATATTTTAGCACCTTCGGGGGTCTTAGGAAACTCTAATATCTAAATACTAATATCTAAACGTTAAGAGGGGTTTTTTACGGCAAGATGTTGTGGTATATTGAACGTAGATGAGCAAGATAAAGAAGATTATCAGCCCGGACACGCAGAGAAAGGACAGGCTGCCGCCGGGCCAGCGGCTTACCGAAAAATGGCCGGTGCTGCATTACGGCAAAGCGCCGTCCATCACGAGCGGGGACTGGACGTTTACGATATCGGGGCTGGTGGAGGAAGAGCGTACCCTCACTTACGATGAGTTCTTATCGCTGCCGCAGGCTGAGGTATTTTCCGATATCCACTGCGTCACCGGATGGTCAAGGTTCGATAACGTGTGGGAGGGAGTGAGCGCCGGCGCTATCAGAGATATTATTAAAATAAAGCCGGAAGCGAAATACGTAATTGTTAGTGGTGAGGCAGGGTTTACCACCAACCTGTCCCTCGAAGACTTTTTCCAGCCGGATGTGCTGTTCGTCTTAAAGCATAACGGGAAACCTCTAACGCCAGAACACGGCGGCCCGGTGCGACTGGTGGTGCCGAGATTGTACTTCTGGAAGAGCGCCAAGTGGGTAAACGGCATAAAGCTGGTGAGCCAGGACGAGCCGGGGTTCTGGGAGAGGGCGGGGTACCACAGGCACGGCGACCCGTGGCGGGAGGAGAGATATTCCGGGGATTGAGCACACATTGACTATTGAATAAATAGTAAAATTAGTTTAATGATTATGGTAAAATTAGACAAATATCTGTGGGGGTATGAAAATGGTTACTACGCCTAATGCTCTCTATTACGGAGACAATCTGACGTGGTTACGCAACCACGATATATTCCCGAACGATTCAATTGACTTAATTTATCTTGACCCACCCTTCAATAGTGATGCTGATTATAATGTGATATTTAATGAACCGAGTGGAGAACAATCCCAAGCCCAAATACAAGCATTTGACGATACATGGGGATGGGAAAAAGATGCTTGCGCAGTGGCGTTAAAAGAACTGGGGATGGCAGGGGGAAAACCAGAAGTAGTGGATTATATAAATTGGATTGCCAGCCGTGGAGACGGCTTTTCTAAAAGTACCGCAGCCTATTTATCAATGATGTCTATAAGATTGGTAGAGCTTAGGCGTGTTCTTAAAGGAACAGGTTCTATTTATCTTCATTGTGACCCAACGGCAAGTCATTATCTCAAGACAATAATGGATACCATTTTTGGGGCTGATAATTTTAGAAGTGAACTAATCTGGAGACGTACTGGCTCTAATAGTGCTGCCAAGCGTTTTGGGCCGATACACCAGACTATTTTTTACTACGTTAAATCAAAACTAGCACCTTATTACCCCGTTGCCCTACCATATACAAAAGGTTATATAGAAGATTATTTTACGGAAATGGATGAACATGGGCGTTATAGACCAGTATTATTAACTGGCCCTGGGATTAGGAAAGGCGACAGCGGCAAACAATGGCGAAATTATGACCCCACTTCGTCTGGGCGACATTGGCAACCATCTTCTTATCTCTACAAAAAATTTCTAAAATTAACTGAACAAGACCTTGCTCAATACCCGCTCTTAGAACGTTTGGATAAATTGGATGACATTGGTTTAATACACTGGGGAAAGGAAAAGGATAGTGGCGTACCTAATTATAAATATTACCTAGAAGATGCACCTGGTGTACTGTGTCAGGACATATGGGCTTACCAACCGGGAACTGAGGGTTGTGTATATGGTTTACCAGAGCAGGGTATAGACCAAGACGTTAAATGGCTTTCAACAAAAGACAAGGAAAGATTGGGATACCAAACTCAAAAACCAGAAGGCTTATTAGACCGTATTATCAAGTCGAGTAGTAAAGAAAAGGATTTAGTTCTAGATCCATTCTGTGGCTGTGGCACTACTGTAGCAAGTGCTCAAAAGCTTAAGAGGCGTTGGATAGGAATTGATGTAACGTGGCTTGCCATAGACAAGGCAGAGAAACGCCTTAAAGAAAGCTACGGTGATAAGATTAAGAAGACTTATTTTGTGAAAGGACAGCCTGTTGACGTAGCTTCAGCGAAGGCATTGGCAAAAAAGAACAAAAAAGAATTTGAAATATGGGCAATCAGTCTGGTTGAAGCTGCACAAAGAGAGCATGACGGTGGAGTTGATGGGCTTCTATCTATACCTGAGAGCAAGAAAGTAAATACTAAAATCGTTGTGCAGGTGAAAGGTGGGGAGAGTCTCAATCCCGGGATGGTTAGAGATTTAATTGGTACAGTAGAAAACGAAAAGGCAGCTATCGGATTACTCATTACTTTGGAAGAGCCAACAGCAGGTATGAATGAATTGGCTAATCATTCTGGATTCTATGAATCACCTATATGGCATAAGAAATTTCCTAGAATCCAAATACGTACTGTTGGGCAAATATTTGATGGTAAATTTTTTGAATTACCCTGGGGAGAGAACCCGGGAAGTAAAGCCAAGGTTGCACAAGAGCAACACCATCAAAATACTCTGCTATAAGAATAAACACAAATTGTTAATTTCAAATTGACCTACTACCCAACCACACATTTCATTTGCCCGTGAAAAGTCGTTATGTTATCATTAACTTGTTTTAATTTATACTTGTGAGGTGAAAACGATTTGAGAGAAGAAATTGAAAAACTGGCCAGACTCGAGGCCGAGCTTAAAGCCGGGGGCGGCGAAAAAAACGTCCAGAAACAGCACGAATCCGGCAAGCTGACGGCGCGGGAGAGGCTCGACCTTTTCTTTGACAAGGGCACTTTCCAGGAGACGGATTTATTCGTCCAGCACCACTCCAGCAACTTCAGCATGGACAAGGTATCCATTCCTGCCGACGGCGTTATTACGGGCTTCGGGAAAGTCAACGGACGCACCGTCTGCGCCTATGCCCAGGACTTCACCGCGCGGGGCGGCACCCTCGGCGAGATGCACGCCAGGAAGATATGCCGCATCATGGACCTAGCCATGAAAATGAAAGTCCCGATGGTCGGGTTTATCGATAGCGGGGGGGCGCGCATCCAGGAGGGCATCAACGCCCTGGACGGCTACGCCAACATCTTTTTCCGCAACTCCGGCGCCTCCGGGGTCATCCCACAGATATCGGCCATCATGGGGCCGGCGGCGGGGGGCGCTGTCTACTCTCCAGCGATGACCGACTTCGTTTTCATGGTCAAGAAAACGAGCTATATGTTCATCACCGGCCCGGCCGTGGTAAAGTCCGTTACCAGTGAGGAGATAAGCAACGAAGAGCTCGGCGGCGCCATGACGCACAGCACCAAGAGCGGCGTAAATCAGTTCGCCTGCGACAACGATAAACAGGCTATTGAAGAAATCAAGAAGCTCCTGAGCTACCTGCCGTCGAGCAATGAGGAGAAACCGCCATATATAAAACCCACCGATACCAGCGACCGCGCCGATGCTGCTTTAAACGATATTCTACCGGAAAACTCGAATAAGACCTACAACATGAAGGATGTCATTAAAGCTATCGTGGACGACGGAGAGTTCCTGGAGCCTTCCCGACAGTACGCCCAGAACATGATAACCGCCTTCGCGCGGATGAACGGGCAGGTCATCGGCATCATCGCTAACCAGCCCAGCTACCTGGCCGGCTGTCTCGATATCAACGCCTCGGACAAGGCTACACGGTTCATCCGCTTCTGCGATGCCTTCAATATCCCGCTGCTCACCATCGCCGATGTCCCCGGCTTTCTCCCCGGCAGCCACCAGGAGTGGGGAGGCATTATCCGGCATGGCGCCAAGCTCTTATGGTGCTACGCCGAAGCCACCGTGCCCAAGATTACCCTGATTACTCGCAAAGCCTACGGCGGGGCGTACATCGCCATGTGCAGCCAGGGGCTGGGGGCCGACTATACGCTGGCCTGGCCTCAGGCGGAAATAGCCGTGATGGGAGCGGAAGCGGCGGCGGCCATTATCCACCGCGCCGAAATCGATAAAGCCGAAGACCCCAAAGCCAAGGAACAGGAAAAGATAGCCGAGTACCGGGAGCTGCTCTATAATCCGTACGTTGCGGCTAAGATGGGATATATCAATGCGGTTATCCAGCCCAGCGAGACACGACCGAAGATAATCGCAGCGCTGGAGGCATTACAGAATAAGAAAGAGACCCGCCCGGCCAAGAAACACGGCAATATCCCGATGTAGGCAAGAATGTACTATTGTCATTCCCGCGCAGGCTTCAGCCCGAGTTCAGCCCGAGGGCGGGAATCCAGATGGTGGGGAAAGGGCGATATTAAACATAGACTTTGATAGGGATTGCCACGTCGCTACGCTCCTCGCAATGACAGGATGATTGAAATATGGGCAAGACATTAGCCGAAAAAATTTTGAGTAAAAATTCCGGCACTGATGCCAGCGCCGGGGATATCGTTATTGCTAAAGTAGATTTGAGCTTTGTACAGGACACCACGGGGCCGCTGACCGTCCGGCAATACCAGTCGAGCGGGATGGGCAGGCTGGCCAACGCAAAGCGGACGGTATTATTTATCGACCACGCGGCACCGAGTCCCAACAGTGCCCTTTCCAACGACCATATATTGCTGCGGGACTTCTCGCGGGAGAGCGGCTGTATCCTTTCGGAAGTGGGTGACGGCGTCTGCCACCAGATAGTCGCCGAAGCTTATGCCCGGCCGGGTGATGTCATCGTCGGGGCGGACTCGCATACGGTGACCGCCGGGGGGTTGGGGGCTTTCGCCACCGGCATGGGCTCCTCGGACGTGGCGTTGGCCTTCGGACTGGGGAAAACATGGTTCCGCGTGCCGGAGACGTTCAAAATAGAGGTTACGGGAGATTTCCAAAAAGGCGTCAGCGCCAAAGACCTGATTTTACACCTCATCGGGAAGATAGGCGCAGACGGGGCTACATATAAATCGCTGGAATTCTGCGGGAATGCGATTAAAAAGATGAGCATGAGCAGGCGCTTCACCATCGCCAACATGGCGGTGGAGGCGGGGGCGAAGGTGGGACTTTTCCCGTCGGATGAGGTAACACGAGAGTACCTGAAAGCCGAGGGGCGGGGCAAAGGCTATAAACCGCTGGCTGCCGATGCCGACGCCATCTATGAAAAGACGATTAGAATCAACGCCAGAAAACTCGAACCCACTGTTTCCAAGCCACATACCGTGGATAACACGGCTTTAGCCAGGGAGCTTAAAGGGACGAAGATACAGCAGGTTGTCATCGGCACCTGCACGAACGGACGGCTTGAAGATTTAGCAGTGGCCGCCGAAATTCTAAAAGGAAAGAGACCGGCCAAAGGAGTCAGGCTGATAATCGCCCCGGCTTCCCGGCGGGTATTACTGGACGCCATCGACATGGGTTATATCAAGACATTCGTTGAAGCGGGAGCTATCGTCCTGCCGCCCGGCTGCGGGCCGTGCCTGGGTCTCCACCAGGGGATGCTGGGAGATGGGGAGGCGTGCCTTTCCACAGCCAACCGCAACTTCGAGGGGAGGATGGGCAATCCCAAGAGCTTTATTTACCTCGGAAGTCCGGCCACAGCAGCAGCCTCGGCGCTGACCGGTGAAATTACCGACCCCCGGGAGGTGATGTAGGTGCTGAAAGGTAAAGCCCATAAGTTCGGGGACAGCATTTCCACCGACCATATCATACCGGGTCGGTACGCACACCTGCGCAGCAACCTTCCGGAGCTGGCCAAGCACGTGCTGGAGGACGCCAACCGGCATTTCGTTTCTAAAGTAAAGCCGGGAGATTTCGTGGTCGGCGGGAATAACTTCGGCCTTGGCTCCAGCAGAGAGCACGCACCGCTGGTCATCAAGATGGCGGGCGTCAGCGCCATTCTGGCGAAAAGCGTTGCCAGAATCTTCTTCAGGAATGCCATCAACCTGGGGCTGCCGGTGCTCATCTGCAATACCGACAAGATAGACGATGGGGACGAACTCGAGGTAAACCTTGCTGAGGGGACGGTCAGGGATAAGACCAACGGGAGCGTACTGACCTTCGGGAAGATACCGGAAGTGATGCTTCATATCCTCAACGAGGGCGGGCTGATACCGTATATACAGAAACATGGGGATATTAAACTCTAAATACGAAATTCTAAATACTAAACGGGGAAGAAGAGAAAAGGATTTTTATCTATTATTTGTCATTGCGAGCCCTTCCGCTGAAGGGCGAAGCAATCCGTATCATTGGGATTGCTACGCCTGCGTGTCGTAACGCACTTCAGCGTGCAGGCACGTCGCTACGCTCCTCACAATGACAAAGAAAGGGTGAGAAAATTGACCTATAACATCACTCTTATCCCCGGTGACGGGGTGGGGCCGGAAATTACCGAGGCGACCAGGCGGGTACTGGAAGCTACGGGGGTAAAATTCAACTGGGAGCTTGCCTACGCCGGAGCCGAGGTCATGGAAAAGTACGGAACGCCCCTCCCCGATTCGGTATTAGACTCAATCCGGAAAAACAAGGTAGCTCTCAAAGGCCCGATAACGACGCCGGTCGGCACGGGCTTCCGCAGCGTCAACGTCGCCCTGCGCAAGAGCCTGGACCTTTATGCCTGCGTCCGCCCCTGCAAGACCTACCGCGGCGTCCCTTCTCCATTTAAGGACGTTGATATCGTTATCATCAGGGAGAACACGGAAGACCTCTATGCAGGGGTCGAGTTCGAGAAAGGCACTGAAGAAGCCGCCGAGCTAATCAACTTCATCAACAGCAGGAAGGGCGATGTCATCAGGGCAGACTCCGGCCTGAGCATTAAAATGATTACGGAGTCCGGCACGCGCCGCATCGTGAAATATGCCTTCGAGTACGCCCGCAAGTACAGACGGAAGAAAGTGACCGCCACGCATAAGGCAAATATCATGAAATTCTCCGACGGACTTTTCCTCTCGGTGGCGCGGGAAGTAGCTCAAAAGTACCCGGACATCGAGTTCCAGGACGCCCTCATCGATAACCTGTGCATGCAGCTGGTGAGAAGGCCGCAGGAATACGACGTCATCGTCGCTCCCAACCTTTACGGGGACATCATCTCCGACCTCTGCGCCGGGCTTGTGGGTGGGCTGGGACTGGCCCCCGGCGCCAATATCGGGGAGGGCATTGCCCTGTTCGAGCCGACACACGGCAGCGCGCCGAAATACACGGGACAGAACAGGGTCAACCCCCTGGCGATGATGCTCTCTGGCATGCTTATGCTACACCACATCGGCGAGGTTAGAGCGGCTGACCGACTGGAAAAGTCCATCGCGGCGGTCATCGCCGAGGGCAAGAGCGTCACCTACGACATGAAGTCGCACCGGGACGACCCGTCAGCCGTAGGCACCAGGCAGGTGGCTGATGCCGTAATTGAGAAGCTGAAAAAAGAGCGTTGAAGTAATCAAGCGTATGTGATAAAATTCCTCTGCAATATCAAATAACGAAGGAGTATCATTATGGATAAAAAAGAAATACTGGCATTCATCACTGCTAACCCGACAGCTTATATGGCCACCGTGGAAGGCAATA
>Ga0315296_10005495_pt1 | contig 10126 bp, 7 predicted proteins | sample YL17G14_18_MG_FD_203921 | JGI IMG/M metagenome (GOLD analysis project Ga0315296, IMG submission 203921) | Sediment microbial communities from Yellowstone Lake, YNP, Wyoming, USA - YL17G14_18 | ecosystem: Environmental > Aquatic > Freshwater > Lake > Sediment | place: USA: Wyoming | collected... | reverse complement strand
CCAGCGGCCGCGCAGAAAGAATAGGACTGCCTTGGCGGATAAGGACCGTTACATTTTCGGGCTGGATCTGGGAACCACCAAAACCTGCGCGTTGGCCTGTCGTCGCAGCGAGGAAGGCAGGCTGGAAGTGGCCGGCTTTGGCGCGGCCGAATCGCGCGGCTGGCGCAAGGGCGTGATTGTCAACCTGGATTCGGCCGTGCTGGCCATCAAAAAGGCCGTGGAAGCGGCGGAGGCGGAGGCCAAGGTCTCGTTCGAATGGGCCTTCCTGGGCGTGGGAGGCGGCCATGTCAAGGGCGTGAACTCGCGCGGCGCCCTGACCTTGGGCAATCACAGCCGCGAGGTCACGCTGGAGGACAAGGTCAAGGCCTTTCAGACGGCCAAAAGCATCTCGCTACCTTCCGACCGCGAGCTGATCGATGCACTGCGCCAGGAGTACCTCCTCGATTCGCAGGACGGCATTCGCGACCCGCTGGGCATGACCGGAAGGTGCCTGGAAGTGAACGTTCACCTCATCACCGCCTCGACCACCGCCTGGCAGAGCATCGTGACGGCGGCGAACCGGGCGGGAATCAAGGTGCCGGACAGCGGCACCATCTTTGAGCCGCTGGCCTGTGCCTGGGCCTGCCTGACGGAGGACGAGCGCGAGTTGGGTGTGGCGCTGCTGGACATCGGTGGGGGATCGTCCGAACTCATCCTGTTCTATCAGGGGACGGTCCGGCACACGGCGGCGATCCCGGTGGGGGGCGAGCATTTCACGAACGACATAGCCGTGGGCCTGCGTACCCCCATTCCTGAGGCGGAGAAGATGAAGCGCGCGTGGAGCGAGCGCGACCCGACCCAGTCCCTTGACACTCCCTTGGAGGTCCCGAGCGTCGGTGAGCGCCCCGCCCGCGTGGTCAGCTACGCCACCTTGAGTGAGATTATCGACCCGCGCGCGCTGGAATTGCTCGAGCTCCTGCAGGCGGAACTGCGGCGTTCCGGTTTTGAGAAGCAACTGGGTGCCGGCGTGGTGTTGACCGGCGGCGGAGCCAAGCTGGGTGGCCTGATCAGCTTGGCGGAGCAAGTGCTGGGGCTTCCGGTACGGTTGGGTCGGCCCTCGGGCCTGGCCAGGATGGGAGACGTTCTTCCGGACCCGGCCTATGCCACGGTGGTCGGGTTGGTGACTTACGGCAATCGGTTGCGCCTGTTGCGCAACTCGGGGGATAAGAGCTGGGCCGCGAAGCTTTGGGGCGCCCTGCGCGGCAAAGGCGCGTAACGAAGTCGAAAGTCGAAAGTTGAAAGTCGAAAGTCAAAAGTGAAATGCGAACGACTTAGCCTGGGCTTCCAGCTCTTGCCCTTCGACTTTTAACTTTTGACTTTCGACTGCTTTCGAGGAGCGGCAATGGCAACCGACGAAATCAACGACAGCATCCGGGTGGATTTTTCCGAGGAATTACGCCATGGCGCCAAGATCAGAGTAATCGGCGTGGGCGGAGGGGGTGGCAACGCCGTCAATCGCATGATTGCTGCCAAGCTCGAGGGCGTGGAGTTCATGGTGGCTAATACCGACTTGCAGGCCCTCAAGGCCTCGAACGCGCCGGTGAAGATTCAGCTGGGGGCCAAGTTGACGAAGGGATTGGGCGCCGGGGCTAATCCGGAAATTGGCCGGCGAGCCGCGCTGGAGGACACCGAGAAGATCATTGATGCTCTGGAAAGCGCGGACATGGTCTTCGTCACGGCGGGGCTGGGTGGCGGCACCGGTACAGGCGGCGCGCCCATCGTCGCCGGCCTGGCGCGCGAACTCGGCGCGCTTACCGTGGCCGTGGTCACTAAACCCTTTGCCTTCGAGGGCAAGCGGCGCATGACGCAGGCCGAGCAGGGCTTGGCGGAACTCAGCGAGGCGGTGGATACGGTCATCTGCATTCCCAACGAGCGCCTGATGCAGTATGTGGACAAGGGCACGAGCTTCTTCGAGGCCTTTCGCATTGCCGACGACATCCTGCGCCAGGGCGTGCAGGGCATCTCCGATATCATCACCATCACCGGCATCATCAACCGCGACTTCGCCGACATCAAGGCGATCATGGAAGGCATGGGCTACGCGGTGATGGGAACGGCCGAAGCCAGCGGCGAGAACCGCACGGTGGAAGCCGTCAATCGGGCGATCGCCAGCCCGCTGCTCGAGGACGCTTCCATCAGCGGCGCGCAGGGCGTCCTGCTGAACATTACCGGGTCGAGTAAGCTCACCCTCTACGAGGTCCACGAGGCTTCGAGCATCGTCCAGAAGGCCGCCGCTGAAAACGCCAACATCATCTTTGGCGCCGTCCACAATGAGGCGATGAAAGACACCGTGCGCGTGACCGTCATCGCCACCGGCATCAAGCCGGACAAGATGGGCATGAGACCGCGCGTCGGGGCGCTTTCGCCCGCCATCCGCTCTGCGCAGCAGAGTGTTAAGAGCATGATGCTGAAGAAGGAGAAGCTGCCCATCGAGACGGCCAAGACCAGCGTGCCCGCAGAAATTCCCGCGGACGACCTCGAGGTCCCCGCCTTCATTCGCCGCCGCAAGCCGGACGACAAGTGATGGAAACTAGAAACTGGAAATTGGAAACTGCAACATCGAAACCAAAAACTCGGGCTGGATACCTGCCGAGTGGCTAGCGTAGTCCGTCAGCTGACGGACTGCGACTTTTCCCCTTCTACCGGCTCCTTCCGCATGCTTTCCCCCCAAGCCTAGAAGTGGGTAGCGCAGAGTTGTTCTGGAACTCTGCGGCTCGTCATTGCCTAGTGGAACCCCCGCCCCGTCGATCCCCCCTCCCCCGCCCACGCGGGCGAGGGGGTAAGGGGGAGAAGGAGCACCCGCCAACCCACGGCTCACGCCCGCGCGCGGCCGAAGGTCCGCCGTTCTCAATGGTGGACGGGCTAAAGGAAGCCGTGGGCCAAGTTCTGACGCCCCCGCCGGGGCTGGGACGGCGCGCAGACATTAGAAAACAATGTCTGCGCCACCCGCGCAGTGCCTCGCACGTTGCGCGGGGAGCTAATCGAGGGTGGTTCGCAGCGCGCGCAGCCTGCCCCGAGCCATCGGGGTCTCGCCCGTGAATGCACAGAGCTGGCACCCAGAACACACGGCCGGGACAGCCGTGCTACGACAAGCCGAACATATCCAGACATCAAGAACCGATGTTTGCGCCACCCGCGCGTGGTATCATGTGGCCGCTGTCGAGGTTTAACTCATTTCATTTGGAGACGCCGAAAATGGAAATCGGAAAAAGACTACGCCAGTTGCGGGATGCAAGACATTTCTCTCAGGGGGAAATCGAGAAGCGGACTGGTCTGTTGCGCTGCTACATCTCGCGCGTGGAATGCGGCCACACCATCCCGTCGCTCGCAACCCTGGAGAAATTGGCCAAGGCCTTCGATCTGGAATTTTATCAACTCTTTTACTCGGGAAGCGGCAAACCCACAGCTCCCGAGGTTCCAGGTCAGAGCCCTCTCGCAAGGGAGGAACGCAAGCTGGTGGAGATGTTCAGGCAGATGTCCGCGTCGGATAAAGAGACGGTGTTGGTGCTGGCTCGACAAGCAACGCGAAGGAAGCGGCGATAAGATTAATCGCGGGTGCTGCCGAGATGGCGCTGTTTGCCCTGTCTGCGATCAGTAGAGCGCATTGTCTCTGCAAAACGCCAGCATCGCGGCGCCGACGTAGGGGCAGGCCTTGTGCCTGCCCCCCGGGGCACCCATAAGGTGTGCCTCTACAATTCCACCGCTCGCAGACATCAAAGCTCGATGTCTGCGCCACCCGCCGGGCTGGTTTTGCGCCCCGAAGAATCGAGATGGTCGAGCGTGCATGAGTACGGGCCGCCGGGGAGTGCGTCACGGTTCGCCACGCCCGCATTGCGGATTGACCGCGTGCGCATCCCGGCTGATCCCAAGGCGCGATTGTGAACCCGACAAAGGGCCGCAGAGTTGAAGACCAACTCTGCGCTATCCTGCTATATCCTACTCACGAGATCAATGGCCCTGTCGATATCTTCTTCCGCCGACTCCTGGAGAAGGTTGAATAGCTCATTTACCGCTCGCAGAAGTGGTGCATTTGTGGCTTTGCCGGCAAGTAGTCCGGCAAGACCAACGACGTTGTCAACCTTGAGAATCTCATTTCCCTTCTCTGACCTGATCGTGAAGACTGCCCACCCGTAAGCACCCAGGCCGAGAAACCAAGGGGAGAGGACGAAGCTGACGAGCATCTTTCCAGAAACCGACGCGCTCACGCCAGTTTTGCTTTTGTTCCAAGAGATTTTGCCTTGACGCGTCTTTTCGGATATTTTCTGAACCAATTGGACCTGCTTCGGGTCGTCAGTTGGCGGTCCGAGCAATGTTCCTAAATTCACGCTCATCACTCCTCCTCGGACTGAAACGCGTACTTCAGGCGTCCAGCAATCTCCCCGGCGACGCTCCCAATGAACTGACAAGCCTCTACCATTCTTCGGGCGCTCTCTTGCTCGAGGGCTCGCTCATCCATGGGAAGGGTCCCTGTGAGGGCGCTAGCGGTCCTCGATGCGACATCCAGTTTATCCTTTTCGTGCCCACTCAACAAGCCCCGCCAGGCGCCTGATGCCTCCGCGAGCGATGCTGCTAGACCGACGGCCAACTCTCCGCTGCCACCCCAGTCCCCCGACCTGACTGCCGACGTTAGTATTTTTGAGGTTCGGACCAATTCATCGAAATCGTCTGCAGCCATAATGTGCAACAGCTTCCGCCTCGCAACTCTTGCCGCCCCCTTGGCCGTTCGCATCCCCCGTATGCCATAGATGCCAACGAGGAGGGAGGCGATAGCAACAATCTCCAGCCAGTGCTTGAGCAGGGGCACGATCACGGGGCACCTGTCCCGTGATGATATCACGGGGCCGGTAGCGTGTAGCGCAAAGTTGTTTTCGAACTCTGCGGTTCTTGCTCGTTCCAAATCGAAAAGCCGCAGACTTACACTACAAGTCTGCGCCACATGGCCCCGCCTAAAAGAGACCCTCCTGTTGGGTTTTGGTTTTTCGCTCGGCTTTGGCGAAGGTTTCGACGCGGTGGGTGGGGTATTCGAGCTTCTTTCCCGCCAACAGTTCCGCAATCGTTAGGATTTGCAGGCGAGCCAACCACCCCCAACCCCTCCTGAGCTAGGAGGGGAGTTTTCTCGAATTCCCCTCCTCATTCAAGGAGGGGACTAAGGGGTGGTCGGTCCCTGTTGGCAAGAGCATAACACAGGCAGGCCAGCGCATACATCTCTGCGGTCGACTCCACTCTGACCTGTTCCCCCGAAATTGCGAACGGTTCCCCTTGCTGCCGCGGAAGTCCTATAATGGCCATCGCGCTTGCGGGACTGCCAGCCCCCGATGACAAGTTCGGAAGCCACAATCCGCGCCGCTTATGCCCGGTGCCGTCGCCTGGCGCGGCGGCATTACGAGAACTTTCCTACCGCGTCGCTGCTGGTGCCGCGCGACAAACGCGATGCGCTGGCGGCCATTTACGCCTTTGCGCGTTACGCCGACGACCTGGCTGACGAGCCGGGCGTGGAGGGCCGCCTGGAGGCGCTCGCCGAATGGCGTCAAAAACTGGTGGACTGCTATGCAGGCAAAGCTGACCATCCGGTCTTCCTCGCGCTGCGGGATACGATTGGCAAGTTCCAGCTCTCGGCGGAGCATTTTGAGAATCTGCTGCGGGCATTTGGGCAGGACGTCGTGGTGAATCGCCACGCGGATTTCCCCGGCCTGCTTGCTTATTGCCGGTGGTCGGCGAATCCCGTCGGCCGACTCGTGCTGGAGCTTTTCGGCCACCGCGAGCCGGAGCTTGGCGCGCTCTCCGACGACATCTGCACCGCGCTTCAGCTCACGAACTTCTGGCAGGACGTGGCCGTCGACCTGGAGCGCGACCGAGTTTATCTGCCGCTGGAGGATCTGCAGCGCTTCAGTTACTCGCTCGAGGACTTAGGCGCGCGGCAGGTGGACGAGCGCTGGGAGCAGTTACTGGCCTTCGAGGTCGCCCGCACGCGCGAACTCTTCGCGCGCGGCCGGCCCTTGCCCGAAAAAGTTGTGCCCGAATTGCGGCGGCAGTTGCGCCTGACGTGGCTGGGCGGGATGACGATCCTCGAAAAGATCGAGCGGGTGCGCTACGACGTTTTTCGCCGCCGGCCGTCGCTGAGCTTTTTCGATTTTGCGCGGCTATATTTGAACGCGCGCCACCCCCTGACTTCGAAGGGTGTCGAATCGGCCCAGCCGTCAGCTGTCAGGCGTCAGCCCTCAGGCTCGGAGCGTTCGTCTGACCACCGATAGCTGATAACTGAAGACTGATAGCTGACAGCAGTTGAGTGGGCGGGCAGAAGCTGCGTTTGCATCAGAATGAACCCTTCGTCACCAAGCCGACACTTCACAACGGCGCGCGCCACGAATTTCTACTACTCGTTCGTGTTTCTGCCGCCCGAGAAGCGGCGGGCTATCGAGGCGGTTTACGCCTTTGCGCGTCGCGGCGACGACATCGTGGATAGCAGCCTGGCGCCCGACGTGGCGGCGCAGGAAATGGCGCGCTATCGCGCGGCGCTGGACGACTGCTTCGCGGGCCGCGCGGCGACTGCGGAACTTCGCGCCCTGGCCCAGAGCATCGCGCGCTTCAAGATTCCCCGGCAGCCCTTCGAGGATCTAATCCTCGGCCTCGAGATGGATTTGAGCGTAACCCGCCATGACACTTTCGAGGACCTCGCCCTCTACTGCTACCGGGTAGCCTCCACCATCGGTCTGATTGCGGTGGAGATTTTCGGGTACACGAATCCTCGGACGCGCGACTACGCCGTAAACCTGGGCATGGCGCTGCAACTGGTCAATATCCTCCGCGATCTCGAAAGCGACGCGCGGCGCGGGCGGCTCTACCTGCCGCGCGAGGATCTGGAGCGGTTTGGGGTGCGGCCGGGGGAAGTGCTGGCGGGGTGCTGCAACGACCCCTTCATTGAGCTGATGCAGTTTGAATGCGATCGCGCGCGCCACTATTTCGACCTGGCGCGGCAGATGCTGCCGCCCGAAGACCGTCGCGCGATGGTGGCGGCGGAAATCATGGCGGCCATCTATTGGCGGTTGCTGCGGCTCATCCAGAAGCGTGGCTACAACGTCTTCAGGAAACGCGTCCGGCTGTCGCGGCCGCTGAAGTTCTGGACTGCGCTTTCGGTCTATCTCGGGGCAGAATGGCACAAGTAGAATTTTAGATTTGCGATTTTGGATTGAGACAGATGTCAAAGAGCGCGAGAGTGGAATCCAAAATCTAAAATCCAAAATCCAAAATGGGCGAGGTTCTCATTGTCGGCGGCGGCTTTGCCGGCTTGGCGGCGGCGGTGGCGCTGTCCAAGGCCGGGCAGCGCGTGCGCCTGCTCGAACAGAAGCCGCATCTGGGCGGACGGGCCCGCTCCTTCTCTGACCCAACTACCGGCTCGGTGGTGGACAATGGTCAGCACCTGCTCATGGGTTGCTACCGCGCGACGCTCGGCTTCCTGGAAGAAATCGGGACGCTCGATCGCCTGGCGCTTCAGCCCCGGCTGAGGATGCGATTCCTGGAAGGGCGGGGGCGCTTGACGTCGTTCGCATGTCGCAACCTGCCTGCGCCCTGGCACGTTTTTGCCGGAGTGCTGAGCTCGGATAGCTTCGGCTGGCGCGAAAAGCGGGAAATATTGCGCCTGGGACGCGCCCTGCGAGCCGGAAAAGACTCGGGTCAGAACCTCGAACGGCTGACGGTGGAAGAGTGGCTGAGCGCCCTGGGTCAATCGGAAAAGCTCCGGCGCAACTTCTGGGACCTACTCGCGATTGCCGCCATGAACGAAGACCCACGCGTGGCCGCTGCTGTGCTCTTCCAGCGCGTTTTGCGCCTGGCGCTGTTCACTTCGCCGGCCGACTCGCGGCTCGCCATCCCGCGCGTGGGCATGAGCGAGTGTTACACGCCCGCAGCCTGTGCTTATATCACGGCGCGCGGTGGGCGCGTTGAATTGGGCCGGAATGTCACGGGCTTCCTTATCACCGACGGCGTCTGCGAGGGTGTGCAACTTGCCGGCGGGGAAAAGATTGAAGCGGGGGCGGTGGTGAGTGCGGTGCCGTGGTTCGAGTTGGTCAGACTCTTGTCTGGTGACCTGCTGCGCTCCGGAGCTTATTTCACCAACATTTTGGCGTTGCGTCCCGCGCCGATTATTTCCATCAACTTGTGGTTCGACCGAGCCATCACCGAGCTCGACTTCGTCGGCCTGCGCGGCGCGACCGTGCAGTGGTTGTTCAATCGCGGAAAGACTCAGGGCTCCGGCGAGAACCACATCTCGTTGGTACTGAGCGGGGCGCATGCGCATATCGGTCGGCCGAAGGAAGAATTGCTGGCCATCGCGCTGCGGGACCTGGGCGAGCTTCTGCCCGCCACGCGCCAGGCGAAACTCGTACACTCGCTGGTCATTAAGGAGCGCTTTGCGACCTTCTCCCCCTGCGTGGGAGTGGAGGACATGCGGCCGCCCGCCCGCACTCCGGTGCGTGGCCTCTACTTGGCCGGCGACTGGACGGCCACCGGCTTGCCCGCTACCATCGAGGGTGCCGTCCAAAGCGGCCACGCGGCGGCGCGTGAAGTCATGCAGGCAGAATGAGAGGTTGAAAGGAAAAGAGAATGTTATCCAGGCGAAATGTTCTTCCGGCAACGTTGTTAGGAGGATTGCTGATTGCTCTGGGTGCTGTGGTCCTCCGCCATTCTCCCAACGGGGGATTGGCAGCATTTGCCTCGGGGGCCAAGGTTGACTCGATGCCTCAGGCGATGCAGGCGGCGTCTTCGGACCCCCGGCTGCGCGGCGCCTATCGCTTCGACCAGGCCGGCTGGGTCTATGTTCACCTAGAGGGCGCGCCCGCCGAGGTCGGCTTCCAGCACGGCTACCTGCTGGCACCGGAGATTGCTGAGGCCTTTGAAGCGGTCAAGTTGAGCGACACGCATCACACCGGACGCGGTTGGGAATTCTTCCGCCAGGCTGGACGCGAGATGCTCTGGCCGAAAATCGAGGCAGAATATCAGGAAGAGCTGACCGGCATCGTCGAGGGTTTGAAAGCGCGCGGCGTGAAGATGGACCTGGACGATGTCGTGGCCCTGAACGCCTTTCAAGAGTTGCCGGATTACTACGTGCCGTGGCTGAACGCGCGGGAGAAAGTGGCGAATGCGCCGCGCCTGGCGGCTCCCGGCAATTGCAGCGCCTTTGTGGCGACAGGCAGCTACACACGCGATCGGCAGATCGTCATGGCGCACAACGCCTGGACGAATTACCTGGAGGGCGCGCACTGGCGCGTCATCTTTGACCTCGTGCCGCAGCGCGGCCACCGCATCCTGATGGACGGCTATCCCGGCGTCATCATCAGCGACGACGATTTCGGAGAGAACTCGGCCGGCCTCATGGTGACGGAGACCACGATCTCGCAGTTCCGCGGCTGGGATCCGAACGGCAAGCCGGAGTTCGTGCGCGCGCGCCAGGCGATGCAGTATGCGAGCTCCATTGACGACTATGTCCGCATCATGCGCGACGGCAACAATGGCGGCTACGCCAACACCTGGCTGCTGGGTGACCTCAAGACCGGGGAAATCGCCCAATTCGAGTTGGGCTTGAAGCATTACGGCCTAGAGCGCACCAAAGACGGCTACTTTGTAGGGGCCAATTTCCCCACCGACCCCAAGGTGCGGGCGGAAGAAACTACGTTCGATCCCGGCAATCCTGAGAGCTCGCCTAACACGCGGCGCGTGCGGGGTGAACAACTCCTGCAAGAGTGGAAGGGCAAGATTGATGTTGCGCGGGCGGAGCAATTCCTCGCCGACCACTACGATACGTTTCTCAAGCAAGAGCAGCCCAACGAGCACACTCTTTGCGGACACCTGGAGGTCTCGCCGCGCGGTGAGCCCATCTGGGAGTGCGGGCCGTATTCGCCCGAAGGGGCTGTGCAGGGCAAGGTCATAGACAGCCGCCTGGCCCGGGTGTTGAGCTTTCGCGCCCGGTACGGCCATCCCTGCGGGATTGACTTCCTCGCCGAGGCTTTCCTCAAGGCCCATCCGGAATATGCCTGGCAGGCGCCGCTGCTGCGCGACATGAAAGCCGGGCCGTGGACATTGTTCAAAGCCGGCC
>Ga0315296_10005493_pt1 | contig 10128 bp, 8 predicted proteins | sample YL17G14_18_MG_FD_203921 | JGI IMG/M metagenome (GOLD analysis project Ga0315296, IMG submission 203921) | Sediment microbial communities from Yellowstone Lake, YNP, Wyoming, USA - YL17G14_18 | ecosystem: Environmental > Aquatic > Freshwater > Lake > Sediment | place: USA: Wyoming | collected... | reverse complement strand
AAATTGCACCTAAGAACATCATTATGATCGGTCCCACTGGAGTGGGCAAGACAGAGATTGCTCGGAGGTTGGCCAAATTAGCCCAAGCTCCTTTTCTGAAGATTGAGGCCTCAAAATTTACAGAGGTCGGTTATGTGGGCAGAGATGTGGAGTCGATGATCCGGGATATTACTGAGCTGGCTGTCAATATGTTGAAGGCAGAGGAGTCCCGGAGATTGCAGCAGAGGGCAGAGGAGATGGCCGAAGAGAGGCTCTTGGATTTACTTCTTCCTCCTTCCGGGAAAGAGCCTCATAAAGAAGTCGAGGATCAGAAGGCGACTCGTGAAAAACTCCGAAAGTTGCTGAAGTCGGGTAAATTGAATGAGAAATATGTAGAGGTTGAGATTGTGGACCGGAACCTTCCCATCGTTGAGATCTTCTCTGCTTCTGGAATTGAAGAAATGGATATCAACATTAAAGATATGTTTGGAAGCCTCTTTCCGAAGAAGAAGAAAAGGAGGAAGGTCAAGGTCCCAGAGGCATTCAATGTTCTTTCCCAGGAGGAGGCTCAAAAATTAATCGATATGGACTCTGTGATCAAGCAGGCCATCGAGCGGGTGGAACAATCCGGTATCGTCTTCCTTGACGAAATCGATAAGATTGCTGGAAGGGAAACGACTTTTGGCCCGGATGTCTCCAGGGAAGGGGTTCAAAGAGATATCCTGCCGATTGTGGAAGGGACAACCGTAACGACGAAATATGGGATGGTGAAGACAGACCATATCCTATTTATTGCCGCCGGTGCCTTCCATGTTTCCAAGCCTTCTGATCTTATTCCAGAACTTCAGGGCCGGTTTCCGATTCGGGTGGAGCTTGATTCTTTGGGGAAAAATGATCTGGTCCGAATTCTCACCGAGCCCGAAAACGCTCTGATCAAGCAGTACACCGCCCTGATGGAGACAGAGTCGGTCAAAATCGATTTCAAAGAGGATGCGATTGCAGAGATTGCAGAGGTGGCAGCCTTGATCAATGAAAGAACAGAGAACATTGGCGCCAGACGACTTTACACCATCATGGAGAGGTTGCTCGATGAGATTTCCTTTGATGCTCCCGAGATAGCTGGGAAAAACATGGACATCGATGCTAAATATGTCAGAGAAAAGTTAAAAGATTTCGTAGAGGATGAAGACCTGAGCCGCTATATCTTATAACAAATTCGGATTTCGGAATTCGGATTTCGGATTTTTTTTACACTCCGCAATCCGCATTCTGCAATCCGCAATCAATTCTCAGGCTTTTTGAGTTGTGAGGATGCAAACTATGGAAAATCCTATTGATAAGGCCAAGGTACTGATAGAGGCCCTTCCCTATATTCGGCGATTCTATGACAAGACCATTGTGATTAAGTATGGTGGGAGCACGATGGAGGAAGAGAGCCTGAAGCGGAACTTCGCACTTGATGTCGTCCTCCTGAAATACATTGGCATCCATCCCGTAATCGTCCACGGCGGAGGACCTCAGATCGATGACATGTTGACCAAGATAGGGAAGAAATCTCAATTCGTAGAAGGGATGAGGGTGACCGATGGAGAGACGATGGATGTGGTGGAGATGGTTCTTGTCGGAAAGGTGAATAAAGAGCTTGTCGCCCTCGTTAACCAGCAGGGAGGGAAGGCTGTCGGATTGAGCGGAAAGGACGGCAGACTCATCACCGCTAAGAAATTGAGATTGACGAAGAGCCGGGGCAAAGATGAAGATCCTGAGATCATTGACATCGGAATGGTGGGCGAGGTGAAAGAAATCAATCCCGGGGTGATCGAGGCACTGGAGAAGGAGAATTTCATCCCAGTCATTGCACCGGTTGGCGTAGGGGAGGAGGGCGAGACCTATAACATCAATGCCGATTTAGTGGCGGGAAAGGTGGCCGCTGCATTGAAAGCAGAGAAACTGATTTTACTGACAGATGTAGAGGGGGTGATGGATGAGAAACACCAGTTGATCCCCACCCTCGATGCTAAACAGGCAAAGCAACTGATCGCCCAGAAGGTCATCTCCTCCGGTATGATTCCAAAGGTAAACTGTTGCCTCGATGCCTTGGAGGAAGGGGTAACCAAAACCCATATCATTGATGGAAGGGTGGAGCACGCCATCCTATTAGAAATCTTTACAGATGTAGGGGTTGGAACGCAAATCACCAAAAAAATGGAATAGTGGAATAATGGAATACTGGAATGATGGGTTCCTTCTAAAATTGGACCCATTATTCCATCCTTCCAACATTCCATCTTTCCGGTTAAAGGGTGTTGTCATGGATTCCCAGACCTTGATGATGCTATCGGAAAAATATGTGGCCCATACCTATGCCCGCTATCCGATCCTTTTAGTCAAAGGAAAAGGGACACGGGTTTGGGACGTGGATGGCAGAGAATATTTGGATTTTGTGGCAGGACTTGCCGTCTGTAATTTAGGCCACTGCCATCCAAAAGTGGTTAAGGCGATTCAAGCCCAGGCGGAAAAGTTGATCCACGTCTCAAACTTCTACTATATCGAACCGCAGATCCAGTTGGCCTCTCTCCTCTGTCAGCACTCCTTTGCCGATAAAGTCTTCTTCTGTAATAGCGGAGCTGAAGCCAATGAAGGAGCAATGAAGTTGGCTCGCAAGTATGCCAAGGAGAAGATGGAGGGAGATAAATATGAAATCATCACCATGGAACGCTCCTTCCATGGGCGGACGCTTGCCACATTGACTGCAACGGCTCAGAAAAAGTTTCATAAGGGTTATTCGCCTCTGATGCCTGGGTTTAAATATATCCCCTTCAACGATCCAGAGGCAGTAAGGAAGGCCATCGATTCAAAGACCTGTGCTGTAATGCTGGAGCCCATTCAAGGTGAGGGAGGGGTGAACTGTCCCTCCGAAGGGTATCTCAAAGGCCTTCGAGAAATCTGTGATGAGAAAGGGATTCTCCTCATCTTCGATGAAGTTCAGGTAGGGATGGGTCGGACTGGAAAGCTTTTTGCTTATGAACATGATGGTGTCGAACCTGATATGATGACCCTTGCAAAATCTCTGGCAGGAGGAGTTCCGATTGGGGCGTTATTGATTAAGAAGGAGATTGCTGAAAGTTTTGAGCCAGGAGATCATGCCTCAACCTTTGGAGGGAATCCCTTAGCCACTGCTGCCGGTGTGGCAGCCTTGACAGCCATCTTAGAAGAAGGGATGTTAGAGAATTGCCGAAAAGTAGGAAGCTACTTTTTTGACCGACTCAAGGAGGTCAAGAAAAAATTTCCCTTCATTCAAGAGGTTCGAGGAAAAGGATTGATCCTCGGCATGGAGTTGAAGATGGACGGGAGTTCGATCGTAAAAGAGATGATGCAGAAGGGGTTTCTCATCAACTGCACCATGGGAAATGTGCTCCGATTCCTTCCACCATTAATTGTAACGAAAGAAGAGGTGGATCAAGTCGTCGAGGCGTTAGAAGAGGTCTTTAAGAGGATATTTTAAATGCGGAATGGGGATTGCGGATTGCGGAATTAAAATTCCGAAATCCGAATTCCGAAATCAGAAATAGAAGGAGGTTTTATGAAAGACGAAGTGAAGAAGGTTGTCCTGGCTTATTCGGGTGGCCTGGATACCTCTGTGATCTTGAAGTGGTTGAAGAATGAATTTGGGTGTGAGGTGATCGCCTTCACTGCCGATGTTGGACAAGCAGAGGAACTGGATCATCTGGAGGAGAAGGCCATCTCCACAGGTGCTAGTAAGGTCTACATCGAAGATCTCAGAGAGGAGTTCGTGAGGGATTATGTCTTCACTGCTTTAAAAGCCAATGCTATCTATGAAGGAACTTACCTCCTCGGAACTTCGATCGCAAGGCCCCTAATCGCAAAGAGACAGGTAGAGATCGCACAGTTGGAAGGGGCAGATGCTGTGGCCCATGGAGCCACGGGAAAGGGTAATGATCAGGTTCGATTTGAATTGACCTACTATGCCCTCAACCCTTACATTCGCGTCATCGCTCCCTGGAGGCAATGGCAATTTAAATCCCGAGAAGATTTAATTGCCTACGCTCGAGAGAACAGAATCCCTGTCCCCGTGACGAAAGGAAAACCTTACTCATCTGATCGGAATCTTCTCCATATCAGTTTTGAAGGGGGGATTCTTGAAGATCCGTGGTCTGATCCGCCTGAAGATATGTTCGTCCTTTCTACCTCACCAGAAAAAGCCCCGGATCGCCCCACTGTGGTCGAAATTGATTTCGAAGAAGGGGTCCCTAAGCGGATCGATGGCAAGCCCCTCTCACCCGCAAACTTGTTGCTCCAATTGAATGAATTGGGAGGTCGGAATGGAATCGGTCGGGTCGATATGGTGGAGAATCGTTATGTCGGGATGAAATCGAGGGGAGTCTATGAGACCCCGGGGGGGACCATTCTTCATATCGCCCATCGAGCCATTGAATCGATCACCATGGATAGAGAAGTAATGCATTTTCGGGATAGCCTGATCCCAAAGATATCGGAATTGATCTATTATGGTTACTGGTTTTCTCCGGAGATGGAGGTCTTGAAGAAGACGATTGATGAGACACAGAAGGATGTTACTGGGACGGTTCGACTGAAGCTCTATAAAGGGAACTGCACTGTGGTCGGTCGGAAGTCGGAAAAGTCTCTCTACCACGGAGCCTTTGCGACCTTTGAAAAAGACACAGTTTACAATCAGAAGGATGCAGAAGGATTCATCCGACTTAATGCTTTGAGACTCCGGATTCGAAGGATGATGAGAGGTTGATGAGTTTAGAGTTCGGAGTTAGGAGTTCGGAGATTTTAGACTTAATACTCCGAATTACGAACTAATAACTCCGAACTGATCACTCTGGACTCCGAACTAAAGACTCCGAACTCCGAACTGCAAAGCGAGGCATTTCATGAAGCAACGATATAACCCGAAAGAGGTCGAAGAGAAATGGCAGAAGGTCTGGGAGAGCCAGAAACTCTTTAAAGTGACGGAGGATCAGAATAAGGAGAAGTATTACCTTCTTGAAATGTTTCCTTATCCGTCTGGCAAGATCCATATGGGCCATGTTCGGAATTACTCCATCGGTGATGTGGTTGCCCGGTATAAGAAGATGAAAGGGTTTAATGTTCTTCACCCCATGGCCTGGGACGCCTTCGGCATGCCAGCAGAGAACGCTGCAATCGAACATGGTGCCCACCCCGCCAAATGGACGTATGAGAATATTGCTTATATGAAGAATCAATTGAAGCAGATGGGATTCAGTTACGATTGGGATCGGGAATTTGCCACCTGTGACGTCTCTTACTACAAGTGGGAACAACTCTTCTTCTTGAGGATGTATGAGAAGGGGTTAGCCTATAAGAGGAGGTCCTTTGTCAATTGGTGTGAGATCTGTAAGACCGTTTTGGCCAATGAGCAGGTGATGAGCGATGGGACATGCTGGCGAGGTCATGCGGATGATCCGGGCGTCACTCAGAAAGAACTGGATCAATGGTTCTTTAAAATCACTGATTATGCAGAAGGACTCTTAGAATGGTGTGATAAACTCCCTGGATGGCCCGAGCGTGTCCTCATCATGCAGCGAAACTGGATTGGAAAGTCGATCGGTGCAGAGATTCACTTTCCTTTGGAGAATTCTAAAGAGGTCATTAAGGTTTTCACGACTCGGCAGGATACAGTCTTTGGTGCGACATTCATGAGCTTTGCTCCTGAGCATCCCCTTGTTATCAGTCTGTCAAAGGGGACTACCCAAGAGCAGGCCGTACGAAAATTCGTCGAAAGGATGAGACGGCAGGACAAGATAAAAAGGACTGCTGAGACAACGGAAAAAGAGGGTGTCTTCACGGGAGCCTATTGTCTGAATCCGATGACGAAGGCCAGAATGCCCATCTTCGTTGCCAATTTCGTCTTGATGGAGTATGGAACCGGTGCAGTGATGGCTGTGCCCACCCATGATCAGAGGGACTTCGAATTTGCGAAGAAGTATGGACTCCCACTGATCGTTGTCATCCAACCGGAGGATCGAACTTTAAATGCTGAGACCATGACCGAAGCTTATGAGGGAGAAGGCTTCTTGGTCAACTCTGGTCAGTTTAATAAAATGGGAAGCATCAAAGCAAGGGAGGCCATTGCCCAGTACTTGGAGGGGAAGGGACTTGGTGGAAAAAGGATCAGTTATCGACTAAGGGATTGGGGTATTTCAAGGCAGCGTTATTGGGGGGCGCCGATCCCCATCATCTACTGCGGGAAGTGTGGAACCGTGCCCGTTCCTGAAAAGGATCTTCCTGTCGTCCTTCCATTCAACGTGGAAGTCACTGGAATGGGCGAGTCGCCCCTCGCCGGGCTGAAGGAATTTGTGGAGACCCAATGCCCCAAGTGCGGTGGGCCGGGTCAAAGGGAAAAGGATACCATGGATACCTTCGTCGAATCGTCCTGGTACTTCGATCGGTTTGCATGCCCTGACTATCATGAGGGTCCATTGGATAAAAAAAGAGTGGATTATTGGATGCCCGTAGATCAATATATTGGAGGCATTGAACATGCCATCCTGCACCTCCTCTATTCACGTTTTTTCACCCGGGTGTTGAAAGAGATGGGGTTGGTAAGCATTGAAGAACCTTTCACCAATCTTCTTACCCAAGGGATGGTTTGCAAAGAGGTCTACGAGTGCCCGAAGGACGGTTATCTCTTCCCCAATGAGGTTGAAGGCCAGGGAGAGGTGTTTCGTTGCCTTAAGTGTGGTGGTCCGATCTCTATCGGAAGACTCGAGAAGATGTCGAAGTCCAAGAGGAATGTCGTAGATCCTGAATACTTGATTGAAAAATATGGGGCAGACACCGCCAGGATGTTCTGTCTTTTTGCTTCCCCACCTGAAAAGGATCTCGATTGGAGCGACCAAGGAGTGGAGGGGTCTTCCCGTTTCCTTAATCGGGTCTGGAGGCTCTTTTATGAGCAGCATACCCGTCTCAAGGATGTGGAGGTTTTACCTTTCGGGACAGCTTTCGAAGGGGATCCAAAGGTTCTTCGGCAAAAGACTCATAAAACAATCAAGAAGGTCACCGAAGACATCGAGCGATTCCATTTCAATACTGCAATCAGTGCCATTATGGAGTTGGTGAACGAAATTTATGTTTCAGAAGTCAAGGACCATAAAGATGAACTTTCCAAAAGAGTCATGCGAGAATCGATCGAGACAATCGTCTTATTGCTTTCGCCATTCGTTCCCCATTTTGCAGAGGAGATGTGGGAGGCGTTGGGGAAAAAAGAGTCCATCATTAGACATAAATGGCCGGATTATGATCGGGAAGCTGTTTTGGAAGAAGAGATTCTGATTGTCATTCAGGTGAATGGAAGGTTGAGGGATCGTATTACCATACCTGCTTCTTTTGGAGAGGAAGAAGTGAAGGACTGGGCATTGAAGAGCGAAAAGATTCGAAGGCTGGTTGAGGGCAAAGAGATCAAACGGGTGATCTTAGTCCCTAAGAAATTGGTTAATATCGTCTGTCAATAGGGGGACAAATGCGGAATGCGGATTGCGGAGTGCGGAATTTTTTGACAATTAGATTAAGGATTGATGATTGCAATTTTAAATTCCGAAATCCGAATTCCGCATTCCGAAATTACATGAAGGTACTATTAATCCTGTGCATGATGCTTTTCACAGGATGTGGTTATCAGATGGTTGGTAAGGAGACGCATGTTCCTCCTGGCCTGAATTCTGTAACGGTTCCTACCTTCTCGAACCAGACTCTCGAACCCGGAATCGAGGTCCCATTTACCCAAGGCTTTTTAAGAGAGTTCATCAATGACAGAAGGGTTAGGGTGGTAAACCGGAGGGAGGCGGACTCCATATTAGAAGGGGTAATCAAGGATTTTCAGATCTACTCAGTTGCCTATGACCGATCTGGTATTGCCTTGGAATATCAGACCACCGTGGTGATTGATTTAACACTGAAAAAGCAGAACGGAGAAATCCTCTGGAAGGAGCAAAACTTTTCTGAGACCAGATGGTATCGGACTTCCACGAGGGTCCTGGTTAGCGAATCGAATAAAGCCGCGGCCATCCAAGAGATCGGAAGATTTATGGCCGAACGGATACGAAATCGATTCTTTTATAATTTCTAATAGATTAAAAATGGATCACCTAAAAAATATCTTGAAAATAGTTTCATACCCTATACCTCTTTAGGTTTCCATCCTGTCATTCCTGCGAAAGCAGGAATCCATATTTCTTTCTGGATTCCCGTTTTCACGGGAATGACACAAAGAGCGCGGTCATTTTCATCGATTGTAAATGGAGGATGGATCGTCTATGTACACGGCTTCAGATTTAAGAAAAGGATTGAAGGTCGTCATCGACAATGAGCCTTATATTGTGATTGCCTTCGATTTTTCCAAACCGGGCAAAGGCCAAGCCCTCTATCGGACCAAATTGCGCAATATGATCACTGGAATGATCCTGGATCGAACCTACCGTGAAGGAGATACTTTTGAACCCGCTTCATTGGAAGAACGTGCCATGCAATATCTTTATAAAGAGGGAGATCACTACCACTTCATGGACAACCAGACCTATGAACAGATCATTATCAGCGAAGAGTCTCTGGGGGAAGCCAGAAACTTTATGATTGAGAATTTAAATGTGAAGGTCCTATTGTTCAGGGACAGAGCCATCGGTGTCGAATTACCAAACTTCGTCAATCTCAGGGTGATTAAAACAGAGACCTGGGTGAAAGGAGATACTTCTAAGTCCGATTACAAACCGGCGACCGTCGAAACCGGTTATGAGCTTCGCATTCCCCCCTTCGTTGAAGAGGGTGAGCTGATCACTATCGATACACGCACCGGCGAATATTCAACGAGAGTTAAGGGATAAGTCGGTGGTAAAAAACTGGACCCTTGCCAGGCGCGAGAAGGCCCTTCGGCAGAGGGCACAAATCCTACAAGAGATTAGGAAGTTTTTTATCAACCGGGGTTATTTGGAAGTAGAAACCCCTTATCGTATGCCTGCCCCTGCACCTGAATCTTACATTGATGCTGTCGTTTCCGGTCCATGGTTCCTCCATACCTCTCCTGAAATTTGTATGAAGCGAATGCTTGCCGCAGGATATGAGAAGATCTTTCAAATCTGCCGATGCTGGAGAGAAGGAGAACGGGGAAGTCAGCACATACCCGAATTCACCCTCTTGGAATGGTATCGGTCAGGTTGCGACTACCTGGGACTGATGGAAGAATGCGAGGAACTCATCCAAACCATTGCCTCGGCCATTGGCTTGGGGGAAAAAATGATTTATCGTGACCAAGAGATTGATCTGGCGAAACCATGGGAAAAGATTTCTGTGAAAGAGGCTTTCCGGTGTTATGCGAAGATTTCCATGGCAGAGGCACTCGAGCGGAACCTTTTTGATGAGATCATGGTGCAGGATATTGAGCCCAGATTGGGAATAGGGAAGCCGACATTTATTTATGATTACCCTGCTCAGAGGAGAGCGATGGCCCGCCTGAAGCAAGAAGACCAAACCGTTGCGGAACGTTTTGAACTTTATATAGGCGGTCTGGAACTGGCCAATGCCTTCTCAGAACTCATCGATGCAGAAGAACAAAGGAAACACTTTCTCCAAGAAAATGAAAATCGTCATGCTTTGGCCAAGCCCACTTATCCTATGCCGGAAAAATTTTTGGAAGAACTGAACAGCATGCCTCCTTCAGCCGGAATCGCTCTCGGAGTTGACCGATTGGTCATGGTCTTTTTGAATGCCGCAACAATTGATGAGGTAGTGGCTTTTACCCCAGAAGAACTTTAGAAACGGAGGGCATCGAGCACACGATCCGCATTTCGGGGTTCGGGGCGGATAAAAAGGTCGATATCAAGGGTCGCTCTTGCATAGCCATGGATGGGAAACGCGGTCGCTCCGATGATGACGAATTCCACATTATGTGCGTTTAATGATCTCAAAAGATCTTCGATGTCCATGATCGATCATTTGCTTTAACATTTCTCTTGACTTTTCTCTCATCATCTTGAGACGCTCTTCAAACGTCAATGAGGAGAGGTAGTCGAGTTCAAACTCAAGCTCCTTTTCCTCGTCGTCTGCGGCCAATTTAAGAACCCCTGGTTTCTTTGTCATTGTATAAATTTT
>Ga0315296_10005492_pt1 | contig 10129 bp, 8 predicted proteins | sample YL17G14_18_MG_FD_203921 | JGI IMG/M metagenome (GOLD analysis project Ga0315296, IMG submission 203921) | Sediment microbial communities from Yellowstone Lake, YNP, Wyoming, USA - YL17G14_18 | ecosystem: Environmental > Aquatic > Freshwater > Lake > Sediment | place: USA: Wyoming | collected... | reverse complement strand
CGGGGGCCATAATGTCCCCATCTTGGTCAGAGAGCATTTTGCCGTCGACCTCGACGGCGACCGCATTCCCGAACTGATGCTGTTGGATTGGCGGGCTTTGCGTTTTTACCGGCAGGACGGCGCGGGAGTTTATCATTTCACCCAGGAGTTTCCTCTGGCGATGAGGACTTTTCTTGATTATCCGGGCCTGAAATCGTTCCCCAATCCCATGGGCGGAGTGATCGGCGGAGACGGCCGGTATCTCTACCACAAAGATTGGCCGGTCTCCGTGAAGTATTTGGAGTGGGCCCAGAAAACCGTCTCGGGGGACATTCTGATAGGGGATGTCAATCACGATTCTCAACTGGAAATCGTCCGGATTGAACGAAAGGAAATCCAAATCCCGGGCAAAGGTGTTTCGCGATTCTATGAATATCAAATTCACACGCTGGACGGAGACAAGAAGTTTAGCGCGGAGCCGCGTCAGATCGTCCGTGACCCGCACGGCGTATGGCTGTCCTCGACATCCACCGATATCCGTGGAAGCGGCCGTCGTGACCTTCTGACGTATCAGGTCAAAACGGAAGGGGGCTTGCTCCAGAGACCCCAGATTCGGCTGGAATTGATCCTGGAATCCGAGAGCGGGGATTATCCGGCGAGCCCGACGCAGACATTGGAAACATCGGATTACCCTTTGGGGACTGACCCGTTGGCCGATGTGAACGGTGACGGCCTCAAGGACTTGGTTCTCATTCATCCCGTTACGAAAGGCTTCAGCCTGGGGAGCATCATTCGAAAATATGTCGAGAAGAGCGTGGACATCGAGCTGAGAATCCTGCCGTTCAGACAGGGAAAAGGGTTTACACGGGCGGGGATGATCGCCAAAAAGGTGAAGGTCGGCTTTTTCGCCGGCGTCCCGATCAGCGTGGCCGGAGATTTCAACGGCGATGGCGCGAAGGACATGATGGTGATGGACAGCGACAAGCTTACGATTTATTCCTTTGACAGGGAAAATTCCAGCTTTTCGCGAATGCCCTGGACGGACATCAAGGTTCTACCCGGCGGGACATACGACGTGATCGACCTCGATGGCGACCGAAAAAGCGAGATCGTCTTTTATCACCCGGACAAGATCAGCATTCTGTGGGTCAGCCAGGACGCGAGGAGCGCCTTGGCTCGATAACCGGCCTTCTTTCGGCCATTGGCGGACAAGTTTGGGCCGCCTACGGTCCCACGGAACCACTTAATCCCCCTTAGAATTTTCTCGTTCGAGCCAGGCCTCATCACGTCTTTCCAGGGAGACACGGGGGTATCCGTGAGTTTGGCCCGTTTCTTGAGGCTATTCTCCCGCCATGGCGGAAGTCTATCGTTCCCGACATCCGGAGGGGACCGTCCTCTACCGGGCGATTTTTACTTCGCAGTTATGACCGAGAGCGCGCTTACGCCGGCGGGATCGTGGCCACTCTCGACAAGTTTTCGCAGGCGACGGGGGGGAAGGCCTATTTTTTGAAACAGCCGCAGGAATTGTTGGGGACATTGAGAGGGATCCGGGGCGAGCTGAGCCACCAGTACATCATCGGCTACACGTCCTACGTGGATGGCGGCGACGAGTATCGGAGGATCCGGGTCGTCACGCCCCTCAAAAAATACAAAGTGCGGACCCGTCAGGGTTATTGAAACGAATATAAATGCGGTTCTCTTGCATTTTGTGTGGGCCTCATCCAAGCCATAGATAAGGCCCACGCAAAATGGAAGAGAACTGGACTCTAATTCCGTGGCAATTTGTATTATAATATCAATTTAGGGACCAACTGACATTAAAAAGGAGGTCAACATGAAAAAGAACCGGATCATCATCTTTCTCGCCGGAGCGATCGTCCTGGCGGGCATGATCGGCTCGACCGGCTGTGCCACCAAGAAGTTCGTGGCGGGCGAGGTGAACATGATCGACAAGAAAGTCGAAGGGATCGAGACGGAGGTCGAGGCCAATCAGAAAAGGCTCAAGGAACACGATGAGCGGCTGGCCTCGATCGGCGCCCTCATCACCCAGCAAGAGGTCCAGTTGAACGCGGTCGACGGCAAGATCGACGAGGTCAAGAAGTTCGCCCGCGGGACCCTGCTCTTCCAGGAAACGCTGCGGAACAACGACGCCAAGTTCAAGTTCGGGGCCTACGAGCTTAACGACGAGATCAAGGCGGCCTTGGATAAGTTCGTCGAGATGCTCATCAGCCAGGACAAGGGCCGATATCTCGAGATCCAGGGCCACACGGACAATACAGGCGATGAGGCCTACAATCTCCTGTTAGGGAAGAAAAGGGCCGAGGCGGTCATGGATTACCTTTACAAGAAGCACCATATCCCCCTGCACAGGATGGAGGTCATCGGCCTCGGGAGCTCCGTGCCCGTGGCCGACATCAAGACCCGCGACGGCAGGGCACTGAACCGGCGCGTGGAGATCCTGGTCTACGAATGATCTAAGGCCTCTTCGTTTCGAACCAGCCGTAGAGCGCGGGGATGACGACCAGCGTCAGGAGCGTCGAGGTCACCAACCCGCCCGCCACGACCACGGCCAGCGGCTTCTGGATCTCCGCACCGGGCCCCTGCGCGAACAAGAGGGGGATGAGGCTGAAGACCGTGATGGTGGCCGTCATCAGGATCGGCCGGAGCCGGCGCTCGCAGCCCTGGACGATGGCCTCCCGAAGGGGAAGCCCATCGGCGTAGAGCTGGTGGATATAGGAGACGAGCACGACCCCGTTGAGGACGGCGATCCCGAACAGGGCGATGAATCCGACCGAAGCCGGTACCGACAGGTAGAGGCCCGACAGGTAGAGCGATACGATCCCTCCGACGAGCGCGAACGGCAGGTTGAGGATGACCAGAGCGGAAAGGCGCATGGAGCCGAAGGTCACGAAGAGCAGGAAGAGGATGAGCCCGAAGGTCAGCGGGACGATGAGCATCAGCCGCTTCATGGCCCTCTGCTGGTTCTCGAACTGGCCTCCCCAGGTGACATAATATCCGGACGGGAGCTTGACCCGGGAGGCGATCTTTTGCCGAACCTCCCGGACGAAGCCGCCGATGTCTCGGCCCGAGATGTTGCACTCGATGCCGACGCGGCGCCGGCCGTATTCCCGGCTGATCTGGACCGGGCCCTCCACTTGACGTATGGCCGCCAGCCCGCTCAGGGGGACGTTGTAGTCGAGGGGCGACCCGACCAGGATGTTCTCCAGGCTGGGGATGGAGTTCCTGTTTTCCTCCGGGAACCGGACCGTGACATCGAAGGCTTTTTCCCCTTCGAAGATCCGGGTGGCCGGCTTGCCGCCGACGGCGGTCTCGATGACGGATTGGACGTCATCCACGTTGATGCCGTGGCGGGCGATCTTCTCCCGGTCGATCTCGATCGAAACGTAGGGTTGTCCCGAACCCCTCTCCACCACGAGGTCCCGGACGCCGCGGATCGAGGAGACGACCTTTGCGATTTCCTCGGATTTCTCTTTGAGGACGTCCAGGTCCTCGCCGAAGAGCTTGATGATGATCTGGGCTCTCGTCCCGGCCACCAGCTCGTCGATCCGGCAGGCGATGGGCTGGCTGAAGGTGAAGGCCATCCCCGGGAAAGCCGACATGGCGTTGCGCATCTTGTTCGTCAGCTCGTCGCGGGTCTTCGCGGAGGTCCATTCCTTCCTGGGCCGGATGATCCCGACATACCCGGTCTTCTCGACGCCCCTGGCCTCGAGGGCGATCCCCGTCTGTCCCGTCCGCGAAACGATGGTCTCAAGTTCGGGGAACGTCTTGAGGACGCGTTCCACTTCGCGGCTGATCTCGACGGACTTGTCGAGGGAGATCCCCGGCAGGAGCTGGATATCCATGTCGAAGGCGCCTTCGTCCATGGCCGGGATGAACTCCGTCCCGAGCTTGGGGATGAGCGTCAGGGAAAGGCCGAGGACGACGACGGCCGCCGCCAGGACCGGAAACCGGTGGGCCAGCGCCCACCGCAGGACCGGCAGGTAGGCCTTATTAGCGAGGTGGATGATCAGGCTCCTCTTTTCCGGGGCTGGTTTCAAGACGAGAAGGCAGATGACCGGGATGACGAAAATGGAAAGGACGAGCGAGGCAAGGAGGGCGATGGACACGGTCACGGCCAGCGGCGAGAACATCTTCCCCTCGATCCCCTGCAGGGTCATGATGGGGATGAACGTCAGGGCGATGATGAGCTCGCCGAAGATGCTCGGCTTCCTCACTTCGAGGACGGCCGCGAGCACGGTGGAAAGCCTGTGCCCGGACGCGCCTTTTTCAGAGAGATGCTTTTGGACGTTCTCCACCTGGATGATGGTGGCGTCGATGATCATGCCGACGGATATGGCCAGGCCTCCGAGCGACATCAGGTTGGCCGAAAGGCCCGCCTGCTTCATGGCAATGAACGTGGCCAGGGCCGCCAGGGGGAGGGCCAAAATAACGATCAGCGAGCCCCGGAAATTCCTCAGGAAAAGATAAAGGACGAAGATGACGAAAAGAGCGCCCACGAAAAGGGCCTCGGACACGGTGTGGACGCTCTGCCTGACGATGTCCGACCTCTTGTAGAAGGGTACGATCCTCAAGCCTTGCGGCAGGACCCGGCTGCCGTTGATGTCCGCGACCTTGTCCTCGATGAGCCGGACGACCTCGCGGCTATTGGCACCGCGGAGCATCATCGCGATGCCGCCGACGACCTCCTTCTCGCCGTTCATCACAGAGGCGCCCTGGCGGACGGCGGTTCCCGTCACGACTTCGGCCACGTCCCGGATGAGGATAGGCACCCCGGCCTCGGACCTCAGGACGATCAGCCGGATGTCATCCACGCTCCGGAGCAGTCCGATGCCGCGGACGAGGTATTGCTGGGAGGCCTTCTGGATGATGTTTCCGCCGACGTTCTGGTTGTTCCTTTTCAAGGCCTCGACCACCCCGCTGAGAGGGATACCGAACTTGCGCAGCTTGTCCGGGTCGACGCGGACGTGAACCTGGCGGTGGTAGCCTCCGAAGGAGTTGACCTCGTTGACGCCGGGGATCGTCTTCAGGAGGGGGCTTATCGTCCAATCCTGGAGGGTCCGAAGCTCCGTCAGGCGCTCGACGTCGTCTCCCTTCCCGGCGGCGGTCCCGTCCTCGAGCGTGTATTGGTAGATCTCACCCATGGCCGTGGCCACCGGCCCCATGGCGATCTCCACGCCTTCCGGGACCCGTTCCTTCGCTTCGATCAATCGCTCAAGGACCAGTTGGCGGGCGAAGTAGATGTCGACGTCGTCCTCGAAGACGGCGGTGATCACGGACAGCCCGAATTTGGAGATCGAACGGAGGTCCACCAGGCCGGGCAGACCGCGCAGGCTCGTCTCCACGGGATAGGTGACGAACTTCTCGACCTCGAGCGGCGAGCGGCCGGGCGCGGAGTTGAGGATCTCGACCTGGATGTTGGTCACGTCCGGGAAGGCGTCGATGGGCAGCCTTAAGAACGAATAGACCCCGACCGCGGCGATGATGATGACGCAGACGGCGATGAGGAGTTTCTGCTTCAGCGAAAAAGAGATGAGTCTTTCGATCATGTCAGTCGACCTCCAGGCTCTTCTTGAGCAGCTCGGACTTGAGCAGAAAGGCCCCTTCGGCGACGAAGGCCTCGTCCGCGGCGAGCCCTCTGACGATCTCCAGCCGCCCGTCGACGAGCCCGCCCGTCCCGACCTCCCGCCAGGCGAACGTGTTCTTTCCCGCGGGGACGAAGACGACCTTCTTCGTCTCCAGGTCCTGGACCGCCCCTTCAGGGATGAGGATGGCTTCCCGCTTCGAAGCGGACGTTAGGACGACATCCGCGTACATCCCCGGCTTGAGCAGCCCCTCGGCGTTGGGCGTTTCCACGCGGCAGACTACGGTCCGGGTCTTCTCATCGAGCGCGGTGTCGACCAGGGCGAGCCGGCCCTTGAACTCCCTGCCGGGATAGGCCTGCACACGGACTGCGGCCTCACATCCGGGCCCGATCCCGGCCAGGTCCTTCTCGAAGATATGAACGTGGACCCAGAGGAGGGAGAGGTCCGCCGTTCGGAAGAGGCTCGCGCCGGTTTCCACGTAATCCCCGCGCACAACGGGGCTCTCGATGATGGTTCCCGAGGACGGGGCCCGCACGGGAACGAGCGTTTGCGGAGAGCTCGTGTCCTCATCGGCCTCGAGGTCCTCGTCGGTGAGCCCGTAGAGAAGGAGCTTGTTCCGGGCCGATCCAAGCATGGCTTCGGCCTGGGCGGCCTCCTCGGACGTCCCGTGCTTCAGGGCGTTGTCGCGCTGGATACGGGCCTGGACGAGCTCCGCCCGAGAGGCGAGGAATTCGGGGCTGTAGAGGGTCAGGAGAACCTGCCCGGCCTTCACCCGGTCTCCCAGATAAGCGGTGATCTCCTCTACCCTGCCGGCAACCCGGGCTGTGACGTGGATATAGCGCTTCTGGTTGAACGCGACCTCCCCGGCAGCCCGGACCCTCAGCGGGAGGGCCTCGAGTCGGGCCGTTTGGACGTGGATACCGGCGACGTTCACGGCGTCATCGTTCAGCGTGACCGTAGGGGATAGTGTCTCCTCGCCCGCTTCCGCCCCGGGGTCGACGGCCTGCCGGGCCTTGCACGCGCCGATCAGGATCGTTAGGGCCATCATGAGGATCGTGGTCGTCATCAAGCGTCTGTTCATCGTGAGCCTCCTCGCTCATTCGCTGTCTTCGCCCGCGGCCTCGAGGTCGGCGGCGGAAACGAGATGGAGATAAAGGGCCTTGAGGTATTCGAGCTGTGTCGTCCGGTAGGTCCGGCTGATATCGAGCAGGTCGAGGGCCTCCGTCTTGCCCAGTCCATAGCTGGTCAGGCTGAGCTGCAGTTCGCTTTCGACCTCCCCGAGCAGCTTCTCCTTGAAGACCTTGACCTGCTCCGCCGCGGTCGTCACGTTCGAATAGGCCTCCTCGATCCGGGCCAGGAGCCTCCTCTCGGCCGAGTCCCTGGAAACGACCTCGATGTCCTTTTCGGCCGCGGCTTCGATGGTCTCCCCTTTCTGCTTCTTCCACCAGTAGAGGGGGACCGTGATTCCGACGGCGAAACCCCAGGCGTTCGCCCTCAGGCTCGGGGAGAAGAGTCCGACCGAGAAGTCGGGCAGGAGGTTTTTCCGGGAGAGCATCAGGCCGGCGATCGCCCGCTCGAGCTTGAGTCCTGCGATCTTGAGGGAAGGCCGTGTGCTTAAGGCCTCTTCCCGGACGGCCGCCAGGTCCCCGACCGGAGGAACAAAGGCCAGACCGGTCATGAGTTCCAGGGAGTCGTCCCCTCTCCGTCCCATGAGGATGTTCAGCCGGACCTTGTCGGTCCTGAGTTCGTTCCGCGCCTCCAGCAGCTCGTTCTGGGCCCGCGCTTTCTCGACCCGGGCCCGGAGGACGTCGAGGTAGGGGACGGCCCCGGCCTGGTACCGGGCGGCCGCCGTCTCGATGAACCGGTCGAGAAGGGCGAGCGTCCCTTCCAGGGAGGAGACCGTCTTGGTGCTCAGGACGGTCTTGTAGTAGGCCCGCTTGACCTCGGCCCCCACGACGAGCTTGGCCCTTTCGACCTCGAGCAGGGCAATGCGCTCTCCGTATTTTCCCACCCGGCTTCGAAGCGCCCGCTTTCCGGGAAATTCGAGCAACTGTTGGATGCCGAAGCTGATCTCTTTTTCGCCCTCAACCTTTGAACGGCGGCCTAAGCCGAGTCCCTCGTCGCTGAAGAGGACCTCCGGGTCGGGGATCGCCTCCAACTGGAGCCTCCGGCCGAGGGAAGCTTCCGCCTCTTTGAGGGCGGAGAGGACCCCGGGGTTGTTTTTCAAGGCGACCGTGACGGCCTGCTCAAGTGTGAACCCGTCGTCGCCGGGCGACGGGACCACGGCGATCATGATCAATAATATTCCTGGAATGATCGAAAAACGTCTCATTTTAACCTCCGGGCCGGATGGGGACCTAAGATAAAAAGCGCGGGAGAGGACGAAGACTCAATCGGGCGGGTGGAAGATGTTCTTGATGAACCCGGGGATGACAGCCTGTTCCCGCGACCGGGACAGGTTCGTGATCACCCTCGGGGACGGGGACATGGCCGCCGCCGACACCGGTTCGGTGATCGTCGAGGACCAGTGAAGGGGATTGCAGACGCCCTGGAGCTCTTCGTGGCAGAAGAAATCGTGGGAGATCGTGTTGAGGCAGAAGAGAACGAGGACGAAGCCGAGGATGGGGACCGCGGAGGCCGGGAGTCCGTTGCATCTGCGCATGGCGATCAAGGCCCCATCCTACGCGACAAATCGTGGAGTGTCAATGTCCTAGGGGTTTTTAGGTTTTGCGTGGGCTGGGCTAAAAGCTTGGACGGGACGACCCTCGCTCCCCTTAAGGTTCTTAACGCCGTTCCCGGGCCGCCCTTCTCGGCGCCTTTAGAACTCGCGTGTCTGATGGCCCTCGATGGCCATGATATTAAAAGAGGGCATGGGGAAGGGCTGCAGCGACCATGCGGAGATCAGCCTGAGATGAGCGTCCGACGAGGGCAGCCGCAGGCCTCCGATGGCCCAAGGCTCCGAGGATGGGTTTCCTTCAGCTCATTCAATCTGCCTGGAGTCTTGGGCCGGAGGAGCCGAGAAGGACGTGAGTCTCAGGCGTTTCTTGATCGGAGCCGGGAGCAAAGCCTTTCCCCATGCCCTCCCATCACGGTCCTTGAAGGACGGTCCATCCCGTCCAAGCCCCCAGCCCGCACGAAACGTAAAAGATCCAGGTCACGGCAAGAGCCCGATCCGCGTTTTTCGGGACGAACTGGAAAGAGGACGGATAAAAAGTTAGAATGAACACATGGGCGTCCGGCGCTTGGGTCCCGCGTTCCTCCTCGTCCTTCTCGCCGTCCTGACCTCGTGCCGGGGCCGTCCGGGCGGCATCATCATCTTTTGCGCGGGAGACAGCATCACCGAGCAGGGGTATCCCCGCTTCCTCAGGGAGTCGCTCCGGTCCGAAGGCGTGAAGGCCCGGGTCCTCAATCACGGCCGGAGCGGCAACACTTCAGCTGAATATTTGAGCTTCCTCAAAGGCAACTTCGATACGCTCCGGGACGAACGGCCCGACATCGTCCTCGTCGAGCTCGGGACGAACGACGTCCGGGTGGACGGGGACCGGGTCTCCAGGGAAGAGTTCAAGAGGAACATCCGGGAGATCGTCGGTATTTTCCGGAATTTTAAGACCAGGTCGGGCGGGCGGCCCGCGATCTTGCTGGCCGCCATCCCGCCGGTCCCCGACGGGATGGCGTTCCCCTTCGGTCCGGAATCAGGTCAAAGAGTGACCGCCGAGATCAATCCCGCCGTCAAGGCCGTTTGCATGGAGACACACGCCGTTTTCGTCGATAACTATTCGCTTTTCGCGGGCTCCCCCGGCCTTCTCCCCGGCGTCCACCCCGGCCCGGAAGGCTATAGGGCGATGGCCCGGAACTGGCACATGGCCATGAAGCCCCTGATCGCCCGGCTGGTCCGCCGTTAGCTTTGTCGAAGGAGCCCAAAAATTGCCGATAGGACGTGAGTCGAAATTCCGGGTATCACAGAAGTCGGCGTCATCGATTGAGAAGAAAGAAGCATATCGGCGATTTTGGGAAAAAGTTTTTGGCTTGCGTTTTGCCGGGAACCGTGTTAGCATTATCATCAAATAAGCAATTTCTCTGAATCAGCAAAAACCGTGGAGAGAGAATTCATGAACAGGAAACTCATCCGACCCAATCTGTCCGAGATCAAGGATAAGATGAACCGGGACAAGGACGGAGATAAGCGGAAGATGCACCCGCCCACGGACACGTTCGCCGAGAATTATTACTACCTCAAGCAGATGAACAAGAAGACCCCGATGGCCGTCGTTTTCACGGACGGCGAGGTCGTCGAGGGCACCATCGAGTGGTACGACCGCAACTGCGTCAAGCTCAACCGCGATAACGCTCCGAACATGCTCGTATACAAGAGCCATATCAAGTACATCTACAAGACCGGCGAGCCCAAAGAGTCCGCCGGGGGCGAAGAGAAAAAGAGAAAATGACCCTTCCCGCGATCGGGATCTCTCTCGGCGATCCCGGGGGCGTGGGGCCCGAGATCATCCTCAAGGCCTTTTCCGAGCGTGCCTCGCTTCCCGAAGCCCGGT
>Ga0315296_10005490_pt1 | contig 10130 bp, 7 predicted proteins | sample YL17G14_18_MG_FD_203921 | JGI IMG/M metagenome (GOLD analysis project Ga0315296, IMG submission 203921) | Sediment microbial communities from Yellowstone Lake, YNP, Wyoming, USA - YL17G14_18 | ecosystem: Environmental > Aquatic > Freshwater > Lake > Sediment | place: USA: Wyoming | collected... | reverse complement strand
GACTACTTCCACCGGCATCCCGATGTAGATCTCCTCCGGCTCGCAGTCAATCAAGTTGCTTATCAGGCGGAGCCCATCTTGCTCGATGAGCTCGACCTCCACCAAATTGTAGGGCACCTTGTCCACCACCGCAGGATGGATGGGATGAGCAATTATGGTCCAACTCCACACCTTCCCTTTGCCACTAACCTTCGACCATTCCGCATTCCACGAGTAGCACTTGGGGCACAGCGGACGAGGGTAGTGACGATACCAGCCACAGTCCTTACATCTCTGAATAACCAACTCATGTCTCCTGCATCCCTGCCAGAACTCTTCATAATCAACGTGGGGTTCAGGAAGTGGCAATCCCGGCAAATAGGACACTACCCTCACCTCCTCAGTATGAGCCCGCTTGTGGCCACGCCAGTGGCACCGCAGACCAGTATGATCTCCGCATCCTTGACCTGGGCAGTAGAAGTCCCTCTTAACTGCTTAACCGCCTCGATGATGTGGTTGAAACCATCAATACAACCCTCCGAGAGATTGCCACCGCTGGTATTGATGGGGAGCTTTCCATCTGGCCACTCTAGCCTGCCCCCCTCCACGAAGGGGCCACCCTCCCCCTTGCTACAGAACCCTAAGTCTTCTATAGCCATGAGCACGACAGGGGTAAAGTCATCGTAGATCTGAAGCACATCAACATCAGAAGGGACCAGGCCAGCCATTGTAAAGAGTTGTCGTGCCAGGTAGCTTGTCTCGTTCTCATTGAGGGTGGGATCTTTGGTCCATCGAGAAAGGCAAGGGACACAAGACTGGCTGGCAGCCATGATGCAGACCGGCCGCTGCCTCAAATCCTTAGCCCTCTCCGCGGAGGTGACCACGCAAGCGGCAGCGCCATCAGCCTCCACATAGCAGTCGAATAGGCGCAAGGGATCGGCAATCATTTTGGAGTTCTGATGATCTTCAATGGTCATAGACTCACCATACATAATGGCGCTGGGGTTCCGATTCGCGTGCTTGCGACAGGCCACAGCTATAGCTCCGAACTGACGGCCGGTAGTGCCATATTGGTGCATATGCCTACGGGCGGCTAGCGCGGCGTATACTACTGGAGCAAGCAGGCCGAAGGGTCTAGTGAAACCAAGCTCATGAGGTTCAGCCGCAAACGCTAGACCGGGAAGCGTCAACTTTGAAGAGCCGTTTAGGGACTTGTAACAAACCACATTAGTGGCGCGTCCGGCCTCAATACCCGCTATCGCGTGCAGTAAGCCGCTAGAGACACCGCCACCAGCAAAGTCCGTCTCAATAAAGAATCCAAAGTCTCGGAGTCCCAAGGCACTGCCAATGGTCATTGCGTCGACCCTGATAGGATGATCCCCCACTATACCATCGATATCCTTGAAACCGAGTCCAGCATCTTCGATTGCGGCCATGATCGCCTCAAGTGCGAGATGGAGCTCAGAGCGGCCAGAGTTCAGCGAATAGTCAGTGTGACCGATACCTACAATTGCGTACTTGTCTGTTATCGTTGCCATGACTCTGAAACCTCGTCAGGGGTTCGATACATCATGTTACACTGTTTTCTCAAAGTAATACATTGTTATCTCTGGGCTAACATCCTCGAAGGTCACCCTCACCCGCATATCTACAGATATCTCGTTCGGTTGGCAATCAATCAAATTGCCCAATATGAGAAGCCTCTCCTGCTCCTCCAACTCTACACGTACCACGTTGTAAGGTACTGGCATGCCGGGAAACACGGCGCGAGTAACAATGGTGAAGCCCTCCACCCTACCTCTGCCGCTAACCTTAGCCCATTCCCAATTCCACGATTGACATGCGGGGCACACGGGAATCGGGGGATGATGATAGGCGCCGCAATCCTTGCATCTCTGAATCACCAGTTCACGTCTCTTACATCCCTCCCAAAACCCTTCACTCTCTACATAGGGTAAAGGCGGAGGCATGGGTAAATACGGCATGGACTTCTTACCTCCTTAGAATAATTCCACTAGTGGGCACTGCATTGCCACTGGAACACAGTACAATCTCGGCATCCTTAACCTGAGCGGGAGCGGTTCCCCTTAATTGCCTCACACCATCCACAATAAGGTTGAGGCCATGGATATAGGCTTCGGAAAGATGACCACCACTGGTATTGAGGGGCAGTTCCCCATCGGGCCACTCTAGCCTCCTCCCTTCAGTGAAGGGACCACCCTCTCCCCTCTTGCAAAAGCCCAGGCTCTCCAACGCACAGAGCACATGGATGGTAAAATGATCATAGATCTCGGCCACGTCCACATCCTTAGGGGTGGTCCCCGCCATCCTATAGAGTGCTTGGGCAAGGCGCCACGTCTCATCTTCCACAATATCCGGAATTTTGTCCAATAGATTCACCGAATTGGGATACCAAATGCCGCTTTGCGCCGCAGCCATGATGTAGACTGGCCGCTGCTTTAGGTTTTTAGCCCTCTCCGCGGAGGTCACTATCACTGCACAAGCACCATCGCTTTCCTGACAGCAGTCAAACAGTCGCAAGGGAGCAGCAATCATTGGGGAGTTCATATAGTCTTCCATGGTCATAGGCCTGTCGTAAAAGAAAGCGTTGGGATTCTGGTTAGCGTGCTTACGCTCAGCCACAGCTATGTTCCCGAGGTGCTGGCTGGTAGTCCCGTATAGGTAAAAATGCCTGGAAGCAGTTATTGCAGCCCCTTGGGCAGGACTCATTAAACCAAAAGGGATCGTCCAACCCATCGGCCCAGGTATCCCCCTTCGTTCGGCAAAACGACCTGCAAAGTGGCCAAAGGCTACGTCTTGACTCTGGCTTAAGGCACGGAAGGCAACTACATAGTTAGCTAGCCCCGCATGTACAGCTGCTGCCGCCTGCGCCACACACGCACAGCCGCCTCCTCCTCCATACATCGACTTACCGAAAAACCTTAAATTCAACCCTAAGCTGTCTGCAAGGCGGACAGGATCATTACTGTCGAAACTGAACCTCATAATTCCGTCAATGTCTTTGAGGGTTAGCCCGGCATCATCAATGGCCGCCTTGATAGCTTGACAAGCCAGAGTGTACTGGCTCTCAAGCAGAGGCCTCTTCACACTGCCAAACTTGGTCCACCCAATACCTACTATGGCGGTCTTATCTTTTATAGTGTCCACGTACAACCCCTGGGCGGAGTACGAGTCTGCTGCGCTTCAACGCAACCTCCCCGGCGGTGTTTCCATCGTGTGACCGTCGGTTATTATCCGGGATTTCACATATCAACTACTGTGACTAAGTTACATCCCTGCTCGCTGGCTGTCAAGGTGTGAAATAAGCCAGGTTGTATCAATTCTGTTGGGGGAGGCTGCAAGCGGTCATGCCAGTGGTATATCCGAAAGGGTGTGCGTTCACAAAGTAGTCACATGGTTGGAAAGGGAAGTTATGGTAGCTAGGTTGAGCCCAGGAGCGAAGAGACCAAGAGCTTCATCCGCTAAGTGAAGCGCATCAACCACTGAGCATCCGCTCAACAGCCCGTCGATACAACTCAACGGGCACAGCACCCTCGAGCATTACCCGATTTCCAAATACTACTGTAGGGATGCTAGAAAACTGACGGTCTTTGGCTATCTCTCTATATTCTGCTATTATCCTGGCTTCCTGATCCCTGTTATCGAAATCGGAGACAAAGCGGTCAACGTCGAGCCCGTTCTCTTTAGCCACGGAGATCAACACGTCGCGGCTACTGATATCTCTGTTCTCCTCAATAGGGGCTCTTAGCAGAGCCATATGATAGCGCTTAAAGGCATCCTCCCCCTGTAACTGGGCGCACTTGCCAGCTACCAGCGCCGGCAGGCTGGAGGAAGGGATAGGGCTTGACTCGGTCACCAACTTGCAGGATATGCTTCCTTCCTCCTCGCAAACTCTGGTCAGGACCCTATTTATGTAGGCACGGTCGATATGCGGTGGTGGCCCCTGGACGAACAGAGGAAAGGGCTTCCAGATTATGGCTACCTTTTCGCCGTATTCATCCTTTATCTTCTGCAGCCGAACTGCTGCAACATAGCACCAGGGTCACAAGTAGTCGAAATATACCGTTATTGCTAGTGGCTTCGTCATATTTACCCCCCTCGCCCTTTCTACATCCGTCTGCAAGGTTTCTTTGTTTATTATAACATTAACAGGCTTCACTACACATCGTTGGGCGGAGCACCACGGGAGAAGCCCTCGGTGGTGTAGCCTAACACCCGTGTGTTCATGAGGCAGTTACAAGATTGGAAAGGGAGGTTGTGCTAGGATGGCATGGACACGATAGACGAAAAACTATCCCATTTGAGCTTGCTTTGTTGAAATAGCTGACTGAATTGTCTAGCGAACTCACGTGCGTTCATGAAGTAGTTACATGGTTGGGAAGTGAGACGGTGCTAATATGAAAAAGGCTAGGTATACTTTATGAGCGCCCAGCTTCTTTGATTTATTATAAATTGCACATTCTGGACAAAAGTTGGTAGTGTAACGTTGGCCTGACATTTGTCCGGGGCAAGGCGATTGAATAATGAATAGTACTTCGAGAGGTATCTCTCTCATTGCCCGGCTTACTAACGTCAATGCTATGTTGTCCAAATTGCACTTTATGGCAAACGTGCAATGATGTAACGGCAGAAACTAGCATGCTAAGTTGGGGCCTGCCGTTGATGAGACGGCCTAACATCCATGATGAGAGGCAGCAAGGGAAGAAAATGGCGACACTGCGCCGCTAAACAGTAGCATTACCAAATGCTCAGCCACGAGTCCCTTGCTGTCCTTTCCATCATGTGGTTAGCTGCATTTCATTGTTAATCATAGCTCGATGGATTCCTTCCAAAGGTTCCATCCAGGAAGGATTTCAAAGGTTCCATCTAGTTCATCGGCTACAGGTTTTTTACAGGCTCTGCAACGTTGTGCCCCTCTGAAGAGCGGTTTGCCACACGAAGAACAGTGATAGCGTCCACATTCCACCCGTGCCCATTCTACGCTGCCCTTTTCATCACCGTGCTCAGCTACTTTGGCTCGCCATATAGGAATCGTTCTTTTCATTACTCTTGCGCCAGTTGTAAGAGGGAAATCTTCTATCATACTGCACGGCCATTCTTCACATTGATGGCAGGAGTAGTATCCTTTTGATTTCACACACTCCCTTATTGGACACATGTTGCAAAGACCATAGAGCTTTTTCGGTGGATCAGGCTGCATACACCCTAAACATTCTGTTTCTTCGGGTTTTGTTCCATAGAGGTTCCCCATAATCGCCCTGAATTTTTCATTTCCTTCCCTCGTTGCAATGTAAACTCCGCATAGTCCGCAATATAACCCGCATGGTGCCATTAGATCCCTGTTCCTAATCTCCTCTTCGGTCCATCCTTCCATATTTGTGCCTCCCTATCTGGATTATGGAGACCAGGATTTCCCATTTCAACTCGCCATGAGTCAATCATCATCCGTCATTCGCTCTTGGTTCTGATGATACGCCCATTGCTTCCGGCAGTCAAACCCCCCAGAGCCACGCAAGCTGGCCAGAGCTGCCTTGCCGGAGGCTGCGCGGCACCCAAAACCCTCCTCTGCGGAGCTTCCTCCGAGCCCTTGAACCTCGTAAGAGCCAATACTTCTCCCTTTCTCACCCCACCACCCAGCTTGTCCTGATGCACGCTTAGCCCGGAGCCAGACGTAGCCGGGTTAGGCGCTCTAGGATAGCAGCAAACAGGTCTCTGGACACGGCCACCTCGGCCAGCTGGAAAACCACTCGCCGGGCATGGCGCTCAATCCGGCCCCATAAGACCGCGACACAATCTGCGGTGTACGCTAGCCGATAAAGGCAGGCGACTGAGCCCCTCTGTACCCTGACATCTTTCTTACCTGATTCTACTTCAGGAGCTCCTTGAACACAATACAGTTTCAACAGCGAACAAAACGACTGATTGTCGTATCGCAGTAACAAAACAACTTTTGTTGCACCTCAGGCAACAAATTGAGTTTTTGTTGGCTTACCACCGTGGCTCCCCCGTCGCCGGGAGACTGTGCTATCTTGGAGAATGGTTGGCAGTTACGGAACCGCCTTCTGGCTACTCTCTGTAGTCCGGAAACGGCTTCGGCCATATTCTAACCCGTCGTCTCAGTAGGCTGCCACAGCCATCCCTCTCCCTTCTGGATGACGTGGCCCAGACCTGGGAAAGGGAAATGAAAGCCAAGCACCAGGGCTTTCTGGGCTGCGGCCCTGTCCATGAGTTGACGCCTGGTGGCCATGGCTTGTTCCCGCAGCAGGTCGAAGGCCGGGTACCAGTCGGGATGCTCCAGGTGGATGGGGTGGAGAACCGCATCGGAGATGCAGAGCAGGCGTTCGCCGCCTGAGGAAATAACCAGCGCCATGTGGCCTGGTGTGTGCCCAGGTGCCGCCATGGCATGGATACCTGGCAAGATTTCCTTTTCACCCTCAACTAGATCGAGGCGAGCCTGGATCGGCGGCAGGTTGCTACGCGCAACCATGAGCATGGTTTGTTTGATCTCCTCCTCCACTTCAAGTTGCCCCAGGTCGGGCTGTGACGTCCAAAACTCCCACTCGTCCTTCCACATAATGTAACGTGCATTGGGGAAAGCTGGCTCACCCTCGGCAGAGGTGTTCCCACCGATGTGGTCTGGATGCCCGTGCGTGAGGACGACCGTGTCAATGTCCCCAGGCGCAATCCCCTCGGTCTGCAGGTTCGGAAGCAGCTTCCCCACGCTCGGCACAAAAAGAGCGGCCCCCGGACCCCCTCCTGTGTCCACTAGAATCCGCTCCTGCCCTGTATTGACGAACAAACAGGTCCACGGTGTTGTTATGTCTCCTGGCTTCATACCGTGCCGGCGAAGTACCTGCTCCAGGCGTTCTTTCGGTGCGTTAACGAAAAAGCTGTGATCTGGGTAGGCGAAGGTGCCATCGCTGACGGCGATGCATTCGAAAGTCCCTAGCTTGAAGCGATATATCTCAATCTTCATAGTCATCCTCCTGCCCTATAGACTACAGATTAAGTTCAAGTATAACACAGAATGGAGCCACCAAAAACATGAGCTAACAAAACCGAGAAATGTCAAACGAGAGCCGAAAAATACCCCCTTATGCTCGTAGTTTCTTGTCTGCCTACTTGCTACGTACCATCGCAGTAGTTATAATGCTTTTTGCCATCATTGGAGTATGTATCGTTTTCCAATGCTGGGCTAGAAAGCTTTGGTTTGATCGTCGGTATTGAGTATGATCTTTGAGCGACGGTTCCGTGCGCGTCGACCTGCAGAAAAGGAGGGCACATGCAACCAGAAGAAATGATGGGCCTGATTCAGCAGGGCGAAGGGCAGATGATCGAGTTTAAGGAAAGCTTTGCGGAAGAAAGAGACGCGATAAAGTCTTTGTGTGCCTTTACACATGCTGATGGAGGAACCGTTTTCTTTGGCGTGCGTAATGACGGCACCGTATGTGGTGTATCGCTTGGCAATAATACTCTTGAAAACTTTGCCAACCAAGTTAGGACCAATACTCAGCCATCGTTAACGCCCAGAATTTACAAATGTACAATCGAAGGAAAGGACGTCATAGGGGTGATTGTGGATAAGTTGCCAGCTAACGAGGTGTGTTTCGCTTATAACATAGCCTACGTTAGGGTGGGCAAGACTGATCAAGTTATGCCTCCTAACCAGATAAGGAACCGATTTCTCGCTGGATTTCAATCGGTGGCCTATAGTGGAAAAGCGAAGGAACTTGTTGAAGCAGTCCCGAAAGTTACAGCCAAAGCTTTGGTTGATGCTGGCCTTAACGCGTCTATTATCTTAAAGGCTCAAGATAAAGCAGCTCAACAGAAGAACGAAAGACTAAGCAAATTCTTGAGCAACTATGTTGAAAAGGAGTTGCATGACGTTCCGCCAGTTTGGCGTGGGTTAATCGCAGGATTTCCGATCATTGGACAAGATATAGGTAGCGAAAGTTTGAGTGAGTTGGCTGAAATAGTCAAATAAGTACATCCGTATCTATCAAAAGACCTTCGTGGAGAATACCATAGAAGGGTATCCCGAATTTTGATCGGTATTTTAGCTGAGTTGCAGGCGTTCCTAGACGATGCGGCTAGAGCGGGAGGCATTCCATTGGCTGTTATGGAGTATCCTCCACCGACTTGGAAAGACTATGTGCCTTGGCTCTGGGATAGAGAAAGACACTCGAAAGTGGATGAGTCACTCCTGCGTGGTTGCTGGACGTATGGAGTGCCGAAAGAGGTTGTGGAGCGGAAAATCAAAATAGAGAGAACTTGGGCTGGTTTTCTATTCGATATCATTAGCCGTTTACCCGACCCAGATAGGCAAAAAGGCAAATTGCTCAGAAAATTAGATTTACTGAATATGATATATAGATGGTGCTCGACTGCACCCGAAGACTTTATACCTGCTTTGACGGAAATTGTTCGTAAGCCTGTCAATAGTTCAGACCGCACTCTCGCCGGAATATATAAGTACTGGAAAGAGAATTTTGGCAAATTGCCAGATTGAGATACTTTTTCAAGAGTAATAGACCTAAAATTAGGCAGAGATTTTGAAAGCTAATCCGAAGGTTCTGGTTCTATCTATTGTTCAATGCCGCCCACCACTAGTAATGAGTAACATTTGTCAGTTATGTTCACCCATGGTGGATTCGCTCCTTGCACGCGGGTGGACGCCACCCGGCGACACGAAACGTCAATTCGTTATGCCGTTACTCACATGTTACTGTAGCGTTGTAGTTGTGGAGAACTACGCTGCTTTCATACCTCGAGGCGCGTCCGGGCGATGATCTCTTCTTTTGCGGCGTCAGGAAGGTCATCGAAGTATGCGCAATAACCTGATACCCGTACTACCAGCTCCGGGTACTTTCCTGGATTACGGCGGGCATCCTCCAGCATCTCAGGATCGAGCACGTTTAGTTGCATCTCCATCCCCCCTGAATCGAAAAAGCCTTTCACTAAAGCAGCTAGGATATTCACTCCCCGATCACCAGCCAGGGTATGAGGGTCGAAACGAAGGTTTAAGGCGTACCCGTTGGGCGCCAAGTTGGAGTCTATGTGCGCCACCGAGTTGAGTAAAGCAGTGGGCCCAAGGCGGTCCTGTCCGTTGGCCGGTCCCAAGCTGGCTGCGAATGATTCACCAGCCCTTCTTCCGCTGGGCAAAGCACCCACTCGCCGCCCGAAGGCCACGTGGCACGTCACGGAATAGAATCCAGGCACATAGGGGCCTCCGCGCGTGCTGCGGTGTCGAGCAAGGGCCGAGTGGAAAACACGTACTACCAGATTGGCATACTTATCGGGCAGGGGATGGTCGTTCCCATACTTGGGAGCCTTGAGTAGCTCGGCCTGGATCCTAGGATCAGAAGCAAAGTTGTCACGCAGGGCCTCCAGCACCTGGGCTATGGTATACTTGTGGCGCTGAAACACCACCTCATCCAGGGCGGCTAGTGAATCCGCCACGTCTGCCACCCCTACCCCCTGGATACCGCTGGAGTTGTATAAGGCGCCTCCCGCAGTAACATCTCGTCCTGACTCCAGGCAGCCATCTACCAGCAGGGAAGAGAGGGGCGTGGGATGATAATCACTATTCCCTTTCTCGATCACCTGCAGGTCACGTATCATACGTGCCACCATGTGCTCTACCTGCACCCGGAAGGCCTCAATCACTTGGTCAATACCAGTAAAAGAGATAGGATCAGGGGTGCCGGCGCCCGCTTGCCGGCGACTCTTGAGTCGCCTTCCACGATTAAGTGCCAGCTCTAGGCAGAGGGGAAGATTAAAGAGTCCAGCATCAGTAGAGAGAAAGCTCTTCCCCGGCAAGGCCAGCTCTACGCAGCCCACCGTCGCATAGCCGCGTGCCTCTTCTAGCGGATAGCCATGGGAGACTAGGGACGCTATAGCCGCCCCGTCATTGAAGAGGGCTGGTACCCCGTTGCCTTTCCTGGCCACCTCGGCCACTCGTCTGAGGTAATTTGGGGGAGAACCAGCGTGAATGCGCGCCTGGTAGTTAGGATCCCGGAGACCAGACTCCTCCATCACATCGAGAAACAGGTAAGTAAGATCATTGACAGCATCCTTTCCTTCTCGATCCATACCTCCTACTATCGCTGCCTGCACCACCAGGTAGCCGC
>Ga0315296_10005489_pt1 | contig 10131 bp, 12 predicted proteins | sample YL17G14_18_MG_FD_203921 | JGI IMG/M metagenome (GOLD analysis project Ga0315296, IMG submission 203921) | Sediment microbial communities from Yellowstone Lake, YNP, Wyoming, USA - YL17G14_18 | ecosystem: Environmental > Aquatic > Freshwater > Lake > Sediment | place: USA: Wyoming | collected... | reverse complement strand
TTTTAGATGCTTTTAATATTTGCATTGAAACTCATCCGAACGAAGTTTTCAAAAAAAACTTAATTTTAGTGAAATCAGGAGTTGAAAGAGGAGAAAAAATTAGCCAGGGTTTAAAAGGAACTTCCCAAATTTTTCCTTCGATTTTTTCTCAAATGGTAGCCATAGGAGAAAAATCCGGGGCTTTAGAAGAAAGTTTTTTATATTTAACCAATTTCTACGAAGGAGAGGTTGACTCCGCGCTAAAAAATCTTTCTGGAATTTTAGAACCAATTTTATTAATTTTTGTTGGAGTTTTTGTTGCCTTTGTTGCCTTGGCAACTATTATTCCAATTTATCGTTTCGTTGGAACTTTGCATTTTCGCTAAAATGAATAGCTTTACCCACCAAAATTTTTCGAAGAAAAATTTAGGCGGGTTTACTCTTCTTGAAATTTTAATCTCAATTTCTTTAATTTTAATTTTAACTTTATTTACTGTTTCTGTTGGTTTAAATTTTTACAAAAGTCAACAATTAGAAAACCAAGCCCAGACAATTTTACAAACATTGAGGAGGGCTCAGTTAAAGGCAATGGCGGTTGAAATGGATTCTTCTTTTGGGGTTTATTTAACAAATGACAGTTATATTTTATTCAAAGGAAGTTCTTATGCTAATAATCGCGATCCTCAATATGACGAAGTCTTTGATTTGCCAGAAATTATCAACGTTAGCGGTCTTTCTGAAATTACCTTTTCAAAGTTTGAAGGAAAACCAAATATCACTGGAAATATTATTTTAAATAATAATGGTGAGAGTAGGACAATAAATATTAATAAATTTGGGACAATTTCTTTAGTTCTGGCCGTCCCACCTTCTCCTTAGCTTGCCCAGCTTCATTATCGATGGAGAAATGATAATGGGGGAGAGTAAAATTCTGAATTATGAATTGGGAAAAAGGACAATCTTTAGTAGAACTTTTGGTTGCCATAGGGATATTTTTCATTGCTATTAGTGCTTTAGCCCTTTTCATTCTTGATAGCTATGTTTCTGGCAGGTTGGCTCAAGAAATAACCATAGCCAATTTTTTAGCCGAAGAAGGAATAGAGGCGACAACATCGATTAGAGACAATTTCTGGGATGATCTAATTCTCGGAGCTCATGGTTTAGTTATCTCACCAGAAGGACATTGGATTTTCGAAGGTTCTTACGATGCAACAGATAAATTTACTCGGGTAATCACTGTCGAAGACATTGGCATCGATCGGAAAAAAATCACTTCCCAAGTCACTTGGCAATTTACCCAAGCAAGACCTCAAGAAATTCGATTAATTACTTATTTAACTAATTGGGCAGAGCCAATGCCTCCTTATCTTACCCAGCTTCATTATCGATGGAGAAACGATAATGGAGGGGAGTAATACAAGGAGAATATAAATATATGAGAAAAGTTATCAAAAATAATTTACCTACTCAAGTTTTACTTCGTAAAATTTTGGCAGGTAAAGGAAATTTCTTCATTGTTTTACTGATCTTTTTGATGGTGGTGGGTTGGGTTTTTTCTGGTTGGCCACAGATTTGGAAAAAGCCACCAATTCCGCCAGAAATTAAGGAGGTACGAGCCGCTACCGCAACTTATAATTTTAGTCTCTGCGGGACTGACTGCGACACTTCTCTCAACTGGTGGGCATCGGCTGATGATGTTGATGTTTTTCCATTTGCCGGTGTCACCGCCAATAGAAATACCCATAATGAAGCAACTGACGCCCAATATAGCTCTATTGCCTCCTCTAATAATACTCGGTGGGCAAGCGCTGACCCGGGGGCTGGCGATGAAATATTTTTATGGATAGAAATGAAGATTAACGAGGGAATAACCAGTATTTCTCAGATCGATCTCACTTTTGAAGGATATTTAGCGCTTAGAGCAAATTTTTCAATCTGGGTTAAAAAAACCGGCGAAATCTGGGAACAAAATGCTTCTTGGGTTCAAGTAGGGACGAGCCAAAGTATTACAGCAGGTGTAGAAACTTCATTTACTCGTTCAATTACTGCAAATTTTGGAGATTATATTGGGGCTGATGGAATGTTGACCTGGGGAGTTTATGAAGATGTGTCAAGTGAAAGGATGAATATTGATTATCTCAAGGCCGATGTCACTTATACGCCTCCTACTATTCCTACTATCACCGTCGGCACCACCGGAAATCAGGTCTCCTCAATGAATATTCCCTCAACCAATCAGTATGTCGGCGGAGCTTTCACTATCAGCCGCAATATTGGTTCTGCTGATGTAACTCAAATCGTTATTACAGATACTGGAACAGTCAATGCTAATTTAAATCTTTCTAATGCAGTGCTATTTTATAAACAAGAGACAACTTGTTCCACTTCGATTCCAACCGATGCTACCCAATATAATGCGACCGGGGCTGGATTTAACGCTTCAGAAAAGGCAACCACTACTGGAACAATGACAGTTGGAACCGCCCAAGTCTGTGTCTATGTAAGACTTGATGTTGGTTCTGGTGCTTCAGCTGATCAAACTATTGAGATTGAAATTTCTAATTCCTCCACTGAAGTAATAGTTTCAGCTGGAACTGTTAGCCCAACTACTCAAGTGGCGATTGCTGGCACTACCACTCTTCAAGTCCCGGTGGTCCCCCCGGCTACCTGGAAAACAGCTGAAGATACTTCCATTACTAATGTTAATAAAAACGAGAATATCCGCTTGAGAATTGAGGTAGCCAATAAGGGATCAGAGACACCAGACTATAATTATCTTTTAGAGTATGCCTTAAAAGTGGGAGCTACCTGTGGGGATAATGAAAGCTTTATTGTTCTTCCAGTCACTGCCTCTACCGAGCATTTCGAGATGACAGACAGCATTTATTTTACCAATGGTGATCCAACTACTTCACGACTGACTGTTCCCAATGGTTACACTTTCATTCCTGGTAAAATGGTTGAAGATCCCTCCAATAACTCAGGATATATTACTCTGCCTTATGAAAACTATACTGAAATTGAGTTTGTTTTTCAGGCTACGACCAATGCTATCAATGGAGGAAGCTATTGTTTCAGGTTAACTAATACCGGAACTCCTTTAGAGGAATATTCTTATCCTGAGTTACAAATCGCTCCATAAGGAAAGAAATCTAAAATCATAAAAAATTTTTTAAATTTTAAAACATGAAAGGTTTTACCTTAATTGAGTTTCTAATCTATATAGCAATTGTTGGTGTAATATTAGTAATAATAGTTGGATTTTTATGGAACACTATTCTGGGAAATATTAAGGAGACCTGCTATCAGGAGGTTCAGCAAAATACTAGATTTGCCTTAGCAAAAATAACTCAGGAAATAAAAAAAGCTACTGGAATAAATAGTCCTCTTCCTGGTGATTCTTCTAACTCTCTTTCTCTAACCATGGCTACCACTCATTTAAATCCGACAGTATTTGATGTAGTTAATGGAAAATTAAGGATCACCCAAGGTTCCGGTACTTCTTATTACTTAACCTCTGACCGAGTAAGAGTCGGCAGTCTCCAATTTACTAATCTTTCTTATTCTGAGACACCGGGAACAATTCGGATAGAGATGACTTTGGATCACATTAACCCAGGTAATCGAACTGAATATCAAGCCTCGGTTAGTTTAAAATCAAGTGTTACTTTAGTCCCTGGGGGAGCAGTCGTCTCTCCTCCTCATTTAGTCCAACTTCATTATCGCTGGAGAAACGATGATGGAGTAGAATAACCAACTTAGGTTTTAGGTATAAAGTTTCGGGTTTTAATTATGAAAAGTTTAAAAAAGGAAATTCAAAAGTCCCTTAAAGCGAATGATAGGGGGTTTATTGCTTTAATAACAGTTTTAATAATTTTGGCCATTGCTTTGTCAGTTGGGCTAAACGTTGGTCTCCTTAGCATCAGTGAAGCAACCATGGGGTTAAAAAAGAGCCAATCTTCCCAGGCTTATTTTTTGGCCAATTTATGTGCTGAACAGGCCTTGATGAAATTAAAAGAAGATATTAATTATTCTGAAAATAAGACCATTGAAATTGAAGGAGGGAATTGCCAGATTTTACCCATTGAGGGTAACTGGATAATTAAAACAATTGGCAATTTTCAAAATAATTTTAAAAAAATAAAAATCGTTGTAACTCAAGTTAATCCAGAAATGATGATTTCTTCCTGGCAGGAGGTCGCTGATTTTTAAATAAAAATGCTTCAAAGAATAAAAACCAAAATAAAAGATATCTTTCGAATTCCTTCTTTAGAAATTGGCTTTTCTAAACCTTTAGGTTTAGATATTTCTGATTATTCAATTGAAATTGTTTCTCTCGAAAGTTCAAAAGAAAATCCTAAACTTTCAGCTATGGGTAGAGAAGTTTTAACCCCGGGGGTTATTGAAGAAGGAAAGGTTTTAAATAAAGAAAGTTTAGAACTCGCTCTGGAAAATTTAATTTCAAATCCTCAATTTGGGAAAATTAAAACACGAAAATTAATTTTCTCTTTGCCCGAATCAAAAAGTTTTATTTCCACCTTTGAATTGCCAAAAACTTTAAAAAGGACCGAAACTTCCGAGTTCATAAAATCCCAAATCACCCAAACTTTTCCATTTCCATTAAATGAACTTTATTTCGATTTCCAGATAAAAGAAAATCAAGTTCTTTTAGTCGCCGCTCAAAAAGAAATTATCGATAATTATTTAGAAATATTGAAAACTTGCAAACTTCAGGCTATTGCTTTGGAAAATGAATCAACGAGCTGGAGTCGGGCGCTAATTAACGAAAAAGAAAAAGTAATTTTAGTTGTTGATATTGGGGCAAAAACGACAAATTTAGTTCTTTTCGACGGAGATGAACTGAAATTAAGTTTCTCAATCGAAATAGCCGGAAATAAATTTACGAAAGTAATTTCCGATAAACTAAATATCCCACTTAAAAAAGCAGAAGAAATTAAAAAAAAGATTGGTTTAAATCCAGAATTGGAAGGAGGGAAAATTTTTTTGATTTTGCAAAAAGAGATTTTAGAAATTATTGGAGAAATAAGAAAAATTGAGAATTATTTTGGGCAAAAAACTGGGAAAAAAATTGAAAAGATAATTTTAATCGGAGGCTCATCTCTTTTACCTTATTTACCAGATTATCTGTCTGAAAACTTAGAGAAGAAGGTTGAAATTGGCAACCCACTAAGTGAAATTAATGTTGATATTTCGAAAGAAAAAGAATTTTTCAAAGAAACTTTGAAAACTGATTCTGTCATTTATTCCACGGCAGTTGGTTTAGCTTTAAGAGGATTAGAAAGAAATCCTAAAAAAGAAGGGATTAATTTAATAAAAGAATTGAGATTTTAATTGTTAATTGTTTTTTGCTATAATTAAGATAAAATTGGCTAAAGGTCGCAAAAAATAACATAAAAATTTTTAAAATGAAAGGTTTTACTTTAATTGAATTATTAGTCGTTATTGGGATTATGGTTATTTTAATGGCGGCTGCCTTAGTAGCAATTAATCCTTTTAGGCAATTTGCTATGGCAAATAATGCTAGCAGATGGAGTGGAGTAACAACGATTATGAATGCTGTTTCGCAAGCGATAGTGGATGGAAAAGGGGCTTTCAAATGTGCTCCGGCAGGTGCAGCTGTTACTGACTGTCCGGCAAAAGGAGATACCGTTCCTCTTTCTACTGGTTCCAAAAATATGGCTGATCCAACTTCTGATGCTACCGGCTATGATATTTGTGGCTGTATTGTTGATACTTTTGTGGCAAGTATGCCATACGATCCTCAGAGTGTCACTGCTACTCATAAATATACCAGTTGTGCAGATTATAATACCGGTTATAAGATTTCCTGCAATGCAACCAATGGGAGGATTACTATTTCTGCCCCCGACGCTCAACTTGGAGAAACAATTAGTATCACTCGCTAATTCAGATTGAATTTCAAGGCGGTGACAGGCAAATTTTTGTCTTGCCGCTTTTTTATTGTCAAAATTTTTACTTTAGCTATAATTAGAAATAAAGGTCATAAAGGATTTTTTAAAAACATTTAAAATCTATGCTAATTTCCTGGATTATCCTAATTATTTTAGTAATTATTTTCTGGTTAGTCTTGATTTATAATAGTTTGGTTACTTTAAAAAATCGTACCAAAGAGGCCTGGGCAGATATCGATGTTCAATTGAAAAGAAGATACGATTTAATTCCCAATTTAGTGGAAACGGTCAAAGGTTATGCCGCTCACGAAAAAGAGGTTTTTGAGAAAGTTTCCCAGGCTCGGGCGATGGCAATGGGAGTTAAAACAATGAGAGAAAGAAGAGAAGCTGAAAATTATCTTTCGGAAACTTTAAAATCCCTTTTTGCTGTATCTGAAAGATATCCTGATTTGAAGGCATCTCAAAATTTTTTAGAATTGCAGAAAGAGCTAAGTGATACCGAAGACAAAATTCAGGCAGCCAGAAGATTTTATAATGGGAATGTCAGAGATTTGAATATCAAAATCGAGAGTTTCCCGGCCAATCTTATTGCCAATATCTTTGGTTTTGGAAAAGCGGAACTATTTGAAATTGCTGAAGCCGGAGAAAGAGAACCCCCAAAAGTTCAATTCTGATTGTCAAATTGTCAAATTGTCAAATTGTTAAATGGCTACTCTATATACCTTAGCCGATTCAAATGTTAAAAAGACCTGGATTTACTTGGCTTTCTTTTTCGGATTGATAGTTTTAATCGGTTATATTTTTTCTTATTATTTTGGAAATCAATTTATTTTCTGGTTCGTCTTTTTGTTAAGTGTTTTTATGAGCATTTCTTCTTTCTGGTTTTCAGATAAAATTGTTTTGGGCCTAACCAAGGCAAGACCCATTGAGAAAAAAGACAATCCTGAATTATATAGAATAGTTGAAAATTTATCTATTACCGCTGGTCTTCCCACGCCAAAAATTTATATTCTCGATGAAATGCAACCTAACGCTTTTGCCACCGGTCGCGACCCCAAAAATTCAGTAATTGTGGTTACTCGAGGTTTACTGGAGAAATTGGATCGGACTGGATTAGAAGGAGTTTTGGCTCACGAAATTTCTCACATTGGTAATCGCGACACTCTTTTGGCAACTATTGTTGTCATTTTAGTAGGCATGGTGATAAAATTAGTTGAAACCTTCTATCGAATTGGATTTAGGGTGAAAAGGGAAAGAGAAAAAGAGGGAATTTCTCCTATTTTTCTTCTTTCTTTAATTTTTCTTATTTTAGCCCCGATTTTAGCTCAATTAGTAAGATTTGCTATTTCCAGAAAAAGAGAATTTTTGGCTGATGCTACTGGCGTCCTTTTAACCAGATATCCTGAGGGTTTAGCCGGGGCTTTAGAAAAAATTTCCAAAGATTCTACTTCTTTGAAAGTAGCAAACAATGCAACTGCTCATTTATACATTATTAATCCTTTCCGAGGGAAAGAAACTCAAAGTTGGTTGACAAAATTATTTTCGACTCATCCACCGGTTGGAGAACGAATTGCCGCCTTAAGGCAATTAAAAATTTAAAGTTATGAAATGTCCCCTTTGCAAAAAAGAATTAAAAAAAGCAATTTTTTACGGCGTGGAAGTAGATTTCTGCCCAATTTGTCTTGGTCTTTGGTTTGAAGAAGACGAATTGAGGTTAGCCAAAGATGAAAAAGATGAAAATTTAAGCTGGTTAGATATTGATTTATGGAAAAGAAAAAATAAATTTAAAATTTATCTTGGAGAACGACTTTGCCCTGCCTGCAGATTACCCCTTTACGAAGTCTATTATGGAGACTCAAGAATAATTGTTGATTTTTGCAGCTTATGTAAAGGAGTGTGGTTAGATAGGGGAGAGTTCAAAAGGATAATCGAATATCTAAGAAAGAAAGCTGATTTTGAGATTTTAAATAACTATGCTAATAGTTTATTCCGAGAGGCAGCCGAGATTTTAATTGGCTCTGAAACTTTAAGAGAGGAAATTTTAGATTTTTTGACTGTTTTAAAACTTCTAAATTATAAATTTGCGGTTCGCTATCCGACAATAACAAACATTATTTCTAGTTTACCCCGTTAGAAATTTTGTGGAAAATTATCTAAAAAAGATACTTGTTGAAATTTCTAACGGGGTTTACCAAAATAAAATCCCCATTCGTTAAAACTTCGAAGGACAAAGGAAGGGTCGCATAGTGGACTAGTGCACGGCGCTGGAGACGCCGCAGACCTTAACGGGTCTCGTGGGTTCGAATCCCACTCCTTCCGCCAGGTCGAAAAATTATATTTATTTCTTAGAATTAATAAAAACTATGAAACTCACACTTTCTATATTGCCAGAGAAATTTAGTATTTGTCATTTTGATAAAAAAAGCCCCACACCTGATTGGGCAAGAGGGGAGAGCAGTTTCACTTCTATAACAAGGACAAGCGATGAACTTTCAATAATTTTACCTCAAGATAAAATTCCAGGCGGGGTAATTTTTGAAAAGGATTGGCGGGTTTTTAAAGTAAAAGGTCCCCTGGGCTTTGTTTTAACCGGCATTGTTGCTTCTTTATCAAAACCCTTAGCTGGAGCTGAAATCAGCATCTTATATATTTCAACCTACGAAACCGATTACCTTTTAGTTGAAGACAGAAATCTCGACAAAGCCAAAAAAATTTTGAGAAAGTTTTGTGATATTAAGTAATAGAAATAGAAATTAAAAATATGACATTTTCTCAATTACTTTTTCAAATTCCAAATGTTCCGCAAGTTGATCCCAAAATTTTAATTTTTGCTACTTTCTTCTCTATTTTTTGGGTTTTACCTTGGAAAGGAGTGGCTTTGTGGAAGGCAGCCAAAAATTCGCATAAAAAATGGTTCATTGCCTTATTTCTATTGAATACCTTTTCCATTCTGGAAATTCTCTATATTTTTGTTTTCGCCAAGAGAAAAAAGATTACCCGGCCAGGTCAAGCCGAAATCGGTTCTTAAAAATTAAACCCAGTAGTGAGATTTCTTTACTACTGGGTAAAAAATTATGAAAAATTCAATATCTCAAAAATTTCCGCTCTTTAAAAAACCTCTCAAAATACTTTTTGTAGCAGCCGAAGTTCATCCTTATGCCACGGTTGGGGGATTGGGAATGGTCATTTTTTCTTTATCTCGAGCCCTGAAAAAACTGGGTATCGACTGCCGAATTTTTATGCCAAAATATGGTTCAATTGATGAGAAAAAATACAAAACAGAAATGGTCTTTGAGGGGCTGAAAGTTCCTACAGACGAAACGGCTGAAGAAAAGAAATTTTTAATCTGCAATGTTAAAAGACACAATCCTTCTGAACCCGATGTCCCAGTTTATTTTTTGGAAAATATGGAATATTACGAAAAAAGATCCAATGTTTATGGCTATTCCGATGATCCAGTTAGATTTTTGCTTTTGTGCCGGGGAGTTTTGGAGTTTTTAAGAAATTCCGATTGGATTCCTGATATTATAAATTGTGCCGACTGGCATACAGGAGCTCTTCCAAACTATTTAAAAACCATTTATTCACAAGATTCGGTTTTCAGTAAAATTAAAACCGTTTTTTCAATCCACAATCTTTATCATCAGGGAGTTTTCGATCATCATTTTGTTTCCCAGATGGATTTTGATGATGGTAAATCGGAAATTTCTCCCTTTTTCTCTGACAAATTACCAAAACAAAATTTTATGAGAAGGGGAATAATCTACGCCGATTTAGTCAATACTGTTTCCGAAACCTATACTCAAGAAATGATGACTTCAGAATATGGTGAAAAATTAGACGATCTTTTGAAAGAAGTGAGGACAAAAATTTTTGGCATTTTGAATGGTTTAGATTATGGTGAAATGAATCCGGCTACTGATAAATTAATTCCCTTCAATTTTAGTATTTCAAATCTGAAAAATAGAGTTAAAAATAAAACTCATCTCCAAAAGGAGTTTAACTTAGAAGTTTCTCAGGATACTCCAGTTTTAGGAATGGTGACGAGATTGGATGAACAAAAAGGAATTGATCTTTTATTTCCGATTTTGGAAATTTTAATCACTGAATTTCATTGTCAATTTATAGTTATTGGTGGGGGAGAGGCGAAATATCGTAGTTTTCTTGAAGAACTTAATAAAAAATTCCCTAAAAAGATTGGCTGTCATTTAATGTCAGA
>Ga0315296_10005488_pt1 | contig 10132 bp, 6 predicted proteins | sample YL17G14_18_MG_FD_203921 | JGI IMG/M metagenome (GOLD analysis project Ga0315296, IMG submission 203921) | Sediment microbial communities from Yellowstone Lake, YNP, Wyoming, USA - YL17G14_18 | ecosystem: Environmental > Aquatic > Freshwater > Lake > Sediment | place: USA: Wyoming | collected... | reverse complement strand
CTAAGTCTTCGAGCAAGGAGGCCATGCCAATGGAACCTCGTAGGCCTCCGTAAGTACTGGCGATTGTGTTTACGAGCACAAAATAGACATCATTGGTTAGGTTGAGCGGCAGCAGAATTCGGGCAGTCTCCAACACAGCCGCCACAGACGAGCCATACGTATTAGCCCCCGGTGTCCACGTGCTTGACACCACTCCAGCGACGATGATGGGTGCGGAATTTGGTCTTGAACCATTCTTAACTGCGACAAGATTGAGTTGCTCAGTCATCAAATGGAAGCGGAGGCTGCCACCTGTCTGTGATTTGAGCGTTTCATTGACATTATTCCAAGCGTTTTGAAGTTGGTCTGATGGGGCCTTGTCTAGTGGATACCATATTCGGTTCGGGGTGTTCTCTGATATATCATGGACCGTCGTTTCCAGATTTGGTACACTGATCCTTGAGTACAGGTCGGTCCAAATCGGTTTCACTGGAAAGCTTGCTGTTGATAACCCGTAGCCTTCTACATGACAGGTGTCTTCGACCGGCCTATCGTATGATGGTAACCCAGCTAAAGGAACAATACATCCTAGGACGAGTACCATGAGAAGCGTAAACCCTCTTTCAGCTGGGACCCGTCTCATGGGCGCAGGGCGGATTTGGACGGCTGTTATACTTTGCGAAACGCGCTGCTCAGTTGGGCCCGCTAACATCTAACACCTGTGCATCCTAAGTTAGATTCGGAGTGCCGTGATATCAACTGCCTCCTTGATCACGACCTGACTGAGTCTCTCAATCTCATTGATTGCAAAGATTGGCTCCTTGACGCCTTTCGGGTTCACCGTGGGATACTCCCAAGTCACTATAGCGACTGTCATCGGCGGTATTCCTTTGGGATCAATGGTTCTGTTGCCGACACACCAGATTCTCGGGAGTTGTTCCTCTTTCATTCCCTCAATCAATAGGAAGTCGACGTTCTGACCCTGCAGGACCTGACTAATCTTCAGTCTCTTTGCATACCTGATACTCGTAGTGTTAGGCCCAAGAAGGATAACTGGATTGGCTCCGGCTCTCTCATGTCGCCAAGAGTCTGTGCCCTCAGGACTAGAGTAGTCATCCTTCGAGCTCTTGACTGTAGCGACAGAATAGCCGCCTGACTTCAGAGCCTGCACAAGTTGCTCCACCAATGTTGTCTTTCCCGTGCCCGACAGACCCGAGACTGCAAACACGCGCATGGTATCTCCAAGTTCCAGATTCTAGGTGAGCGCTGCTTTTCTCGTCTTCTGTTCTTCATTTCTCGTTCCAAGGGAACTTTGAACAGAGACGCCATCGGTCCTAGATGTACTTGCTCCAGTAGGAACCTTAAAAATCGGGTCGGTTTAGGGGCGGCTTGGAGACCACTCTTGTCCAGTGAGAACGACGTTGCAGTGGAATGCCGAGACGTGCACAGGGATTTCCAAGACGGTCCTCGCGTCATCCATGTACTGAAAGGAACGAACTTGACTGTCCACAGGGGCGAGTTCGTGGCAATAGTGGGGGCATCTGGTTCTGGCAAGACCACGCTTCTGAATCTGATTGGAGGCCTTGACACGCCGACCAGCGGCACTATTCTGGTCGATGGTATAGATATCACGTCGCTTGAGGACGAGGAAATCTCAAAGGTCAGACGAAACAAGGTTGGAGTGCTCTTTCAAGATCAGCACTTGCTGCCCATATTCACTGCTCTCGAGAATGTTGAAGTTCCAATGCTGCTGGACGAAGTAAGAGATGAGCAGCGTTACGAACGTGCTATGAGTCTACTGAAGGCAGTGGGCGTGGACCACAGGGCCCATCACATGCCGCATGAGCTCTCTGGTGGAATGCGTTCTCGCGTGGCTCTGGCCCGCGCATTGGCAAATGGACCTGCCGTACTGCTGTGTGACGAGCCGACCGGCGATCTCGATCACAAGACCGGCGACGAGATAATCAAGCTCATGAGAGACCTCGCCAAGAAAGAGGGGCGTGCAGTCATAGTGGTCACCCATGACCCTGAGGTTGCCAAGATGGCTGACAGAATCTTGTTATTACGAGACGGCATCCTCGTGCAGGAGCTTGTGAGTGCTTTCTTCAAGCGGAGCGGGGTGGACATCGACACTGCGCGACAGCGGAGTTCCGGCAAAAACGCGTCTGCCAGTACGGGGTGAGCTCTCTGGCCAAACGCACGCGAGGAGACAACAAACCGGCAAGGGGGAATCGTGCCTATGCATTCTCCTACGCCATACGCTCGATGAGGGCCTATCCCTTCAGAGCTCTGAGCTTGGCGTTTACACTAAGCCTTGGGGTGTCACTCATCGGCTCAGTCATGATTTGGGGCGATACCGGGGTTCAAGTCAGCGTAGATAGCTACTTTGACGACACGGCGTTCCAGATGCTCTTACACAATCCTCCGGGCATGACTGAGCAGGTAAACCTTGCCGAGACTTACGCAAGAGCAAGTCCTCTTATTGAGACTGCCGAGCGTGTGTGTTCCACAGTGGGCCTTGTGTTCGGCACTAGACTACTTGGCAGCACCAACTATGGTCTTGACGAACCGATCTATACACAGGGCATCAAGGACTGCGAAGTGATATTCGTCACCAACAACCTTCTACAGCTTATGGACCGCGACTTCCGGGTCCAAGGGAAGTTCGAGCTAAGAGAAGGCGAGGTTCTAATCTCGACGCAATTCGTGAACTACGTTTATGAAGTGTTTCACCAGACCTTAACTATCAACTCAACGATTGATGTTGAGCTGCTCACCGAGCGTCCGGTAATCGGCTCCGCACCCATCAGCGAACTCGGGCGAATGAGTCTCAAGTCTCTCGTAGTTGTGGGAGTCTACGAGATTAGGGGTAGTGGCTCCCTGATTGAGCAAGGCTTTCCATCGCGAATGCGGTCAAACTATGACTTTGTGAACTACGACACACCTGTACTTGGCATAAGAGACAGCATAATGGTCTCATCTGATTATGTTGATACAAGCGAAATCCCTCAATTGGGTTTCTTCGGAGCTCGGAGTTTCATACGTGCTTCCGCATCTGCATTGATTGCAGCCGGGGCCGGTAATATCGCTGGGAACCTGTTGACCTTGAAGACGCGGATAGAAGAGAAGTTCAATGTTGGCGTCGAAGGTCTCGGCGAGATTCTTCACGTTCAGGATTTGGTTAACGCATACGTGGCATCGATGCCATTGATGTTTCTGAATCTGCCCGTTTTCATTCTTGCACTGTTCCTTTCCGTCTTTGCTGCAGACACATTCATGTCTGCAAGGGTTACTGAGGTGGGCGCACTAAGGTCCAAGGGAGCGAATTCCATCCAGATCTATGGCATATTCATCTCAGAGTCTGTAATCATGTCTTTGCTGAGCATTGTTATAGGAATCGTACTCAGTGTCATGCTTGCGGCACTGATACCTGCTGCCCAAGGCTTCCTGGTATTTGACTGGGCGAGGTATGCGTTCTTCCTTTCCATGACCGTGCTCAAGCCAGAAGCAGTCGCATACTCCATACTGGTGTGCATCGTGCCCCCGTTGCTACTCATCCTGAACTCTGCGAGAAAGGCTGCACACACGGAGATCGGGTCCACGATGATAGAATCATCTGAACCGATAAGTGAGCAAGGCGAGGCTTATGGTTTCACTCTTGGTGCATCACTGGTCCTCTTGGCCATGGTTCTGGCAGCAGCAGTGCTTTTTCCACCTCAGCCCTTCATCTTGATACTTGAGCTTTGCCTCGGTACTGCATCTTGGTTCTTTATGGCATATAATGGGTCAAGGATGTTCAGGGTTGGCTTCGCCCGACTCTCATCTAGGCTTTCCTTTCTACTCGGTGAGAAGAACATGATTGCGGCAGGCAATCTCAGGATGCGCAGGGGCCGGGTTGTACCGCTAATGGTGGTCTTGGTACTTACGCTTTCATCGACCATAGCATTCACGGTGCAGGCGCAGAGCTTTCATAGCGACTTGCTCAAGGAGATTGATTACACAATTGGAGCTGACCTTCGGGTGACATGTACCCCTCGACCCTTCGCATTCGGCGACACCATCAAGGAATACCCCGGAGTCAACAGAGTAGCCCCTGTCCTTCAGACATGGGGGCAGGTTGGAAATGAGAAAATCACTATTGAAGCAGTCGACCCCATCGAATATTCACAAATCGGCCATTTTGATGTTACAAGCTTCGGAACAGGGAATGCCAGTCAAGTTCTATCTGACCTTTCGCGCGTCGAGAATGGGGTCATCATAAGCGAGTATCATGCCAATCGATGGAACAAGACGATTGGGGATAACCTGAACCTCGAGATTGGTAGCCGGACAGCATCGGTTTGGGCGACCCTGACGATTGTTGGGTATGTGCACAGTGCTCCCGGATTTGGTTTTTCGTCGAATTCATACGTACCGGGTTCGAGCTTGGGCGCAGGCTTTGGATTTCAGGCTGGTTTGTCAGGTTTTGGGATAGCCAATCTGGCATTCATATCTTCCATTACAGGCAAGCTGACGACAAATCTGTTCTTGGGCGATCTTGTATGCATTAGTGATCAAGACTATTTGCTACAGGCTCTACAGAACATTCCGGGGGTCTCGGCCGTCACACCCCAGAAGTTCAGTCTGAGTGAGTCCTCCTTTGCAGCAGCTCTGTTTCTCAGTACAGTTGAGGGCTTATTCTCGATAGGTTTCGCAATGTCACTCGTATTGAGCATGTTCGCTTTGACTTTGTTCTTGGGGTCCGTTGTCAGAGAGCGAAGACGTGATTATGCGATTCTACGTGCCGTTGGCGGCTCAAGAAGCCAGGTCGTAAAAACAGTGTTTTCCGAATTCACGGGAATTGTTCTTGCCTCGGTGGCTTTGAGCCTAGTCTTGGGGACTCTCTTCGGATATGTGATGAGCATCTTGGTCTTCTCGGCTAGTCCGTTTACCAGAGTCCTGCCTGCAGTCATGACTTTCCCAATCGGTTTCCTGACTGTAGTGCTATTGGGTGAGATGCTTGCCATGTCTGTCGGATCCTATTTGCCCGCCCGTGAAGCCGCCAAGACCGACCCGGCAATCGTACTCAGGAATCTGTAGGGAGCTAGGAACATGAGAGATACTCCAGCCAAAGCACATGGAAACCGATGGTGGGCCATGAGATATGCCTTGACCTCTCTGCGAAACTACCGGGTTCGCAACGCAGGAATTGCATTGGTGCTTGCTATCGGAGTCGCCCTGCCCACCACAGTGTTCGTATGGACCAGCACAGGCACACACCTAGTTGTCGATGATTACTTCGCAGCTCATGCATTTCAGATGGCCATCGTGCCCAAGTCTGGAGAGAATCTACAGTCCTCGAGCCTCTTGGGTGCCCAATCTGCGGCGCAGGCCAGCCAGTTCACACAGTTTGCTGATTTGGTTCCCTCTTCTGTAGGCATACTCATCGGCGACTTCTTTCCGGATTGGACCCTCTATTCGATGTTTGCTACTAACTACGCACTTGGCATCAAAGACATGCGCGTCTTGCTTGTGACCGACAACCTCCTCGGAAACTGGTCACAAGAGTTCGAGTGGCGAGGAGACTTCTCTCTCTCAGAGGGTCAGATTCTGGTTTCGGAGGGCTTTGTCCAATATACAAATCAAGTCCACGGCATTAGCATTGATGTCGGCAGCGTCATAGACGTAGATTTGCTCAAGCATGTCGGCAGAACCCAGGTTGGAACTCCGTCCGATTTCGGAAGACTGGCTTTGAGCGACCTCACCGTGGTTGGAGTCTACGAAGCCGTTTCCCGCTTGTCACTCCTCCGCCAGTGGTTTCCATCAATGAGCCGCAAGAACTGGGACCCGATGAGCCCGTACGGAGAGTCTGTGCTTGGAATTGATGACTCAGTGATGATTCTGGAGAGTCAGGCCGGGGCGGTAGCAACTGCCGAAGTAGAAAACGGCGGCTTCTTCCCGCCCGTCACACTAGTAAGGGCTTCAGCAAACGCGCTCATAGCAGCCGGGCCACAGTACGCCGGGAACAACCTGCTCACGTTGAAAACACGCATAGAGGAGCAGTACCCGAGAGTGCTTGTATCCGGTCTAGAGGAGATCTGGCGTCTCGATGCGGAAGTACAGACATACCTGCAGAGCCAAGTCCTCACAGTGGTTGCGTTTCCTGTACTTATCATGAGTCTCATGCTAAGCATCTTTACCTCCGAGACCTCAATCGCTCGGCGCAAAGGGGAGATTAGCGCTCTGAGAGCAAAGGGTGCGTCCTTCAACCAAGTTTTCGCCACATTCATGTGGGAATCCGTGTTATTGGCCCTACTAGGCTTCGTGATTGGGATGGGCTTTTCATTTCTCATGGCCCCGCTCTTGGGAGCCTCAGTGGGCCTGTTCGTTTTTGATTTCAATATCTACATGCAGTTCCTTGCGAACATCAGTGTTCCTCCTCTTGCTCTGGTCATCGCTGGCGTAATATCGATGTACCTCCCAGGCGCGTATCTGCTACATGTAGCCAGAAGAATTGACGTTTCGGAAGTGGGCCAACCCACAGCAGGGCCGTCTGCTGAAGAGGCAGAGCAAATCAGTATCTGGCGCTATGCACTAGGTCTGACAGCGATTCTCATGACCCTGATCCTGATGCCGATAGTCGTGTCACCTCAGGGTACTGCGGCAGTCGGAGAAATACTGAGTACAACTCTATTGCTTTTCATCGCCTCGTACCTTGGTTCCAGAGTCATGCGATTGGCGACTGCAAGATTGTCAAGCGGGACGGGATTCCTGTTTGGGGAGAGAAGCCTCTACTTGACTCAGAGTCTAAGAAGGCGTAAGGGGCAGTTCATTCCGCTACTCGTCATCCTGACTCTTACGCTTACCACTACTACAATGATGCTAGTTCAGGCAACGAGTTACGAAGCAACATTGGATAATGAGAAGGGGTATGCAATTGGTTGCGATATCCGAGTACAGTGTGATGCAAGACCTTTGAGCTTCAACAAGACTCTCCTGAGGTATCCGGGTGTCGCTGCAGTCACTCCCGTTGTCGAGACTTGGGCACAGGTCGGGAGTCAGACGTTCTTTTTGGAGGGTATTGATGCGCTGAACTATGCACGCATTGGTCTGTTCTCCTCGGGTTCGTTCGTTACAGGCGACGCTTCTTCAGTGCTTGGTCTGCTGAGCGCTAAGAGCGACGGCATCATCATCAGTGAGTTCTATTCGAAGCTCTGGAACAAGACTACAGGCGATAGAATCTTGGTCTATTTCGGATCGATAAACGGAACGTCTGTACTCGAATTTGAAATCGTTGGACTGATGAAGAGTGCTCCGGGATTCGGCACGGCTTCCACTAACGAGTTATCAAGTGCATCCTTTGCATCCCAATTTGGATTCCAGATTGGCCGCGGTGGTTTTGCTTTAGCTAATCTCCACTTCGTATCATCGTCAGCGTTCATATACACTGCCAATCTGTTTCTCGTCGATACCATGTGTTACTCTGACACGACTGTTATAGTCAATGCTCTCTCCTCTGAGAGGAACGTCGACGTGTATACTCCTCAAAGCTTTGAGGTCTCAAGCTCCTACTCAATCTCCCTTTTCCTGTCAGGAATCCAAGGTCTCACAGTCATAGCGTTCGTTCTTTGTGCGATTATGGGGCTGTCCGCGATTGCACTATTCCTTGGATCCGCTGTGAAAGAGCGTGAGTGGGAATATGCTATCTTCAGGGCCGTAGGTGGAACGAAATCACAGGTGGTATCGATGGTCTTTGGCGAGTTTGCTGGCTCTGTAATTGCTGCGATTGGCATCAGTCTGCTCCTCGGCGTCATCTTTGGTTACTGCATGACCATCCTGACATTCGGGGTTTCGCCGTTCGCTCCGATTCTAGGAGACGTGCTGAGATTCCCCCTCACGATGATGCTAATCGTGCTGTCACTTGATGGTTTCGCTATGCTTGCAAGCTGCTACATTCCAGCACGCAAAGCTGGTGCTGTTGACCCCGCGACTGTGCTTCGGAACCTATAGACTAGTGAACGGTATTGCCGGTTGGGAGATGCATAGGTGGCAACAAGTCACAGTCGCAGATGCGTTGCCCAATAGACTTATCAGAGTTACACTCAGGCGACTCGGTCGTGCCTCCGATGACTGCTGCGACGAGTGCAGAGCAGCTCGACCTCTACAGTCAATATCCCGATGACGTAGTGGTCAGCGTTGAGAACTGCTACAAGATCTACAAGACAAACGAGCTTGAGGTCGTAGCACTTAGTGGTGTATCGCTGCAGATACTTGAAGGTAAGATGTGTTGTGTTGTTGGACCCAGTGGTTCAGGCAAGACGACTCTGACCAACATAATCGGTGGAATAACGAAGGCCACAGTCGGCAAAGTCTACTGGGCCAACCTGCGTACTGATATTACCAAACTAAGTGAAAGGGTTCTGACTGATGCAAGAAGGACCTTCATTGGATTCGTCTTTCAGGTTAACAATCTGCTTTCGCACCTCAATGCAGAGCAGAACGTGGAGTTGGCTGCGCGAATAGCTGGTGTTCCGCGCCAGGTGCGTCGGGAGCGTGTCGACAGGTTGATCAAGCTTGTCGGCCTAGAGGAGCGCAAACGCAGCAAGGCTACGACTCTCAGCGGAGGGGAACGGGCTAGAGTTGCAATCGCCAGTGCGTTGGTAAACCTAATCGATACTCAGGGAAAGGGTCTGGTCTTGTGCGACGAGCCAACGGGTGATCTAGACCCTGAGACCGCCGAACGGATTCTTGACCTCTTTCGGGAACTGAATGAGACCCTTGGCACCTCGTTTTTCATTGTAACTCATAGCCAGCAGGTAGCGTCAAAGGCAGACATTACGGTCGAGATTCGAGACGGCATTATATCAGGATTCCATCAGGCTGGAATAGACCTTGACACTCTCGACAACACCAGAATTGTGCGACTGGACAACAACCTGCGTCTACCCATGCCGTTTGACCTGTTGCAGATGGCTGGTAACCCCTCCGAGTTCAGAATCAGCTATGAGGAAGGGAGATTCATCTTGGTGCCTCAGAAGGGTCGAGTTGTAGATGCCGTCAGAATGCAGAGAGCCCGGATCTGTCGCGTGTGTGGAGCCGAGATACCAGCCGGGAAATTCATCTGTCCGAACTGCGGTAGTACTGTCTAGTCTGCGGCCAGTGATTTCCTCCTGGGGATACTTGTGGCATTCTCCAGCTGCATCAGCTCGTCATTTCAGCTGAATCTCCTCTCTTGGATAATGCTTCAAGGTCCTCAATGCATCTTCTGTCACCCATATGAGTGCGAATCTTCTGTCTCAAGCCTTTGAGGACCTTGACTTTCCGCAGTTCGAGTTCTTTCTCAATGAATCCGGAAGAATGACTCCCTTCACGGTCAAAGTCTGTCAGAATCAGTACTTGACCTCCTTTGCCTGCGATGGTCACTATCCTGTCTATGAGTTCTGCTCTGCCCAATCTTGACTGGGTCCTCACTATTCGTGACTGTATTCCGAACTCTCTGATTGCGTGCTCGTCCGATCTTCCTTCTACAACAACGACGAGGCTCTCGTACTTCTTGTCAATGCTCGATAGCAGGTCAATGAGACTTCTTTCATCGTCCGTGAGATTCTCCTTGATTCTAATTGCTCGCCTTCTCTTGCTCTCTGCCGCCTTCTCCGCTTTGCCATTGTCCCTCGTAGCATCCAACTGAGAATTCTCCTTCAAGCGCTGGAATACTGACTTGCTCCACGCGGCTCCGGTACCTTCGTCATGTATTATGATAAGTCACCAAGTTCAGAAACAAGGTTGTCGGTGCTATCCTAGTACCCCTGTGAATGACTAGAGCGCACACTGCGGCCATTAAAGTTAGTTGGACTGTCCGCTGATGAGAGCAATATCGGAACCTTTAATCAACCATTGACTCTCGAAACCCTTCTGGGCATCGATATTGAGAGCCAAATCACGTTACCCTGAATCTACAGAGTACAGTGTTTCTGCTGTCTGGGACGGAGCGACAGGCGGCACGGCTTCGACAGGCGACGGACGGAAAATCACTTTCGACACGCCCGTATCATACGGAGGGAGGGGCGAAGGAATATGCCCCGATGAGATGTTCATTTCAACGATTCTCGGTTGCCTCACCAATACGTTCCTAGACTTTCAACGACGGTTTGAGATGGCCTTAGTCTCGATGCAC
>Ga0315296_10005487_pt1 | contig 10132 bp, 9 predicted proteins | sample YL17G14_18_MG_FD_203921 | JGI IMG/M metagenome (GOLD analysis project Ga0315296, IMG submission 203921) | Sediment microbial communities from Yellowstone Lake, YNP, Wyoming, USA - YL17G14_18 | ecosystem: Environmental > Aquatic > Freshwater > Lake > Sediment | place: USA: Wyoming | collected... | reverse complement strand
ATGGAAAACCTACTAGAACAGAGTAGCGCATTGACGCTCTGAAGGCATCTTTCAGACTGTTCAAGCCTTGTTGTGCATAAAGCTCCGAAAGTGAGGGAAAAAGCGCGGTGACCAAAGCGCTTGAAAACAGCGTTGGAACGACGGACGCGCGGATAGCCACGTAGTAAATTCCGAGTATGGTCTGACCCTCAGTTGCGCCGTAGAGCAGACTCATGTAGGAAACCAAGAAAAGCTGATCTATCCAGGCAACAAAAAATCCGACGCCGGCTGAAAAGTACAGCGGAAGGGAGAAGCTCATTAGCGGACGTATTGGATGTGGTTTTCCAACTACACCTAGATATCTAGCAACTAGGATCAAAGCCGCGACGGAGGCGATGAGCCAGCCTACAAGCCATCCAACAACCACTGCGTACAACCGCCAGCCCAAAAAGAGAAGGAACGCGCCCACGCACATGTGGATTATGCTGTAAGACAAGCCGATGAACGCTACGTCGCGCATTCTCTGCAATCCTTGTAGAATGCCCAAGGCAATGCTGTACAATATCATGAATATGACGCAAGCAGCGACTATGCGAATCAGAAGGGCGTAGTCGGGGGAATTGAGCAGCAGCGTTGACAACCAGTCAGCTGGAGCAAAGAGAGCCACGAACGCAACGGCTGACGCCAACAAACCTATCTGCAATACGCGAATCGCAACCGCCTTGGCTTTCTCAGATTCGCCTTCAGCAAGATATTGAGAAATGTACTTGACAGCAGCTGACTGAAGCGAAAACGTGCCAAGAACCTGAGACAGCGAAAGCACAAACGACAACAACGCAAAAGCGCCCATCTGCCACTGCTCAGAAGGATCTCCAAAAGTGTGGGCCAGAATGACGAAATATGCTAGTCCAATAAATGCCGCCGCAAATCCCTGAACAAATAGGTACGTAGCGCCACGAGCAACACGGGCAGTGGGTCGAAGACTAGTCACCGAACACTTCACCCTTTAAACGACAGTTGGATGGCAGCCCATCTAATAAATTTAAGCGCCTAGACGATGGGCTCTCTTGATGGGCTGTTTAAATAGTTCTTTTGATCGTATTAGTATTCTTCAAGATCAGGAGAGGAACTAAGGTGAAGGTGCTGGTTGCCGGAGGGAAAGGCTTCATTGGAAGTCATCTGGTAAACTACCTTAAGGCAAAAGGGCATTGGGTTAGGAGCGTTGATGTAGAAAGGAATTCCTATTTGAAAACGAAGGAAGACGAATTTCAACCGTTAGACTTGAGACGCTACGAGAACGTGAAAACAGCTGTTGAAGGTGTTGATTGGATTTTTAACCTTGCGGCTAACATGGGAGGAATCGGGTTTATATCGGCTTATGGCGCGGACATTATGCATGACAACGCTTTGATCAACATTTACATAGCTGAAGCGGCTGTCAAAAGCAATGTAGAACGAGTGTTTTTCAGTTCAAGCGCTTGCATCTACCCTGCTTATAAGCAATTGACACCGGATGCCCTCCCATTGAAAGAGGAATTCGCTGTTCCTGCAGAACCAGATCAGTTCTACGGATGGGAGAAGCTATTTTCAGAGAAGCTCTACGAAGCTTATGAAAGAGACTGTGGATTGAAGATTAGGATAGCAAGGTTTCACAACATTTATGGACCTTATGGAACATACAAGGGCGGAAGAGAAAAGGCACCAGCTGCTCTTTGTCGAAAGGTTGCAGAAGCGAAAGATAGCTCAACAATAACGATTTGGGGAGATGGAAAGCAAACACGGAGTTTTCTTTACATAGATGACTGTGTGGAGGCGAATGTAAAGCTGATGGAAAGCAATTATGATAGGCCATTAAACATTGGAAGCGAGGAGCTGATCTCGATAGATCGCCTCGCAGACATGATAATTGCAGTTAGTGGCAAGCGCCTCAAGAAGCGATATGACTTGACCAAGCCACAAGGAGTTAGAGGCAGAAATGCGGACTTGACACTTATCAGGAAAGTTCTAGGCTGGGAGCCTCGGGTAAGCTACGAGGAAGGATTGAAGAGGACTTATCGTTGGATTAAGAAGCAGAAAAGTGAGAAAGCGGATGGCTGAGTTCTCCGTAGTACTTCCAGTGTCAGAAAAAGATGTGCCCCTGATCCGAAAGACCGCACCTTCTTGGTTTTCTCTCACTTCGGATGATTTTGTCATATGCGTAGATAAGCCCGTTTCAGATGGACTGCGAAATTTCATTGAAAGATGTGCACAGATTTGTAGTGTTGAAGACAAAGTCAGGATCGTCGAGGTGGAACGTTCTAGCGAATGGAGTTTTCATCAGGCTCACGTTCGCAGAGAAGGATTCCACAAGGCAAGACATGATAGGATACTTACTGGCGACATTGACTTGATTGTTAACACGAATGTCTATGAGGCATTGAGGCTTGTCGGCGAGAACAACGTAGGTTTAGCCTCTCTTTCGAAATTTCATTATCCCAAAAGCATCACAGATTACTGGCGAGAAGGAGTACTGTTTTTCCTTCGTAACGTTGCTCACGGTGCTCTGGACGCTGTTATGGCCACAAGCACTTTTAGTGGATTATATGTTTTGTTCAAACCTTATTGGCTGGACAGTGAACCCGAGGAGGAAGTTAAACGCCTTGTTAATCCCAAGCAGTTTCATCGAGGGGAAAAACCAGATGCGAGAAGGGCCTCCGCCATTACAGGTGAAGACACATTTTTGAGAGACTACATGCTGAGAAAACATCGATGTGTTTATCTCAAAATTATCGGCGCAGTTGATTTGAGAATTTCGCTGGAGAACATCCCATCCATTCAATTTGCGATAGGACAATACTTCGCTCGTCAGGGACGTCCACTGCCAATATCGATAGGCAGGGCATTGCTGCGGGCTCAGCCATACTATTTGAAGGGTTATCTGCATGAGAAGTTTAGGAACAGATAGGAAGTAACAAGCTGTTGGCAAGCTTGTTAAAATACTTCAGAGCAATCGGCTTCAATCCGTTGACTTTAACCTATATGCTGGTGCGCGTCTTTCTAAAACTCCTTATTGGCAGCGAAATGCGAAGCAGGGTTCTGAAAACAACAAATCTAGAAACGTTCGAGAAGTTTCTTAAACGGATTCACTATCCGAAGCAGTTGGCCACGATCCTTCTAGTGAAGGAGACTGATGCGAGAGTTCAGCGGAACATTTTTCGTCACGAACCTCTGGTTTCTTCCTTTCTAGCTGGCAAGAGCGGCGCTGTCTTTGTAGACGTAGGAGCAAACGTCGGCTACTATTCCTTCTTGCTTTGCAGCAACTTCGACACAATCATTGCTGTTGAGCCTCATCCTGACAATGTTGAAATAATTAACGCTATAAAAAAGCAGAAGAACTACTCTAAAGTCAAGATTAGTCCGTTCGCAATAGGAGATAAGGACCGCGCGGAAACAAAGCTCTATGTAGGGTCCCACTGCGGGGGGCACACTTTATCAGCACACCGGAGTTCACTGGCTTCTGGAAACCAACAGAAGTACATAAAGACTAAGATGGTAACGCTGAACACACTGCTGAAGAACTATGAAAGCATTGATTTGGTAAAAGTCGATGTTGAAGGCGCAGAATGGCTAGTTCTGGAAGGAGCAGAAGACGTTCTGGATAGAGTCAAGTCATGGATAGTTGAGGTACATGGGTTGAAGAGAAAAGAAGAAATGGAAAAATGGTTTAGCGACAGAGATTATCGACACAAATGGATAGACGGAAACCACATCTACGCAGAGAGGAACTGAATGGTAAGCTTGTATCACGGGAAAAACCGTGACGAATGCTTCACCGAACCTCATTGCCTGGTCTGCTTGATGAGGCAACGTATTTCTCGCCTTAGACTGCGCTGGCGAGCTCAGAAGGCCCCCGCAATCGATTACTCGTTAGAGGAGGCAAGGAGATATTGGCAATATGCTCCTAACTCGCTTGAAAGCACAAAGACGACGTCTAAGGAACTGTTGAATAAACCAGATGCTTACTTGAAAGAATTTGTGTTGAGAAGCATTGAGGCGAGAAACAGCAAGGAGGGGGCAATGGAATATCGAACCAAGGTGCTACAATGGATAATCCAGAAAAAAGTGAAGAGCTACCTTGATTTTGGGTGTGGAATTGGACAGGACGGCGTGTACTTTGCCATCAAGTGCCCACACACTCTTGAAGTGACGTTTGCAGACATAGTCGAATCCAACATCAAACTTGTCTCCAATTACGCTAGGATTTTTGGCATCCACTCAAATGCAATTCTTGTGGAAAACCCTGAGACCCAGAGCTTACATGAAGCGTACGATATGATATTTGCGAACGGCGTTCTCCATCATTCTCCGAGAGCCAGGCAAATAATACTGAACCTAAAACGTTACCTTAGACTTGGCGGGCTTTTCGTATGCATGCTCTACACACCTGAACACTTCAAATCTAGGCATGCAAGAAATCTGCGGGAATATGCGTTTCTATCTGAAGGAAAACTTCCAAGATCCGCAGAGACCTTGGCTAACCCCTATTCAGACTTCTATGACGAAGCAAAAGCTAAGAAACTCTTTGAAGGTTTTGAAGTACTCGACCATTTCACGACACACCAAAAGAAATTTGGGTGGTATGCGCTGACGCCGAGTGCTAGAGAGACAGGATCATGAACCTTTTTTAAGCCCAAGACAAATGAAGTATCCTTCGACAAGCATAAGGAAGTAAGTAGATCTAGCTAAGAGCGGTGAATAAATGAAGATAGGCATTGTAGGGCTGGGAAAGCTTGGGATTTGCCTCGCTGTGACCTTTAGCAAACACTTTGAAGTCTTTGGCACAGACGTGAGCAGAAGGAGGATTCAACAGATCTTAAACCGGGAAAGATTCTCGGAGCCACTAGTAAACGAATACCTGGACAAATACGGAGACAACCTTACAGTTACAACGAACTGTGGCATTCTGAAACGTTGCGACGTTGTTTTCATGATCACACAGACGCCTTCAATGTCTTCGGGAAGATTCGACCTGCAATTTGTGAAGTCCGCTTTAGAAATGGTTCATGATGCAAATCCCGACTGCTTAGCTGTTATCTCGAGTACAATAAACATCGGTGACATTGACTCCCTTAAGCATGTTCATAAACGAATCGCCTACAATCCAGAATTCATAAGACAAGGGTCGATAATCAACGACTTTCAAAATCCCAAGTTTGTCCTAATAGGCTCATACACAACGAAAGATGGAAAGAAGGTAACGGACATTTGGAGTAAGATTCATAGCAAACCAGTTTACGTAGTCAAACCGATTGAAGCTGAAATCATTAAGCTGTCCCTTAACGTAAGTTTTACATTAGGCATAGTTTTCGCCAACATGATAGGAGAACTATGCGAGAAATCTCAAGCAGATCCCAACAAAGTCTTAGACCTGATCTACCAAGATAGAAGAAACTATAAGCCTGGATTGGGATTTGGCGGACCATGCTTTCCCCGTGACGTGAATTGCTTTAAAGCAACGTGTATGGAAAATTCGATAAGCTCAGGTTACGAATTAGCAGTTCTACTTAACAACTTAAACAATTACACTACAGAAAGATATTACAAGATACTAACATCCTACGGCAAAAAGAAAATCGGCATACTTGGCTTAGCTTACAAGCCAGGTGTTCCGTACATAGATGAATCCCAAGCGCTCAAAATATCTCAAAAACTTGCAAATGACGGATTCGAAGTTTTTGTATATGATAATTTGGCTGAAGAAAATGCAAAGAATGAACTGAGAGGGGATGTTTTCTTCTGTTCCAGCGTAGATGAATGCGTAAATAAAGCGGAAGTCATACTTATAGGGACACCGAATTACAAAGATGTCAATACTTTCAAACCTGTTGTAAATCCATGGAAATAGATGATTAGACTTAGATTTGACTAAGATAGGTGAATGTGTTCATGGAGGAGCTTTCAAAATTAGATGGAAGCTCTTTAGACCATGGAGGGGTCTTTATGAACAAAACGATTGATTCATTGGATGTTATCGTCTTAACAAAAAATAGCGAGAAGCATCTAAGAGAATGTTTGGAAAGTATATATACAGCAATACCAGTCCATCATCTCATTATAGTTGATGCTTTCTCTACTGATAAGACCATTGAAATTGTAGAGAATTTCAGGCGTAAATATGGCAATGTTATTATGATTCAGGATAAGGCCTTGAGGGGTAAGGCACGAGAGATTGGTATTCGGCATGTGGATACTGAATGGTTCAGTTTTGTAGATTCCGATATTGTTCTCATCTCTAAATGGTTTAATGAAGTCCGAAAACATATGGGGCCTAAAATCGGTGCTATTCAAACCGCTAATATAAAGACACTGTATCCATCAAAGGAATTTTCTGAATATGACAATGCTACGAAAAAACTTCGCAAACATTTTTACGGCAAAGAAGAACGGGTTATGATGAATCGAGGCTGTGGGGCGGCAACTCTGGTCAGAACGGAACTCGTTGAATCCATCCAGATTCCCAATTGGCTAAACTACGGCGAAGACGAATACATTCGCAAATATATACTACAACAAAATTATAATTATTTAGAACTTCCAATAAACGTAGGCAAACACTTGAAAGACTATAGACGAGAAAATTGGAATAAAAATATAAGGATTGATGGAGCTACAGATAGACTTCTAGATCGTCGTCCCGTTAAGAACCTTCTTGTACTCCTCCTCAAACAGCCTCTAAAATCATTTCTTGTGGTTTTCGCTTCAAGAAACCCAAAGACGTTTTTGTTTGGAATGAGATGGTGCTTTTCTATTGTTTATGGGTGGTTAAATTGGAAGGAAATTCTGGGACGTTAGATGTTGGTTGCGGACATTCTCCAAAAGGGGATGTGAATGTGGACCTTTTTATTGAAGCGACTTCTCATAGAAGTTATGACCAATCTAAATGCGACGATGTAAGACTGGATGTAAAAAAAATTCCGAATTTTGTTCGGGCAGATGCACAATTTTTACCGTTTAGGGACAATTCGTTTGAGGAGGTGTCTTCAAATCATGTGATAGAACATGTCGATGCCCCATTGAGGATGCTTAAGGAAATGTTAAGAGTTTCTAATAATTCGATTGTTATCAGATGCCCACACCGTTTTTCTTCTCATAAAAAGAAAACACTTCACATCCATAGCTTTAATCTAACATGGTTTTTCAATGTCTTTAGCAAATTCGGTTTAACTCATGAATGTCAATATGTAGGTTGGAGGTATATTCCACATATCTATTTCACTATCATCCGATTGCCAAGTGAAATTGAAGTTAAGGCATATAAGAGGAAATTTAGGTGAGCGACTATGATTAAATCTAGATAGCGCGCGCGAACATTGTTTTGCTGACAACTTGAGGAAAGTACAAAAGAGAAAAATGACGGTTGAGGAACATAGAAACTTTGCTAAACAGCGATGAAATTAGGTGTTTGGGATTTCAGTTTTCAAGGAAGAAACCTTTTGAGTTGCTTAAGTGAATACTCCCTACTTACGAACCAAAGAAAAATCTAATTTCTGTTGTAACCAATGGAATGTATGTTACAGAAGAAAAAGTTAAAGAACCAAAGGAGTAGCGCGCGATAGTGAGATAGAAGAGGAGCATGATGGGTTCAGAGAGGGAAGGGTTCATAGAGAAAAGCAATAGATGGAAGGGAAAGTTGATGTTGAACTTCGTGCGATATCGTCTAACACCGCAATGGCTAAAGAATAAGATAGTCCCAATTAGTGAAATACACATAGAATGTCTCGATAAAACGCACAGCAAACTAGTGAAATGGGCAAGAAGAAATAAGAATGTAATGTTAATGTTTATGCCTCAGCACATGAGCCATGTTAAGCATGTTCTCGCAATTGTGAATAACCCAATAGGGTTGCATGTTCACATCTGCGATGACGTTTACACCGACGCCTTACCATTACCAGATTATTCAATACAATATGAGAAAATACGAGAAGGTCTAGATTCTTTTGAAGACATGGAATTACACATAACAGATTTTGCTTCTGGACACTGGAACTATGATTATAACACTTTCAAAGCCTGTAAAGAATTAGGATTAACCAAAGTTCATGTAAAATGTAAAATTATTCCAAGCACACTTTCTTGTGGACTACCAGAAGGAATCAATATTATCCCGGTTCACAAACACTTGCATGACTATGATCTGATTGGCGGCTTGAAATGCTCAAAGCCATAACCGTTGCCAAGGATGAAGAGAAGCTAGTTGGCAAATGCATGAGAGGCGTATTGAGTCAAACCTATCAAGTCGATTCGTACGTAATAATCGACGACTTTTCGTCTGACAAAACGCTGGGAATTATAGAGCAATTGAATGACGGTAGAGTAAAGCTCTTTAGGGCCGAACATTCGAAATTCAGGATACAGGATGAAGGACGTGGTAAGCGAATACATTCATTACAGCAGTTGGCGCTAGATCTGTCAGGCAACTGGGATTACCTGCTGGTTGTCGATGCTGACACTACAATTCCAATAGACTATTGCAAAACAATCATAAACGCTATGGAGAAGGACGGAAAACTTGTCATGGCAGGTGCAAAGTACCTAAGGACTCCAACAAAATCAGAAGTCTCATCAGATACCCATGTTAGAGGGTCAAACTATATCGTAAGAAGAAGTCTCTATGATTTGTTCAGAAAAAGGGGATTTGACTACAATAATCCATATGGAGAGGTTTTACTAGAAAGATATGCAAAGGCTTTAGGATGTGAAGTCATGGCCTTTCCTACTTTGACTGCAGTCCAAGGAAGAGAAACCACAACACAAAGTCAAGATTTAGTAGGAGGCATCCATGAATACGTAATCTCAACACCGCTGCTACTAATGATCATAAACTTTCTTAGAAACCGTTCTTCAAATGACCTTATGCTGCTATGCGGATGGCTTTGGGCAAAAACGCACCATGTAAGGAGATATTTCTCTAAGATAGAGGACAAGAACATTGCAGCTTGGTACACAAAAAGATGGTTAAGAGGCGCCTCAAAGACGCGAAGCTGAACAAATCTGACAATGGTGTGCGCTGTCAACCACAAACTAAATAAAAAACCATGTCACTTTGTTGTTGCAAGATGGAGCATAAAACATGAGCAGAATTCGAAGGGTTTTCAGCCGCGAAAATGTGACGAAGGCCCTTGGACGTTTTGGATCTCTCCGCGTCAAATTGACGCATTCTGTTTTGTTGGAACTTGCCTTGCTAATTCTGATTCTTGTGCTTGCCTTCACAGTTAGGCTTCTTCCGATGCGATGGGGCTATTACCTGTCAGAGTTCGACCCGTATTATCAGTATCGTCTGACCAAAGACATGGTGAATAACGGCTATGTTAATTGGCTGACTTGGCGAGACTACATGAGTTGGTGGCCGTGGGGACGAGACGTAGGCTATACATCTTTTCCAGGATTAGCCTACGTTGCAGCCACACTTTACAATTTTATCAACGCTTTAGGCGTGCCCATGACTCCCGCATTTGCAGCTGGTCCGCTTGCTTCTGATCCTCTTTACAATTTCGTAATCATCTTTCCAGTGATAATGGCGGCTTTGACTTGCTTAGCCATGTACTTCTGGGGCAGAGACATCGGAGGGAAGGAAGTAGGGTTATTCGCAGCCTTTTTCCTAGCACTGAATGGATCCTACATTGGCAGAACCGCTTTGGGCTTTTTCGACGATGAGACAGTGGGCGTTTTCTGTATAATTCTATATTCCCTATTCTTCTTGAGAGCAATCGAAAAGGAAAGACCGCTCAAGAATAGCCTAGCCTACTCGCTGGCAGCAGGCCTCACACTAGGCTTACTGTTCACCGCTTGGGGTGCTTCCAGATATCCAGTAGGATTGACTCTGTTGTTTATTGTAGCCTTGCTAATACTGAAAAGATACTCGTCTCGCCTACTTACTGCATATAGCGTAACCTACACGGTTGCGCTTCTAATAGCCATTACCGTGCCACACCTGAATGGCGTCAGATTCCTGCTGGAGATAACTAACATAGCGGTATTTGGAGTATTTGCATTGCTATGCGCCTTTGAGATTAGCCTTCACATAAGGACAAACAGAATGAAAGGCATGTTCGTGCTTTGCATAATCGCAGTAGGCTTAGCCGCGTTTGCAGCAGTCTACGCGTTTGGATAC
>Ga0315296_10005486_pt1 | contig 10133 bp, 8 predicted proteins | sample YL17G14_18_MG_FD_203921 | JGI IMG/M metagenome (GOLD analysis project Ga0315296, IMG submission 203921) | Sediment microbial communities from Yellowstone Lake, YNP, Wyoming, USA - YL17G14_18 | ecosystem: Environmental > Aquatic > Freshwater > Lake > Sediment | place: USA: Wyoming | collected... | reverse complement strand
CAAGCGTAAGGGTGTCCAGACGGTCTACGACCGGGACGGTGGTGCCATGGCCAGTGTCCAGCCCAAGTCCAGCGTCACCCTCTATACCGACGATCCGCTGTCACTTTGGACGCCCTATGCCCAGGTCACGTTTCTACCCGAGGACCCTTGGGTCAGGTTAGAGGAAAGAGCTGGATGGCAGGAGCCTAATCTAGGGGACTGGGTCGTTCGCGTCACAAACATTAATGGCCTTGACGTGGAGCATGTCGCCGTTGGCGGTCAAATCCTTTGCCTCATGAAGAACGTCCCGGTTCTAGTCGCCGTTGACCCTACCGACGAGATGGCTCCGGTAGCCCGTCTGGACGTGGCCGTGGAGGAGCTCGTCAAGGAAAAATCGGCCATTGACGGGATTGTCGCCACGCGGCGCACTCTCGTTAACAAGTCGACGTTTCGCGATCCGGACGATTTGCAGCGCCTTCAAGATGTTCTCAAAGAGATGGCTAGAAAAGAGGAGCTTGCTGTCGATGAACAGTAGAAATTCTTCTAAAGCTCATCTCAGCCAAGGCCTTGGCTTGAAACACGGTGATGGGCTCCATTTCAGATTGTCGGAGCGCGCGAAGTTCCCCCGCTCGTTCCAGCATCCTTCTTTCCTTCGTGCCGCCTACGGTCATTCACGTATGCGGCAATCCCTGGCGTTGTCGTTCCAACGGCAGGGTCGGATATGGCATGGGCGCTCCGCAAGTCGGGGGGTCCAGCGGCGGCGGCAGGGTAGGCTCCTTCCTCAATTTTCTCTCCTACCCTGTCGTCAGCCGCGAATATTACCAGCGTTACAGCTGTCGGAGAATTAATGAAGGTCAAAGGCAAGTGGCGTTCTGGCGTAACGCGCCGGATACGTAAGTACCACAAGAAGGAGTACGGAATGTTTGAGATTATATACAGGACAGAATTCGTTAATAAAGGCGGCAGCGCCTGGAACGTATTTGAGAAAAACCATAAGGTACTAGTACTCCCGCCCAGCGAGAGAACAACGCTCGAGAGCTACAAGCCGACAACCGACTGGTCGAGGTGGTCAAAGGTCGTTCGGGATGAATCGGGAGATGTTGAATCCGTCACGGAGAATCCGCAATGGGAGTTCCCCTGGCCTGAGATGTGGGCGCTCGACTTTTTCAACGAATCGGGAGCGCCGATTCAGAGCGTCGCCCTCCTAACACCGAATCCGGCGGTTCATGGCGTGACCAATTATGTTCATGTCGTGCGTGGTGTACCACTCCGAGTCCCGTTGAATCTTGACGACCCGATTATCCGATACGAATCCTACACTTGGAAGACCGAGTCCTACCATAAGCCGGTCGGTCGAACACAGTATTACACATTGGGGGAGCGGGTGACGTGCGTTAAGAAGCTACGCTCCGACTCGGACCTTCTCAAAATCTTCAATCAGAAAAAGAAAATCCTTGACGACAGGACGGTAAAGGACCTGACCAGGCTTATGCCCGAAGTTGTCGGCGCTCTAGGTGAAAGTACCGATGCCGATTAGACCAGCCAGCATAGTCGAGGCCATTACGTCACCGGCCTTTTTCGGCCCGGCGTTTAAGCCTGTCGATTCCTGGTCGGCGTGGCTCACGCTCTGGAAGATCGTATACGCCCTTCCGCTTTCTAAGGAGGAGGCGGGTCTCTTTTTACAGTGTACGGGACGGACTGAGCCGCTGGTAAGCGGTTATCGCGAGATCTATACGATTGCAGGCCGGAGGTCGGGAAAGACCCGCATGGCGGCCACGCTAGCAGCATACGAGGCACTCTGGGGAGATTGGGCGGCCCACTTGGCCAGCGGCGAGAGAGCCTACCTATTCTTATTTGCGGTGGACCGCACTCAAGCTCAGGTGGCCTTCAATTACGTTAAGGGGCTACTAGAATTATTCCCGGACGAAATCGAGAAAATTACTAACGATGAGATACAACTACGGAACCGCACGAGCATAATGATAAAAACCTCTAACTATGCCTCGTCCCGAGGGTTTTCTACCGCAGGAGTTTTCTTAGACGAGCTGGCCTTCTACCCAACCGACCAATATGCGTCGCCCGCCTCCGAGCTCATCACGGCCCTTATGCCCAGCCTACTCCCCGGAGGATTTATATTCGGCGCAAGTACACCCTATGGCCGTATGGGTTTTCTTTGGGATGTTTTTGAAGAGTACTGGGGACAAAGCGAGTCCGATGTTTTAATCTGGCGCGCAGGAACACGAACGCTAAATCCTACGTTCAGCGAGTCAATTTTCTCTCGGTTGTTCAAGCGCAACCGGGCGCATATGGCTACGGAGATGGAAGCTGAGTTCCGGTCGGACGTTGAGTCGTTCATGCCCGAATCACTCTTGACGCCCATAATGACCCTTTCTCCTGCGCTGCCGTTGTCGGGGCGTGCTTACCTTGCTTTCATCGACCCGAGCGGCGGGCGCGTGGATAGCATGACGCTCGCAATCGCCCACGCCGAGGAAGGGATGATTCAGGTTGACCGTCTAGAGGAATTTATAGCTCCGTTTTCGCCGGACGATGCCGTTTCCCGATTCTCCGAGGTCATGAAATCCTATGGCATCAAGCGTGCTACTTCCGATAGATTCGGGGGCGAGTGGGTCGCCGAGAATTTCCGCCAACGAGGCATCGTCGTTGACCCATCACCGCTGACGGCTTCGGAGCTATATCAAGAGTTTGCGGTTCAAGTCCAGGGCCTTCAGTGCCGCCTTATACGGAACGACAAGCTCCATCTTCAACTGCGAAGCCTTATTCGTTCAACTCGTAGCGGTGGGCGCGATCTAGTTTCTCATCCGGTCGGAGGGCATGACGACCTTGCTAATGCCGTCGCCGGGGCCTGCGTAATGGTAAAGCGCCATTATGTTAAGTGGTCTCCGAGGGAGCAGGCTGCCCGAATGCCTCAGTCCACGGGTCACCAAATACCGCGCGATACTGCCATCTACCGGGAACGCGCCGCTTATGAGCTACGTCGCGAAAACGAAGTGATAATGGATGAGTTCATGCGCAGCGGTGATATTAAGTGTAACAGGATTGTCCGATGATGATTTTAGCGCCCCATTTAACGGCCCTAGCGTGGCCGTAGCGGGCTGAACATTGCCTTCCCCAGAGCGGGGGAAGGGTATTCCGTTTTAAGGAGGAAGGAGATGAAAAGGAGAGCAAGAAAGCCTCTACCTCGATGGGCCACTCCGAGCGTTTCAATTGATAAGCTGTCCCTTCGCGATTTCTACGAGCATGAGCTTTTTGCGGCTGACGTGGACTCGGCCTTCGTCACACCCGACGACCAGATTCACCAGCAAGGTCTGACCTCAGGCGAGATTACGACCATCGCCAACCTCGCGAGGGTACTGGAAGCGCTCCAGCGGAGGCCTTCATGAACACTGACCCGAAGACTGCCTTCCAAGGCCAGGCTGCCATGATCTGGGTTCGCGTTTCTACAGCCGACCAATCTCGCGGCTATTCGCCCGAAGGGCAGCTCAATGACAATCTCGCCTGGGCTGAGTACTGCGGAATGCGCGTGGTCAAGAAATATAAGTTGGACGAGAGCGCCAGCGACAACGACCATCGCCACAAATGGCAGGCCATGCTGGCCTATCGCCGCACCCACGGCATCACCAACATCATTACGTGGGAACGCACTCGGCTGGCTCGCAATGACGAGGATGATTATGTTATCAAACAGCTGGTCAAGAAAGATAACGTCACCATCCATTACAGCCACACCCGCGACTTTCATGATAAATATGTCACGGCTGAAAAGAAATTCAACCATGCTATAAGCGGCGCTGTCGCCACACTGGAGTCAGATAAAATCGCTGAACGCACTCGCCTCGGCATGGCAATTAAATTAGAACACAACGAGATTTGTTGGGAGGCTCCGATCGGATACCGCAACGTGGTTGACCCTGCCGACCGCTTTGAAAAACGCCGCATCGTAGTTGTTGACAAGGAGAGAGCGCTGCTGGTGAAAAAGGGCTTCGAGCTTTATGGCTCAGGCCAGTACTCGCTGGATTCCGTCACGCAAGAGCTGAATCGCCTCGGCCTCACCTCTAAGAACACCAAGCGCCGTCCCAAGGGTCCTGTCTCTCGGCGATGCGTGGAGCAGTTCCTGAAAAACCGATTCTATCTTGGTGAGTTCATGGACAAGAAAGCTGGTGTCTTTCGCCATCATCCCTATCCCACATTCATTACCCAGCAGATGTTCGACCACGCTCAGCGCCAGCTGAAGCTCGCCAACCGCAATACTAAGGGTCGCCGCAAGGATGGTCGCGAGTTCGTATTCAAGCCATTCCTGAAATGCAGCTGCGGCTATCAGGTCACCGCCTATGAACCGAAACCAAGCCATCGTTACTACGTCTGCTCGCAGCGCTGCAAGGGCTCCATCCCGTATCCAGAGAAAAAGCTGGACTCGCTCATCGCCTCCGCTGTCAGCAAGCTCTACCTCAACGACCGACTGGCCAGCGCCGTATGCGACCAGCTCTACTCGGCCAGTGCCAGTGAGAGCGCCGACCAGATGCGTGAGCAGCGCCGCCTGCGTTCTAAAATCACTGAGCTTGGCCATCACGTTGAAATCATCTACCAGGACCGCCTGGACGGACACCTTTCGGTTGAGGAATATACGGCTTTTAGGAACAAGGTCAGAGCCGAGATTGAAGAAATGGAGCGTCGCCTTATGGCCATCTCAGCGCTCAACTCCGAATACCAATCGCAAGGAGCCGAACTGGTCAGGCTGCTCCGCGCCTTCCCCGACATCTATGCGGCTCAGGACTACGCAGGCCGAGCGCAGCTCCTGAAGGCGGTCGTTCAGCGTGTCACGCTGCGCTCAGGGGAAGCTGAAGTGATGTTCCAGCCACCATTTGACGTTTTGGCCGAGGCGGGAACACTGTTATATAGTGAGACTAAGTGGGGTGAGTGAGGGGAATCGAACCCCCAACCTTCGGATCCAGAGCCCTAATTTGCCTTTTCTGTGGTACGTTCCAATCGATTGTACTTGTTCAGTTCATGCAGATGTCACAGACTACACGCCTGGGTTCTTAGGCATCTTATTGACGTGTTGGGAATAACCTCTCGGTGGGGCTGTAGCTCAGTTGGCGGCATTTTTGGCCTACCCATACAAACCCCTGTAAAACGACTATTACTGGGGAAAATCGTTTATCGGTGCGTCTTCGAACGTTTCAGAAAATTACGGCTTTTCCAAAGGTTTGGTCAAGATTTGGTCAATGTTGTGAGTCGTGGGCTAGTCACCGGGCGCTTGTCCAATGGACGTGACTTACCCTCGATCAAGCTTCTATATTAGGAAGCTATCACTTTGTGGCTCTTTTCGAGCTACGAGAATCGAAAAAATTAGTATACACTAATGAAGCCTCTTGATTGGCGCAACTCAAATTCATATAATTATCTGGGGAGGGAACAAAATGAAGAGAACACATTCACTATGCTATATCGCTCTGATAATGCTAATCGGTTTCCCGCTTTGCTCGGTTGCGTCTCAGGATGCAGAGGCCAATGAAATTGCCAGAGGACATTTCTCTACGTATATATTAAAATGCGGAGACGGTTATTATTTTTGGGGAACCGAGTTATTGGCTAGGGGCGGAGAGAGACTCCAGATAAAGGAAATAAAAGGCCCAGGTAATATAACGGTCGATAAGTCTGCGCTTTCGGAGTTTGATAAGGAATACGGAACTGAATTCCGTGGTTCATTTTCATTTAAATACGAAGGACTAATGAGGGTTTTCCGCATAGGTGGGCAGAGATGGACAGATTGGGTTCCCACAAGTATCTCTTTTAGATTTGGCCTCAAGAAGGAAGGCGGGAAGTGGAGTATTCAACGATTAAAGGACAAGCTATACCCCATTTCCTGTAATCAAATCCCAGGAGAAGAGCCGGCCATAAAGGTTACTGAATGGACCGCTTTAACCCCTAACTATAAGCCGCAATCAAGCCTTGAGGCATATATAAAAGGCCGTTTAGATTCGAATACGCAGGTGATGATAAAGAGCCATGGAAAAGACTGGAACGCTCTGAACTTCTTTATTGGCTCTAAATTCATCCGTCCAGACAGGGCTACTTGGCAGGCGTATCTCGATCGCGAGGACTGTCGTGATTGGGCTGTAGTAAGCCGAAAGTACAAAGGGAGGGGCGGAAGAGTGATTGAGGATGTAGTGCTTTATATTCAACAGAATAAATGGGGGTGGGCTGGAATAGATACGGGCTCATTCTAAGAAGGCCGCAAATAGTTCGTTAATAAACGCACTGCTCTTTGGCGGATTGATTTGATTTATATTATCCGGTCTTCACTTGGTTGCTCATAATCCTGTTGATCAAATGCCCACTGCTTGAAATTAGTTTCTTAGTTATTTTGCCTCGGGTGCCAATGGATTGCTGCAAGAGGAACCATGCGGTTTAGAGCGATACAGATCCTGCTGGCGCCCCCGAGGTTTCTCCGTTTTTCCAAAGGTTTGGTCAAGATTTGGTCAATGTCGGAAGTGCCTTAATAACCCGCCGGGGATACAATTCCTGGGCAAGTCTGGCCCACAGCGGCGGCCTTAGGGGCCGGATTTTTCTAATCTCTGTGCACACTGAAACTCAGACTATCTTGGAGGAAACGAGTTCAAATGATTGACACGATATTGGACCCCAAGCTAAAATCAAATAGCATCTGAGAGGAGGGCATTATGAAGGGCAAGCGATTTGTCTATATGATTTTGGCAGCTCTTATGTTTCTTTCATTTTTGTTGACATCCGAAGTCCCGGCAAACTGGAGAAGAGAATCCCAAGGGGGAATGGATGTTGCTTCTAAGCGCATACAGCCTCAGGCTAGTTTAGAAGAGGTTGGGCTTTATGCCATTATCCAAAATGGGAAGTGGGGATATATGGATAAAAGGGGGAAGACCGTAATCCAGCCACGCTTCGAGAACGCGGCCGGGTTCTCTGAAGGCTTAGCGGCTGTTCGGATTAGAGTAGGCTCTCGAGGACAATGGGGCTATATCGACCAGAGGGGCTTACTCATAATCGTACCTCAATATGAAATCGCGGGCGATTTTCATGATGGAGTTGCGCGTGTTTATAATGCGAGATCCCTTGATTCTCCAGGGAAGTACATCGATACGAGCGGAAACAGCATACAACTTCCCCCGGCCATTAATCTAAAAAACCTATGGGAGTTTTCAGGGGGTCTAGCAAAATGCGAATTCATCCAAGACGATAAGCGCACGTGGGGATTTATCAATCCGAAAGGCGAAATTGCCATCAATCCGATATATTCTTCGGTCGGGGAATTCTCGGAAGGCCTCGCTTTCGTCAAGCCCGATAATAATAAATATGGCTATATTGATACAAAGGGGAAAATGATCATAGGACCTATTTACGGATCTGCCCAGGGTTTCTCAGATGGCCTTGCTGCGGTGAACGTTGATGGGAAATGGGGCTATATCGACAAAACTGGAAGGATGATCATTAGGCCAAACCTCGATTTGGCATACGAATTTTCCGAAGGCTTAGCTACTGTGCGGGTTGATGGGAGGGTGGGGTATATCAACAAAACGGGTAAAATGGAAATAGCCCCGCAATTCTTAAACGCGTCACAATTTTCCGAAGGACTGGCAGCGGCAAATAGTCTGGAAACAGCAAAAAAATGGGGGTATATCGATCAGTCGGGAAAATGGGCAATACCTCCCCAGTGGGCGGGAGAAGGCAGACCAGGAATGTTTCGGGGTGGGTTGGCCTACATCGATCTACGCGATGGACAGGCGCGCTACATAGATAAGTCTGGCAATATCATATGGAAGAACTATTAAAGGCAAAATTAGGATGATTATTCTTGCTCAGTTGCCTGCATGTGGGAGGTCTAGATAATCTCAAGATTGAAATCCCTGAGGAAATATGGTAAGCATCTGTCCTTAGGGAACCGAAATCGCATAACCGAGGGGAGGGTTCAAATGAGAGTTCTTAGATTTGTTGGATTTGCGGTTATTGTTATCGGACTTACACTTAGCTGTGGAAATCCGAAACTCACCCGGGATAGCGCTGGCAAGTTAATCGAATCCTCAGATGATTTTCGGACTCCTCAAAGCAAAGTTCCTCTCAGCGATCAAGGCCTCTCGGCAGGACAATTGCTGGGTTATTGGAGCCCACGGGGGGAGCTTAGCAACAAAGGGAGACAGTTCTTTTCTGACAACGCGCGCAGAGGCTCTGTGACGCTCAATCAGCCGTTAAGCAGGACTGTAGTTGAGGTCACGGGCATAGCGGACGCAGTTACTCCCTTAGCTGGTCAAAAGGGGGGCAGTATTAAAGAAACACAATTCAGCTGGGTATATGCAAATGTCCCACCCGTACCAAAGAGGATCATTGCAGGAGGGGGCACAGGAACTGCAATTATAAGATTGTTTGATGATGGTTGGCGAATTGACAGGATAGAAATACGGACTTCAACTGATCCCATCATCTTATCTCCAGAAGAAGAGGCCGCCGCCGAGTCAGATCGGAAGGCGGAAGCAGACCAGGCGAACGCGGAAAGGGAACGCTGGAATTCAATGGTTCGTAATGCTACAACGCCTACTAAAGAAATATATAGATGGGCCAGTAATCCGCGGTCTTACCAGACTTACCAAGTGGTTTTTTCCGATGTCGGCTTTCAAGTAACGTTGCCTAGGTTTCCTAGATATAAGATTGTGATCTCATATGCGGATGTTAAAAAAATAGGTCCCAACGACAGATCATATTTCTGGATTGAGTGGATAGATCGTAAGCCTTTTCCACATAGCGATTATTATGGGCTTGCCACTCAGATTAATTTGCAGTTTACAGACCGAAGTGAACAAAATAGAGCATATCAAATAATAAGAAGTGCATTTAATGAATGGAAAGCGAAATACCCGGAATTGATCGGCAAGGGTGACCTATCGCGGGCGATGAGATAAGGCTTCCTAAGATAAACCCACCCTTCAGCTTAGCGATGCTTTGCGGCAGGAACTTTCCCGAGAAGAGGTTCCTCGGATCCACGTCTGTTAAGGCCATCGGTCACTCCATCCATTCGAAGATAACGACGCCGTCCACTCCGGTACCGTTGTTGTAGCCTTAGCCAGCCCTATTCGATGTAGACGATCCCGCTCCAGCGGTTTGAGGCAGGGTTGGGTCCGGTTCTTAGGGCTATGCGTTTAGCCGATCGCGAATCGCATTCAGGATCTTGTGGAGCTCGAGAAATATCTCGAGGAGGGCCCGCTCCCAAAATCGACCTTTCCGTATTTCTTACCAAAAATGAAGCTGTATTGATTAGAATAGGCCAATCGTGGACAACGACTTTCGGAGAGGTGGTAATCACCTAAGTCGTTGATTTTCTCGGGGAAACAAGGTGGGGTGAGTGACGGGAATCGAACCCGCAACCTTCGGATCCACAGTCCGATGCTCTAACCGTTGAGCTACACTCACCGTCCGATTGGCGCTAAATTATCGCACGGCGGGGGTATCTAGTCAACTTGATCGGGGAGGCAGATAAATCGGGGACACGTACCCCAGGTACATGTCCCCAAGTACTCAGCCCTTCTGGCCCTCGATGAGGTCGAGAACGTCCTTGGAGTCGCGCCAACGCTCGCGGACGCGCACCTGGAGCTCCAGGTAGACCTTGTGCCCGACGTGCTCCTCGATCTCGCGGCGGGCCTCGATGCCGACCTGCTTGACGAGGGAGCCGTGGCGGCCGATGACGATCTTGCGGTGGTTGTCCTTCTCGACGAAGATCGAGGCCCGGATGAGGGTCACCGGCCTGGTCTCGCCCTCCTTCTTCCAATCCGCCTGTTCCTTCTTTTCGATGGTCTCGATGTAGACGGCTGTGACGAAGGGCAATTCCTGAGTGACATACTTGAGGATCTTCTCGCGGATGATCTCGGCGAAGAAGAAGCGTTCCGATTGGTCGGAGATCTCCTCGTCGGAGTAGATCTTCTCCGCTTCGGGCAGGGCCGCCGTGAGAAGCCCTTCCAGGACGTCGAGGTTGATGCCCGTCAGGGCTGAGATGGGGATGATCTCCCGGAAGGGGAAGAGGTCCTTGTAGTGGTCGATGATGGGCAGGACCTTGTCCTTACGGACGATATCGACCTTGTTGATGAGCAGGAAGACGGGCGTTTTCACCCGGCGGA
>Ga0315296_10005484_pt1 | contig 10134 bp, 9 predicted proteins | sample YL17G14_18_MG_FD_203921 | JGI IMG/M metagenome (GOLD analysis project Ga0315296, IMG submission 203921) | Sediment microbial communities from Yellowstone Lake, YNP, Wyoming, USA - YL17G14_18 | ecosystem: Environmental > Aquatic > Freshwater > Lake > Sediment | place: USA: Wyoming | collected... | reverse complement strand
TTTCTTTTCCATTTTTGCTACCTCCTGCATGTTCTCTGCTGAGGATTCTTACCCAGCGCCGGTCCATTTTTTGGCGAGGGATACTCCGGCCATGGCATCTTTACCATAGGCATCAGCGCCGGTATACTTCCTTATCTCCTCGCTGATCTGACCACCGCCAATCATGACCTTCACCTTGTCTCTCAGGCCAGCGTCTTTCATGGCAGCTATAGTTTGTTTCATTGAATCATAAGCCAGCGTCAGAAACCCGCTTAAGCCAACAATAGGGGCACCACTTTCCTTTATCTTTTGGACAAACTTCTGCGCCGGGACATCCACGCCGAGGTCGTAAACCTCAAAGCCGTTAACATCGAGCATAAAGACGACAATGTTCTTACCGATGTCATGGATATCCCCGGCAACAGTGCCAAAAACCACCTTACCCAGACGCTTAACCTCCGCTGCCTTGCTCAGCTTCGGCTTAACTATATCGGTTATTTCCTTCAGTATCTCACCGGAGTACACCAGGTCAGGTATGAAATACTCGCTATCGGCAAAGCGCTTGCCCACAATTTCCAGGGCACGTCTGGCATCGTTGAGGATACTGAGGGGGTCATCGCCCGCACTTAATCTATCTCGGACAATTCCCAACGCCTCTTTTTCCTTCAAATCAGCTAATGTGCTAACTAGGTTTTTAGCCATGTTTCCTACCTCCTTGACCTATATTGGGCTCTTTAGTCCGCTAGCGTTAATATATTGACCTCATTTGGCACCTCTCTTAATTTACTTTCCCCAATCTTCTCAACCTAAATTAAAGAACTCTAGATATTCTAGAGTTGATAGCGTATTATCTTGGTCTTATTTTCTGTAACCTTTGCACTTCTGGTATATCTAGGTGCTACACATTTTGTAACGTTTGGGGATGATTGTCAATACCTCCAAGAGATTTCACCCACCACTCATCCTTTATTCCGTAAAGGTAAAACTGGTTTTCCATTATTAACAAATGCTATAATAGCAATACTAACTTCGTTTGTATACTGGTAAATTTGGTGCGCCCATACATGAGGAACATGGGACATATAAATATGGGTAGTCTTAATTTCAAAGAACTTAAAAGGAGGGAGATATGTCACCAGTATTAGAGGACAAGGTAGCTATCATAACTGGAGCCGGCCGTGGTATTGGGCGGGCATTCGCTCTAAGGTTTGCCGAGGAAGGTGCGAAATTACTATTGCCTGATATCAGTCTGGAAAGGGCTGAGGGCGTGGCTAAGGAGATAAGGGCTAAAGGTGGGGAAGCCGTAGCTATGGAGACCGATATCTCGGATGAAAAGGCTACCAAGAAGATGGCGGAGAAGGTTATGCAGCAGTATGGTAAGGTAGATATCTTAATCAATAATGCTGCCATTTGGTACGGAATCGATGTTACACCATGGGACGCCTGGATGGTAGAAGAATGGGACCGAATATTTTCCGTTAACGTAAGAGGAACCTGGCTGTGCTGTAAGGCAATAGCCCCCCTTATGATGAAGCAATCCAATGGTAAGATTATCAATATGGCCTCTAATGTCGCTAGAGTCCCCGCGGCTCAACTCTTTTTGCCATATTCCTGCAGCAAAGGAGCAGTTTACATACTAACTCACGCCTTGGCCAGAGCTCTGGGTCCCTCGGGTATTAATGTAAACGCTATTGCCCCGGGATACGTGGCTTCTGAAGCCAGTTTAGCCCAGCGCGATAGTGAAAAAATTTTCGAGATTGCAACCTCGGAACAATCCATTCAAAAACGTTTGCAGCCAACTGACCTGGTGGGGACAGCCGTATTTTTAGCCTCAGAAGACTCGGACCTCATCTCGGGACAGGTCATCTATATTGATGGTGGAACCGTGATATCATAGCTGTTATCTTCTTCTAAGGCCAGAGTTCCCGAGCTACGTCTTCCAGGCCTAGCTCTTGTAGCTTCTTTTTACTCGGCTTGGCTGTCTTGGGGTCCCAATCCATTGCAGCAAGGTACTCTCTGTCCAGGGTGTTCTCATCAATGGTTACCCCTGCCAGGGGACCCTCTTTCTGCGGCGGCCTGCCCAGTACTCTGTCAGGGACCTTGAACTGTAGTGGGTTCAACCCTTCGCGAATATTGAAAGCCTGCCGAAGGTTAGAAATTCTCTCCCCGGTCTTAAGCAGCTCGTCAGTAGTTATGTCCCAACCGGTAACCGCGCTCATAAATTCAGCGATAGGCTCAACGCTGGGAAAAGCCCAGTACACGAACAGGCACATCCCAGCACAAACCAGGGCATGATTGAAGTTGCTACCTATCTTGTGTGCTTCTCCCCTGCCGGCAAATGACCTATGGTCGAATCTGGGCAGCAGTCCCGCGGGATGCGCGGGTGCCATCGACAATTCTGAGCCCACAAAATGACGACCCGGAGTGGGGTCCAGCCTGTAGCTAGTTGCGTAGTGAAACGCTTGCTTCGGGTCATGTGCCGGAAGCTCTTGCCCCTGAATATGCATGGCGTATTTGTCAGCGCCCTTGCCAATCTTCTCCGCTGCTGTCTTTACTCCATTGGCTAACACGGCACCGAAACCTTCCCTCTTGGCCAATTTTTCCGTCATGGCAACGATGGCTCTATGGTTGCCCCAGGTCATTTCGATACCATCGGTGTCTGCCTTGGTAATAAGCCCATTCTCAAAACACTCAATAGCAAAGGCAATGGTAGCCCCGGCAGAGATGGTATCAATCCCATAGCGATCGCAAATATCGTTTGCCTTGATTATCGATTCGAGGTTGTTATTAAGACAATTGGTTCCAAACATAGCAATTGTCTCATATTCCGGTTTACGTGAACCTACCTCATATTTATACTCTCCGGTTCCTTCCTTCATATGCCCTCCACATCCAATGGGGCACAGGTAACAGGCAAACCTCTTCGACCTACGCTCAATCACAGCGTCGGCTCCGATGAGTTTAGCATCGGGGAAGTCAACAACCCCCACTCCTCCCCAGTTTTTGACCGGCGAATCACCACTCTGGACGCCTGGGATAGTGAGGAACGGCGTGCCTGTCGGCTTTAACCAGACAATATGCCCTCCCAGTTCACCTAGGTACTTACTTCTTAGTTCCTTAGTTCTTTTTTCATCGGCGAGAGGAACCTTCATGTTGCCCTTCACCGCCACTGCCTTGAGCCTCTTTGAGCCCATCACGGCGCCCAGACCGGAACGAGCCGCGGTTCTGCCCTTGTTTATTACCGCGGAGATGAGAGAGAGATTCTCTCCTGATTGGCCAATGCAGGCTACTTCCGCATCTTTGCCCAATTCAGATTTGAGTATGTCTTCGGTTTGGCGAGTATCCTTCCCCCATAGATGGGCGGCATCCCTCAGCTCGGCTTTGCCATTATTAATAAAGAGGTAAACCGGCTTTTTTGATATGCCGGTAAAGAACACCGCATCATAGCCGGCGAACTTCATGCGAGAACCGAAATAACCACCCGAATTGGCATCACCCCAACCCCCGGTCAGCGGTGATTTCCCCACCACGGTGTGCCTTGTACCCGAAAGTGCCGGGGTACCGGTAAATGGGCCAGTAAGAATGCCCAAGGTATTATCTGGACCCAATGGGTCAACACCAGCCTTTTGCCGGCTGAAGAGGATTCTAGCGCCGATGCCATAGCCTCCAATAAACTGGCGGCAAAGCTTTTCATCGAGCACCTCATCCTTTAGCTTATTTCTGGAAAGATTCACCAGCAGCATCTTTCCCATATAGCCTCGTGCCATACTTCACCTCCTTGCTTTGTTTGTCAGTAACCCTAGATCAGGGTTGCCTGAGTTAGCCAAAGATTACCGATATCAGCTATTGCGACTATTTTACACTTCCACCCGCTGATATTCAAGCATTCTGGCGACATTCTGGATTAAAGTCATCCAGCATTCGCTTAAATTCTGAACTGCTCGTTCCAAGCTACAAGCAGGTTCATCCGGGTCTCATCTTTGTCTACAGCAATATTACAGCGATACCTTTAGATCTATCAACCTCGTAAGGGTCAATAGTTCTTAGTATTTGAAGGGATAAAGCAGGAATTGGACTGCACAATCCGCCCCCTTGCATGGTGCTTTGTTATCTTTCAGTTTAATGCTCAAGAGACAAAAGCCTCACCACTAGCTTTACCGCGGCATATCATATCAGTTAAGCTACAGTCCTAAATAGGCTTTCCTCATATAATCACTTTGGAGGAGCTTATCACCGGCCCCTTCCAAGACCACTCGGCCATTTTCTAGCACGTAGGCCCGGTCAGCTATCTCCAGGGTATGTCGAACATTTTGCTCAATCAGTAAGACGGTAATTCCCTGCTCACGCAGGGACTTTATTATTTGGAAAACTTCTAACAATAATCTCGGTGCCAGACCATACGACGGCTCATCAAACATGCACAGTCTTGGTCTTGACATTAAACCCCGACCCATAGCTAACATTTGCTGTTCGCCACCGCTTAATGTTCTAGCTAATTGCCCCTCTCTTTCTTTTAAGCTGGGGAAAACTTGATAAACCTGCTTAAGCGTTTCTTCCTTCCGTTTCCACGCATGGTAAGGATACGCACCCATCTCTAAGTTTTCACGCACCGTCATGTCGGCAAAAAGTTTTCTACCCTCGGGTACATGAGAAATACCTAGTCCCACAATGAAGTGAGGTGTTAGCCCATCTATCCTCTTGCCAAGGAACTCTACACTACCTGAAGCTGGACGTAGCAAGCCGGATATAGTATTAAGCAGTGTAGTTTTACCAGCTCCGTTGGCTCCAACCAAGGCCACTATTTCTTGCTCATCGATTCTTAAAGAAACGTCCCATAAGGCCTGAGCCTTGCCATAAAAAGTATCTAGGTTGCTAACTTCCAGCATAAGCCTACTCCCCTAAGTATACCTCAATAACTGTTTTGCTGGTGGCAATCTCCTGTGGCGTTCCTTCGGCAATCTTCTCACCATGATGGAGCACCACAATTCGGTCACATACGCCCATAATTGCTTTCATGACATGCTCAATCATAAAAATGGTAATCCCTTTATCCCGAATCCTGGTTACCAACTCCATAGCCTGGGCTGTCTCTGTAGGATTTAGACCTGCCATCAGCTCATCAAGCAACAATAGTTCTGGCTTGGTGGCTAACGCTCTGGCTACTTCAAGTCGCTTCTGATTAGCCAGGGTTAAGTCTTTAGCCGGGGTCGCTCTCACTGCTGACAACCCCAGAAACTCTAATAACCCCGTAGCTTCCCTGGCGGCATCTGCCGATGACATACCGGTTGGCGTCCCGAACAACGACCCCAACAATACATTCTCAAGAACTGGCATATTGGCGAAAACTTTAATCGATTGAAACGTTCTGGCCACTCCCATCCTACAGATTTGATGTGGCTTTAAGCCAGTAATCTTTTCGCCTTTAAATCTTATTACCCCTGATTTAAGAACAAGAGCCCCCGATATTAAATTAAACAGCGTTGTTTTGCCGGCTCCATTGGGGCCAATCATGCCCGCGATTTCGCCCTGGTCGACGTGAAAGTCTACGTGTGATACTGCGGCTAATCCTCCAAAATACTTGGTCACCCCCTCACCTTGAAGTATTGGCATGTTGCCCTCCCGAACTCCGTTTCCATAACTTTTGTACCAAGCCTACCAGTCCATTGGGCATGTATAAGATAGCGGCTACTAATACGACGCCGAAAATGAGCATGTATAATTCGGGAAACTGGGTTATTAATTTCTCTTGTAGGTAGGCAAAAATAACGGCGCCTATTACCGGACCGTAAAGTTGTCCCATGCCGCCAAAGATAGCCATTAAAACCGGCATAAAAGAGAAGAGCGGATTAAAGGCAATGTATGGGTCAATATATGTCCATCTTGTGGCTATGGTTGCCCCGGCGGCCACGATAAAGAAGGCGCTGACGGCAAAGGTGATAACCTTCACCATAGTTACATTTATGCCGGTGTGAGCCGCGGCTTCCTCATTCTCACCGATGCTCTGCAGGGCTAAGCCAAATTTAGAGCGTTTGATAAAGTAGGCGGCAAGCATTAATACCACAAAAATGCCGAGCATGGCGTAATAAATAGTGTTGTAATGTATGACGGTAACGAATCGGCCACGTATGCCAGCTATATGAAGCTCCCAGAACACGAGAAGTTGCGGGATGAGCATAACGAGGCCGAAGGTGAAGATAGCAAAATATATGCCCCTCAGCCTCAGGGTTAAGGCGCCGACAAGGAGGGCAATTATGAAACTGGCTAGCCCACCAGCAACAATAAAGATAGGCAGGGGGACAGATTTTCCCAGTATGGCAGCAGTATATATACCGATGCCGAAAAAAGCCGCCGTCGCCAGTGACATGTAACCGGTAGGGCCGGAAAAGAGAGTCCAGCTCACCGAAAGGATAATGTACACAAAGATGGAGGTCATCAATATGGGAGTATAACCTGCAGCATAGAGGGGCAAAGTAGCTAATAGGACTAGGATTAAGCCAAGTAGCCCCAGCAAAAACGACTTTTTAGAGGTAACCCTTGCAATATCCATTTCTCTACTTCCCCATAATGCCTTTTGGTCTTACCAGGAGCAGGAGAATGAAGATGAAATAAAAGGCAGCCACGGTTAAACTTGGCTCAATATAGGTTACTACGCTGCCAATAATACCCAGCATAAAACCACCGATAAAACTGCCCGGAATACTGCCCAACCCACCCAGGACGACCACGATGATGGCAATTATAGTATACCCCAGACCCATAGTTGCTTGAATAGGGAAGCACATGCTTAGCAGTACGCCGGCAAAACCAGCCATTACCGCCCCCAGGCCAAAGCATAAAGCCAGCACCTGGTTGATGTTCACTCCCATAAGTCCCGCCGTCGCCGGGTCTTGAGCCGCAGCCCTGATTGCTTTTCCCAGGCGGGTACGGGCTAAAAAGATATAGAAGGCTAAACCTATGCCTACCGCAAAGCCAAGGGTTACCAGGCGATTGGCGGCAAATACCGCTCCCCATAAATTGACCGGAGAAGCTAAATAGGTGTATCCCCTTGAGGCAGAACTCCAGATTATTATGGCTATGTTTTGAATGATGTAGAGGAGACCAAAAGTGGCTAACAGGGAACTGCCCTCAAAGGCGGGTAATGATGGTGACGATTTCAAGAGGCTCCGGAACAAAGTCCGGTGAAGTAGAAAACCTATTATGAATATAAGAGGACCGACAATGACCAGAGAAATCAGAGGGTTAATGCCAAATGCTGTGTACAGCGCCCAGGTGGCGAAAGCGCCGAGCATAATAAATTCACCGTGAGCTATGTTCAGCACCCGGGCGACACCGTACTGCAGGCTCAAGCCCATAGCAATCAGGGCATAGATGCCGCCCATCAATAGACCGCCAATCACTATGTCTAGGATTGTCACCATCATAATGATAGCTTCCTAGCTTTGGCAATTACGGGTGCAGGCTACCTCCAAGGCGCAACATAAATCCTCTGGAGAAAACAACCACCCTTAAGAGTTGTTATCTTACACCCTTTAGACAGCCTGCTTACTATTTCCTTCTAAACTTCTGAACTCAATGTCTATGGTGCTGGCCACGCCGGCTTGGGGTAGATAATACTGTCTGCGGTCATCTTGTCCGCCGGACCTATGACCTCATATATGCCGCTTTGCCACTGGCCAACCTCCCCGGGATGACAATCTTTCGACAGAAGTCCACCACCGGCACCTTCAGCGGTCATATCAAACCAGGTATCTCCTAGGATCGTATCGAAGTGCTCCGTAGCCATTATATCCCTTATCTTTGCCTGGTCAAGGGTTCCAGCCTTCTCGATAGCCTGCTCAAAACATTGCAGCGCAGCCCAGTAGAATGCACCTCCCCACCAATCAGTAAAGGCTTCTGGGTCACCAAAGGCTGCCATTCCATTGTCACCAAACGTTGTCTCCAGTTTATCAGCGAATTCGCTCAATGCGGGAGAACTTCCCCGGTTCCAAGCACCAAAACCAATTATTCCCTCCATCACCTCTTCACCAAAAATGTCTTTGAAGAATTGGAAGTTGGGCCCAGGGCCGAGTACCATAGCCTTTGGATTATAGCCAATCGCCATTGACTGACCGACAACCGACATGGTCGTAGGGGGATAGACAAAAGCGCAAAGGGCATCAGCCCCAGAATCCCTGGCCGCCTTCAATACTAGCTCTACGTCCTGAGCGAAAGGCGGAACGGCCTCAGCCATAACTATATTAATGTCCTTCTTCAAAAATTCGCTGAGAGCTGAATGGTAATACTCTACGCCATGAAGGTCATTGATGTAGATTATCGCCACCGTCTTCACGCCCTTTGCCACAAAAGCGTCAGCCAGGGCCGGCATCTGGTTGTAGTTGGAGTAATTCAAGACGCCAAACACGTAGGGCAGGTCAGGAAGCATTTCGGTGAGGGTCGTACAACCACCCTCAGCTCCCAGGTATACATACCCGTACTTATTGGCTAGAGGGGCGGAGGCATAGAGGAAAGCGGTGCTACAGTTGGGAAATAGAAAGTCAACCTTGTCCTCTAAAATCAATTTTTCAATCAGCCTCGTCGACGTGCCCAAATCACTGGTATCATCATATATCTTTAGCTCTACAGGTAATTTTTTGCCACCCACATTTAACCCGCCCCTGGCATTGACATCATCAGCCCACATTTGCATGATTGGCCCGAAGGCGTAGTCTCCGATATCTTTTAGTGGGCCGGAGATAGGTCTGGCCGCACCAATAACGATTTTATCTTTAGCTACTGGTTTTGCGCCACAGCCACCAAACATGGGCACTAATAGCGCTATCAGCGTTAGCACTATCACCCCAAAAAGTACCTTCTTTTTCACTTGTTTCCCCTCCTTTCTTAAGATTTCCAGCTATGTTATTCATTATCTAATTTACCTTCCTTACATGATGGTGCCCTCCTTAAATAGTGTATTCACGACAAGCATTTTGTTAACTCACACAGAAATGTTGACTGTTTACTTGAAGATTAATACATAATGTTTGGGATGTCAATAGGTGTAAATTGTCAGCATAAATGGGACACTTTTGGGACAAAGGTTAATGGACACATAGGGGCTTGCTCCTGCTCCTTGGGAGAAGTAAAGTATCGTCAGAAAGGAGCAGGCCGTGACTCAAGGAATATCCGACAGGTGCATAAATTTATACGCATCCTGTTGGCTTTGGTACCCCTGCCCACTTACATGCGGAGTTTGCCGGTCCATTGGGAAAGAGGTCGTAGAGTTTCTTCAGGTTGAAACCTGTTTCCTTGATAGCCCTCCTTATCATCGGGCAAATACCGTTTTCGAGGTAATAAGTTCTCAGGTAATTAATTGCCGTCCAGTGGTCTTCTGTTAATTCGGTTACACCTTCTTTTGCAGCATACGCCTTTGCGATATCTTCATTCCATTTTTCGGGTTCCTGTAAAAAGCCATGCTCATCAACTTCGTATATATTGCCGGCGAGTTCAAGTTGTGCCATGAAAATTAACCTCCTCTTGGACATTTATTATTTTTCTTGCCACCATTCTACCTACAGTGCTGGAAGCAAGAATCTATTATACCCTAATACTCTCCCCATTTAATGAAAGGCTTTTTAATTTCAACCATGGCATTAACAATTAATTCAGCAAGACCGCCGTAAAAAATGCCGGATTTTTCCCGTGCCCCATAGTACGCAAACATATCACGGAACTGCATCTTGCAGTTTAAGCACGGTGCACATACGTATTTCTTTACCTCTGGACCGGGCTGGTCACTGAAGGCTTCAAGAACCTGTTTGAATTTTATCCTGCCAGCAACGTTCACCTTCCAGTCCGTGAAGTTGGTCTGGGACATCACACTTAAGCCGCCGCCGCCGCCACAACAGTAGTTGTCCACTCCGTGAGGCGTCATCTCACGGAACTGAGGGCAGAGATAGCGGAGAATTCTTCGCTGGGGCTCAACTATGCCGAGGTTTCTCACTATATTGCAGGGGTCATGAAGTGTCACCGGGAAATCGTTCTTCGACGGATCGAACTTAATCTTACCGCTGAAAACCAGGTTTTCCAGGAAAGTCATCACACTCTCCCGTGGTATATTCAGGTCTCCGGTAAGCATCCTGTCCGCTACCGTCATAAAAGCCTTGTGCTGATGCCCGC
>Ga0315296_10005483_pt1 | contig 10137 bp, 10 predicted proteins | sample YL17G14_18_MG_FD_203921 | JGI IMG/M metagenome (GOLD analysis project Ga0315296, IMG submission 203921) | Sediment microbial communities from Yellowstone Lake, YNP, Wyoming, USA - YL17G14_18 | ecosystem: Environmental > Aquatic > Freshwater > Lake > Sediment | place: USA: Wyoming | collected... | reverse complement strand
GCCCACTATTATGTAGTCATAGTAGTTCATGCGCTATTGCTCTGGACGTTGGCCAGCAACGCTGTTTCGGGCAACGCGAATGGTCGCTCCCGATTCAACTTTCAGAACGACGCTGTCGTCGCTCAGGCTCTCCACGACGCCGTAGATGCCACTGACGGTGATAACCTTGTCACCGCGTTTCAGTTCCTGCATCAGTTGCTGATGTCTTTTCTGCTGCCGGCGCTGCGGTCGAATGATGAGAAAGTAGAAGATGGCAACGAGCAGAACGATGAAGCCAATAAATTTCCAGTCGAAACCTTTTCCTTCCTCGGCTCCTCCCGGCGGTACGCAGCCACTGAGTGCCGCCAGAAACGTGAGCAGCATACCTGTCATCAGACCATACTTTAACATGATACCTCCTTATTTCTTTGTGCTAACCGTGCCCTGCAATGACCACGGGCTCGTCTTTTCTATCCGAATATCTACCAGCTGTCCCAGATAATCATGGCTGTCATGGAAAAAGACCAGTTTGCCGGTGCGGGTTCTTCCCTGCCATTTGCCTTTCGTCTGGGACTCGACCAGGATTTCCACCCTTTCGCCAAGCAGCCTTTCATTGATTTCAGCGGCGATTTTTTCCTGGAGCTGTTCAATGGTGTTCAAACGTTCCTTTTTCACCGCTGGCGGGATATCATCTTCCAGCTCGCGGGACGCGGTGGTTCCCGGCCTCGTTGAGTAGGCTGCCACGTGGACGGTGTCAAACCTGAGTTCAGAGAGCAGGTTCACCGTTTCCTGGAACTGGGCCTCGGTCTCGGAAGGGAAACCAGCGATGACGTCGGTGCTCAGCGCCACGCCGGGGACAGCCTCCCTTATTCTCTGTACCAGCTGCCGGTATTGAGCTGTGGTGTAGCCACGCCTCATCATCTTGAGAATATCGTCGCTGCCTGACTGGACGGGGAGGCCGACCAGTTCGCAGACCTTATCCCGCCGAGCAATGGCGTCTATGAGCTTGCCACTCATATCCTTGGGGTGGTTGGTCAGGAAACGTATCCTCGTTAGGCCTTCAATTGCGTTAAGTGCTTCCAGCAGGTCGGCCAGGTCGGGCTTATTGGGCAGGTCGTGGCCGTAGGAGTCCACATTCTGCCCCAGCAGGGTTACCTCTTTAACCCCCCGCCCGACCAGTTCCTTGACTTCACCGACAATCTCGGCTAAAGGGCGGCTGACTTCAGGGCCGCGACGATGGGGGACAATGCAGTAGGCGCAGAAGTTATTGCATCCCTGAATGATGGGGACATAGGTGACGGGGGAGGGGTGCCGGGGCAGTGTCATTATTGCCTCCGGTTTTTCCAGCCACGGCGGGAAGTCGCCCGGCTTGAAGAAATAATCGACGTGAGGGAAGTCCTTTTTTAATTTAGCGGTATCGGAGTTCACCAGGCAGCCGGTGACGGCCAGGGTGACATCCGGATGCGACCGGCTGAAGGGCTGCAGCGCCCTGATTTTATTCACCACGCGGTTTTCCGCGCTCTGGCGCACCACACAGCTATTGAGCACAACGACATCAGCATTCTCAGCGCTGTCCGTTGCCCGGTAACCGAGGCGCTCAAAATAGCTGCCAAGTCGTTCTGACTCCGCCTTGTTCATCTGACAGCCGATGGTCCAGATATGATAGCTTGGCATTTCACTCCGCAGCTTATCTTAATAGTAATATACCCCTTTTCAGGGGTATGTGTCATTGATTGGTATGGCGGAGGGAGTGGGATTTGAACCCACGACCCCGGTTTCCCAGGGTAAGCGCTTAGCAGGCGCCCGCACTAGACCACTATGCGATCCCTCCCGCGAGCCATAATTTATGTGTATCTACTATATCACAAATCTCCGCTTGGCTCAATCATCAGCTAAGGTGGTTTGCTGGCCTATCGTGGCCTGTGCTATGATGATTGGCGCATAGCTGCCATGGAGATTAACATAATCATTGACGGGGAGTTTGCCGCTTGCCCCGAGGCGGCCTGGTTTCAGCGCATCGCCGCGCAGGTTCTTGTTGCCCAGAAGGCTGGCCCAAATGCCGAGATGGGCCTGCTGATTACCGGCCAGGAAAGAATGCAGGAACTGAACCGAACCTACCGCAGAGAGGACCGCCCGACCGATGTTCTGGCCTTTTACATGACCGCGGTGGAGGAAGAGCACGAAAGCGAATCAGCCCGGTTTGTGGTTGCTCCCGATGGTTTAATCCATCTCGGCGAGGTGGTCATTTCCTACCCACAGGCGGTGATACAGGCGCAGGAGCGCGGCCATTCTATAGAGAAAGAGCTGGCCATTCTCATCATTCATGGTGTGCTCCATCTGCTCAGCTATGACCATGAAAGGCCAGAGCCGGAGCGGGAGATGGCAGCCAGAGAGCAGGCGATTTTGAATGCAATATTCGTGGAATCGGAGGGAAAAAGTGATGAATAAGGTCGAGTTACCACCTGACAGACTGATGTACCCCCGACCGACGCTTCTGGTGGGGTCTAATGTGGACGGCAAAGCCAACTTCATGGCGGTGGGTGGTGGTGGCGTGGTCAGTGCGGAACCACCGATGATTGGCGTGCCGATACGTCACAGAGCTTATACACTGAAAGGTATCCGTCAGAACATGACTTTCTCCATTAATACACCTTCGGTTGACTTGGTGAAGGAGGCGGACTTCTGCGGCATAACCTCCGGCGCCGATGTTGATAAAGTGAAAACATGCCGGTTCAAGTTGTTTTACGGGCATCTGAAGACGGCGCCGCTGATTGAGCAGTGCCCGGTCAATCTGGAGTGCTGGGTGGTGCAGTTGCTGGACATGGACAGCCATTCCTTCGTCATCGGGCAGGTGGAGGGGACTTATGTTTCTGAGGACTGCCTCACTGATGGTAAGCCGGATGTGGATAAAATCAGGCCGATTGTATTCGATATCACCTTCCGCAGGTACTTCGCCTTCGGCGAGGTAATTGCCAAGGCCTATGATGCTGGGCTGGGGCTCAAAGGGAGGACATAGCGTCAGCGCCGGGCAGCGCCAATAAGCTCGTTGATATCTTTGACTCCCTCTCTGGCCAGGAACTGCTCAATACCCTCGAGGACATCAAGGGGGGCGCGGGGATTTATAAAGCTGGCCGAGCCCACCTGCACGGCACTGGCACCGGCCATGATGAATTCGATGGCGTCACTGCCGGAGGTGATGCCACCGCACCCGACGACAGGCAACTCCACCGCACCCGCCACCTCATAGACCATGGCCAGCGCGATTGGCTTTATCGCCGGTCCGGAGAGTCCGCCGACACGGTTGCCGAGCAGTGCCTTCCGTGTGAAGACGTCAATGGCCATGCCCCGCACCGTGTTGATAAGGCAGATAGCATCAGCCCCGGCTTCGGCCACCGCCACCGCCACGCGGGCGATTTCGCCGGTGTTGGGGGTCAACTTGACCAGCACCGGGAGAGAAGTCTTTGCCCTGACCGAGGCGGTTACCATGGCGGCAGATTCGGGATGTGCGCCAAATTCGGCGCATCCGGCACCGATGTTGGGGCAACTGATATTGACCTCAAGGGCGCTTATCCCGGGGACGCCGTCCAGCTCTTTCGCCAGCCGTGCGTATTCCTCAACCGTTTCACCGGCGATATTGACGATTACCGGGACGCGCCAGCCTGCCCAGATGGGCGCCTTTTCTTTAATCAGGGCTTTCACCCCGATATTCTGCAGGCCAATTGAGTTGAGCAGGCCGGAAGGGGTTTCCACAAGTCGTGGCTGGGGATTGCCGGCCCTTGGTTTCAGTGTGGTTCCCTTGCAGACGATGGCCCCGAGCCTCTGAATATCAAACGGGTGACCGGGCTCGGTGCCATAGCCAAAGGTGCCGGATGCGGTCATGACCGGGTTGGCCAGCCTCAAGCCCGCTTTGTTTCTGGGGGCCAATTCTACGGAAAGGTTCATCCCGACTCCAATTATAGGCTATCCCAGCTAAAGGGACAATGACCTGGCTGGTCAGGCCGTGCTGGCAGTGCGGTTGTATTCGTGGGTCCGGTGGCGCAGCCGGTTGATGCCGAAGGAGATAAACAGTACCAGACCGCTGACCAGGATAATGGTGGCGCCGGAGGCTAGATTGAGCACGTAGGAAACCCACAGCCCGCTGAAGGTAAATACCACCCCGGCCAGGATTGCCAGCAGCATCATCTTCTTCAGGCTGTGGGTGAACTGGCGGGCCAGCGCCGCGGGGATGGTAAGCAGGGCAATGACCAGGATGATTCCGACTACTCTGATCAGGACCACCACGGTAAGGGCTACTAGGCAGAGCAGGAGGAGGTAAAGACCTTCGGTGGGAACACCGGATACGGTGCTGAACTCTTCATCAAAGGAAAGGTACAGGAATTCTTTATAGAGCAGGGCAACGAGCGCAATGATAACCACATCCAGGGTGAGCATCAGCATTAAATCGAAAAAGGGGACCGTCAGGATATTGCCAAAGAGGTAACTGAAAAGGTCGGGAGCGTATCCCGGTGCCAGACCGATGAAGATTATGCCCAGTGCCATTCCCATCGCCCACAGGATGCCGACGGCAGTGTCCTCGGGCAGTCTGGTTCGCCTGGTTACCAGGCCAATGCCGAGCGACGAAACTATGGTGAAGAACATGGCGCCAAGCACCGGGTTGATGCCCAGCAGGTACCCCAGACCGATGCCACCGAAGGAGGCGTGGGCAATGCCGCCGCTGATAAAGACGACCTTCTTGACCACCACGTAAACGCCGACGATTCCACAGGCGACGGCGGCCAGCAGGCCAGCCAGCAGGGCATTCTGCATGAACTGATACTGAAGTACCTCGAGCATGGCTTAATGTTCCCTCAGTACCCGGTGGGGCACGGTGCCATGGGCAATGAGCTGGATCGGGCAGCGGTATGTCTTCTCCAGCTCCTCAGCCGATACCTCTTTGGAACCGTGGTAGAAAAGCTGGTGGTTGAGGCAGGCAATCTCATTCACATAAATGGAGACCGCGCTGAGATCATGGGAGACTAGGACTATGGCCATGTTCTCCTTCAGTTTGTCCAGCAGCTCGTAGAACTCGGCCTGCATATTCGGGTCAATGCTGGCGGTTGGCTCATCAAGCAGTAGCAGTTCCGGGTTGGTCACCAGCGCCCGGGCAATGAAGACGCGCTGCTGCTCGCCACCGGAAAGCTTGCCGACCTGTCGGTCTTTGTAGTCGAGCATTTCCACGGTCTTCAGGGCAGCAATGGCCGCCTTTCTATCCTCCTCGCGGTAACGCTGGAAGAGGCCGGATTTGTTGTAGCGGCCCATAAGCACCACGTCAAGCACGCTGATGGGGAAATCGTGGTCAAACAGGTTGAACTGCGAGATGTAGCCAATATATTTTCTCCCCCGCTCCGGTGGCATGCCCAGTACGGAGACTTTGCCCCGGCTTGGTTTTACCAGCCCCAGAATTACTTTGAGCAGCGTGGTTTTGCCACCGCCATTGGGGCCGATAATGCCGAGGAAGTCGTTCGACTTGATGGAGAGGTTTATCGCTTCCAGCACCGGGATACTGTCATGGTATACCCAGACGTTTTCCAGTTTTACCAGCTCTTTAGCCGTCATTTTATGCTCACTGCATAGCCCGTCTAGACATTATTATTATGCAATCGCTTGCTCACGTCAACCATTATAATAATTTAATGCGTTTTGAGCGCTCAAGCCGAGCTGTGCGACCGGATTTTAGCTTTCTGTATGCGGTTTCACCCAGGGTGGTGTTCTGGCATCAGTCGCGGAGTCATGTCTGGGCAGGTAGGGCTTGATATCGATAACCGGGGTGCCATCGAGGGCGTCTAGGCCGGAGACAGTGAGCATGTTGCCCTCCCTTTTCAGCAGCCTGACTGTGGTCTCGCCAATCGGGTTGGGCCGGTGGGGGGCGCGGGTGGCAAAAAGCCCGACGAGCGGGAGTGCCGGGTCGTGTCTGGGGTGGACTTTCCGTGGCGGAGGCTCGGCATCCAGTCTATTCATCCAGTAAAGGACGATGATGTGGGAGAATTCATCTAGGTTATCCAGTGCCTCCGTCAGACCCGGTTCGATTTCAATGCGGGACACGGCATTATCCCAGTCGTAAGACGGCTTGGGCGGTTTCCGGACCGTGTTTCTCACGATGCCTATGGGCTTTAAGGTGATGGCTGACCTCTGGCTTTCTATTTCCGGTCACCTCCCGTGCGGTCGGTAGATGAGGAAAGCACTCTGACAACAGCCCGGTGATTCACTACAAGCTTGGCTACGCCAGCGGTGTCAGTGTCAGCAGCTTTTTGGCTATTTTGGGATATTTGGCGATGAAGAGCAGCTCGTCCTCAACGAGTGGTTTCTGCGCCTCGACGTTGGCATAGCGGACCAGTTCCAGAATCTCGGCGGCTTCCTCACGGCTGCCGAACTGCACTTCCATTTTGCCCATGATATGGCTGAAACCTGATATCCCGCTGTACTGCCCGGCGATGATTTCTCGTCCCGTCTCCACCATTACCGGGTCGCCCCGCCCCAGCTCCTCATATCCGTACAGTTCGTAATTCTCGGGGTCTTTCAGCACGCCGTCGGCATGGATGCCGGAGGAATGGGCAAAGGCATTTGCCCCCACCCCCGGCTGGTTAATCGGGATGGGCAGACCAAAAGCGTAGCTGGCAAACTTGGCGATTTTCCAGGATTTGGAAAGAGCAATCGGCTGCCCCAGCTGGTACTTATCGGCAAATTGCTTTGACTTGATTGCTGCCAGAATCATGGCCGCCAGGTCAGCATTCCCGGCCCTTTCCCCGACACCGTTGACGGTAGTATTGATATAAGCATCCTGGCCGCCGTCAATAGCACCTTTTGCCCCGGCCAGGGAGTTGGCCACCGCCATCCCCAGGTCTCCGTGGCAGTGGATTTCAAGTGGCAGGCCGGTGTTTTCCGCCATGGTCTTGGTGGTTTCGTAAATGGTAAACGGGTTATCATAGCCAAGGGTGTCGCAGTACCGGAGGCGGTCAGCACCGTGTTCTCTGGCCGCCTGGCCAAATCTGACGAGGAACTTGATGTCAGTTCTTGATGCATCTTCAGCATTCACCCCCACCGTTTCGGCCCCCAGTGCTTTGGCTGCGTCTAATGCCTGGGTCATATCACGAATGATATCGTCCTGCTGCTTTCTGCCCTGAAATTTTCCGTCTATCATCTGAGATGATGTGGATATGGAAAGGTTAAGGTGTTTGATATCCGGCACCAGTCTGAAGGCAGTCTCAACATCGCTGGCGATGGCTCGAACCCAGCCTTCCAGTCGAATCGGTTGCAGAACCCCCATCTTCGCCAGCTCCAGGTTTGCCTGGAGGTACAGGGTCTCGTGTCTGGTGGTGGGGAAGCCAAATTCCGATTGAAAAACGCCCATCTCATTCAGATAAATGTTCATCAGCGTCTTTTCCAGCTTGGACAGGCCGAGTTTGGCGGTCTGCACACCATCGCGGTTGGTAACGTCAATAAAATAAATCTTCGGCATCTGGCGGTTCATCTGTGGAAAACATTAAGGACTGGTTCTCTGGTCAGTCCAAAATTGGATATATCATCATAGCATAGATTGTCCGGTAGGGGCAAGCAGGCTGAATTGAACACTCGGTTATCAGTTTGACACCTGTGGAGTGGAATGCTACATTAGAGGCAGGAGTGATTGCGGGACCAGGCTAGGTTCAGTGCTGGTTTGTTCCTTTATTACGACCGGACATCGCCATGAATGTGGGCATGTGCAAAATCAACCTCCGCCTGCCGGAAAACCTGTCGCTTAAGGGCAAACGGCAGGTAATTAAGTCCATAACCAGTCGTGTCCGAAACAGGTTCAATGTCTCCGTGGCGGAAGTGGACAACCATGACCGCTGGCAGCTGGCGACCATCGGTATCTGCTGCGTCAGCAATGAAAACCGGCACGCCAACGAAATACTGTCCAAAGTCGTTGACTTTGTCATCAACAGTCGATTTGAGGTCGAAATTCTCGATTACGAAATCGAGATACTGCCTATCTAGTAGGGAGGGTCATGGTGGATACTCTGGCCTTCCTGCATCATCTTCAGTCCCAGCCCACCTTTGCCGGCCAGGTCGCCCATGTGGAGCGCATTAACCCCCGCCGTGCTCAGTATGGAGAACTTGACCGGCCATTAGCCCCGGAACTTTTGCAGCGTCTGCAGGCGCAGGGGCTATTTCCTCTCTACACGCATCAGGCAGAAGCGGTCAACAGAATAAGAGCGGGGCAGAACGTCATGGTGGCCACTTCCAGCGCCAGCGGCAAGACCCTCTGTTACAATATTGCGGTGGCCGAAGCACTCCTGACGGAACAGGGAAACCGCGCCATCTATCTTTTCCCGACCAAGGCGCTGGCGCAGGACCAGCTGCGTGCTTTACATAAACTATTCACCCCCGACCTTTTCCAGATAGAGGAGCTGGACACGTTTGATGGCGATACGCCAAAAGGGGAGCGCGCCGAAATCAGAAAGCGCGCCCGGATAATCCTCTCAAATCCCGATATGCTTCACGTGGGCATTCTCCCAAATCATCAGTACTGGTCAAGGCTGCTGCACCATTTGCGCTATGTGGTGGTGGACGAAGCCCACACCTACCGTGGCGTCTTTGGCTCGCACGTGGCTGGTGTCCTGCGCCGGCTGCGACGTTTGTGCCGACTCTATGGTTCCAACCCGCAGTTCATCTGCTGCTCGGCGACCATTGCCAACCCCGGTGAGCACGCCGAGCAACTGGTGGGGCTGCCATTCCAGGTGGTAGATAACGACGGCTCGCCGCACGGCGGCAAGGACTTCGTTTTCTGGAACCCGCCCGTTATCGATGAGGCGAAAAGCGTCCGCCGCAGCGCCAACAGCGAAGCCACTCATCTTTTCACCGAGCTGGTGCACCAGGATATCCGTACCCTGACCTTTGCCCGCACCCGCCGCCTCACCGAGCTGATTTACATCTATTCCAAGGAAAGACTGGCGGAAATGAGTGTGGGCCGGCCGCCGCTGATAAAACCTTACCGCGCGGGCTACCTTCCGGAGGAACGTCGCCAGATTGAACGAGAGCTTTTCAGCGGGCAGCTAGCCGGCGCAGTAGCCACCAATGCGCTGGAGCTGGGCATAGATATCGGCGACCTTGATGCGACGGTACTGGCGGGCTATCCGGGAACCATCGCCAGCACCTGGCAGCAGGCGGGACGGAGCGGACGGAGACAGGAACGGTCAATGAGCTTCCTGGTGGCACTGGACAACCCGCTGGACCAGTATTTCATGAGGCACCCGGGTTCTTTCTTCGGGAAGAATTTTGAAAATGCGCTGGTCAATCCGGGGAACCCTTATATTTTACGCGCCCACCTGCTGTGCGCTGCCTGGGAGTGTCCGCTGGACAGTGGTGATGAGCCGATATTCGGCCCTGCCTTCACACAGGAAAGAGATATGCTGGCGGAACAGGGCATCCTCCGGGAACGCAACCATAGATGGTACCTGTCCCCGGCGATTGCCTACCCGGCACAGGTGGTTAACATCCGTTCTACATCGGGAAAGAACTTCGACGTGGTGGATACGTCAACGGACTCGCTGCTGGAGACGGTGGAAGCCAGCGTGGCCTTCTTCCAGGTACACCCGGGTGCCATCTATCTGCATCAGGGTGAGTCCTATTTGGTCAAAGAGCTGGACCTGAACAATCGCGCTGCCTACGCCGTGCCGACAGATGCCAATTACTACACCCAGACCAAAGAAATCGAAGATTTACATATCGTGAAGGTTTTAAGCCGGAAAAAAGCGGGCGAGGTAAACCTGTACCTGGGGGAGGTGGAGGTCACCAATCATGTCGTGGGCTTCAAGAAGAAGGCACAGTATACCGATGAGGTCATCGGAGAGGAGCCGCTCGACCTGCCACCGCAGACCTTCGCCACCATCAGCCTGTGGTTTGACCTCCCCGATGGGGTTGAATACCGCCTTGAAGAAGCACAGCTCGATTTTGCGGGAGGCCTGCACGCCGTGGAGCACGCGGCCATCGGCATCCTGCCGCTGTTTGCCATGTGCGACCGCAATGATATTGGCGGCGTATCCACGCCGCTGCACCCGGACACCGGCCGTGCTCAGGTGTTCATCTATGACGCCTATCCTGGCGGCGTCGGCATCACCGAGAAAGGTTTTGACATCATCA
>Ga0315296_10005481_pt1 | contig 10141 bp, 9 predicted proteins | sample YL17G14_18_MG_FD_203921 | JGI IMG/M metagenome (GOLD analysis project Ga0315296, IMG submission 203921) | Sediment microbial communities from Yellowstone Lake, YNP, Wyoming, USA - YL17G14_18 | ecosystem: Environmental > Aquatic > Freshwater > Lake > Sediment | place: USA: Wyoming | collected... | reverse complement strand
AAGTGCCTCCGCTGGGCAGGGAGCAAAATTGGCAAAAACTACACGGCGCAAGGAAACATCCTGGCAAGCGAGGAAGTCGTGGCCAACATGGGCAGAAAGTTCGAAACAGCAAAAGGAGACTTGGCCGCAAAGCTTGTAGCCGCGTTAGAAGGCGGAGACGAAGCGGGCGGCGACGCCAGAGGCAGGCAGTCCGCGGCGCTGTTGGTTGTTGGAAAACAAAAGGGCCGAACAGGCTACGGAGACCGCCTCGTGGACTTGAGAGTGGAAGACCACCTTGACCCGATAGCAGAACTGAAACGCCTACTAAACCTTCACCGAGTCTACCGTCTGCTCGATGAGGCAGAAGAAACCTTCACCCAAGGCAAACACGAAGAAGCCATAGCCACGATGAAAAAAGCTTTGCAGCTTAACCCACGCAGCGACGACGCATACGTAGACTTGGGCATGTTCTACAGCAGAATGGGAAAGAAACAAGAGGCAAACGCAGCCTTTCGAAAAGCAATCAACATAAACCCAAACATGAAAAACGTCATCAACCAACTGGCCAAACAAAAATCATCTTAATTGCCAAAACCTAGGATGCTTTGGCACATGTTTCTCTGACAAGTCTAAACCGTCAATGTGGAGTCATAAGATCATATCTTTCTACATACTCATATAGAAGCGCGCGCTATGGAGCGTTACAATGTGGGCATCGGAAATACTTCTTTGGGTCATAGGATGTTTTGCAGTATTTGCATGTTTTCATTTGGACGGTGGAAAGTATTTTTGCAAGCGTTTCTGCTGTTCCTATCATTTCTCGGTCTTCGTCAGTTAATTCCACATTACTTGTGTCTACATCTACATTTCCCCAGTCTATTTCTAGCGCCCTGTGTCTTACGCAATGCTCGCAATACACTTCACCATTCTTGGTGGGGGTAGGAACCTCATCATCATCCAGCTCTTTTCCGCATAGTTTACACTGTCCTTTTCTGCAATGTTCTGTATTGTCCAGGCAGTCTTCACAGACTAGTTTACCATTCTCCAGAGTGTCGAAACAGTGAGTTGGTTTGATCTCTTTTCCGCATTTACTACAATATCTCTTTCTGCAAGTCTCACAGATGTCTGAACCCAGAAAACCACCCTTAAACTCCTTTTTACATTGCTTACACGTCTTTATCCTTGCCATATTACCATGTCTTTTCAGGGAAGATGAAAGGGTTATGAATCTAGAATCTGGACAGGAAGAGACGAAACAACGATAGGAGTAGGGAGAGGAGAAGACAGAGAGAAAAAACCATGAGGGGACTCAAAACCAAAGACACACCCATTCTTACAGGATATCAGATTTTTCACAACTACATAAGGTCGCATGAAGGGCTCGAAGGAAAAACGCCTAGCGAGGCTTGCGGAATCAAAATAGAAGGAAAAAACAAGTGGCTAACCCTAATCCAAAATGCGAGTCGTTGATTATTTCTTTTCTTTTTGACTTTGAGATTTCTTGCTTCTCTCAGCAAGGAATTTTAGAACTAAAACCGTAATCAAGGTTCCAGAGATTGCTCCTTCTACAAAGGAAAGAGTGCTAGCACCTACATATTCTGCGATTCATGGTCTTATGTTCAGGATATACTCTGGAAATGCGAAGTATAATGTGAGAACTGTTACTATTCCAGCCAGAATCGCTTGCCAGGAGAGCCTCTCCAAAAATCCCTTTGAACCTTTGGACACGGTTAGATCTTCCTCAATCGCCTTAACAAATAAACAACAAGTCCAATCAGAATCAGAACTAGAAGCACTTGACCGAGCCGCGAAAAATCGCGGAAGACAGCATAAAGAGCGTCAACAAACTGTTTGAGTTGTGCAGGGAAAATAAGTGACAAGACAACCATGAGAATTGCTATGACAAGAATATATGTAGCTAACGGATTCTCCTTTCTTTTCTTAGGCATTCCATCTTTCCTATCCCTTAGTTCGCCTCCTTCCACTTTTATCACTTTCCACTAGCAATCTTTTTCAAAATTTAGAAACTATGTAGGGCTCGTTTTAGTTGCGAACTCCCGTCATTCTACGCCTAGCTTGTTTCTTCTGGCATTTCGTGTATTTCCGTTGATAAGGCAAGTCTGAATCACCAAAAGAAAAATGCTAAATATTCTCAGGTCATATAGGTCAATGCCTTTGAGGATGAAAATATCAGAACTAATGAAAGATTCGGGATTAAGTTGCCGAAAGCGGAATTGGAAGAAATTATCTTTCTTTCTAAGAAAGGCTTAGTTTCCGAATATGGTGTTGTCGGTTCAAATAGGCATGTAACGCTAATTGATGAAAAAGGACTCTCAATATCATCTCATTTAACCGACCAAACTAGGAGTCCTCAAGATAAAGATAGATGGAAACATTTAGGCAGATTGTACAAGTCGGACATGCAAGAACAAATGTGGTTAGACCAGCTTAAACCTAGGCTAATTGGCAATGAAGAACTCGATAAAAATTTGATTTACTTCACTGATAGTTGGAATAGTATCTTTAATCCGCTTGAAACTGATTTTTTTAAGAAGAAAATAACCCTGAAGAAAACCATTTCTTATTTGGACATGGACGCACTATTTCATCCAGCTCAAAATCTAATCCAGCAACTTGCTTCGCACCCCAATACTTTCTGTGGCTCATGTACTGCAAGGGAAGTTTTAGCACGAGATGAAATAGTAATAGGTCTGTTGAATAACGGGAGATTTGTAATCAAAGTCGATAATGAACTCTGTGAGATGGACATATTATCTATTCTAAATGTTGCTAGCCCTCTATTCAGAATTTGGGAAAACCTTGGATTCGCAGCAATAGACGGAGACATAGCGAAACGATTGGAAGAAATTTCTTCAAAACAAAAGCCGCCAACCGAAAAGTAACAGACTCACAGAAAAGGCTCGTCAACCGAAGAGGTAACAGCACCACCACTAGGATGAAAAAAGCCTTAGAACCACAGCGTCATTATTTTGACAGCATCCTATTTTACATAATTGGTAATTTCTGATAGAAAAAATGAATTTAAGCTAAACAAGATTCTTAAGCACTCACTATTAAATTAAGAGTATGCTCTCTGGGGCATTAATCAAATTACCCGATGGTATTAACATAGACAGGTTCAATGGCCTAAAATGGGAAAGAGAAGAACGCGGCCGACCTTTAAAAAGCATTATCCAATTTCAAGAGATGATACCCAGAAGCGCGGATCCAAATGTTAGGTGGATGTTGGTAATACATGAAAGTCTTGGGAAGACACCGATCGTGAATGAAAACAATGGCATATATAGTATTTCATATGTGGACTCGACTATGCCCACTTGGGCATATGCCTATGTGGTTCCTGACTTCATAATTGTTGATAGATTGGAAAATCGCGATTTCGTTGGAGAGATTATCAACAAGGGATTGAAACTAACTAATCCTGTTCACGATGTTGCATTGAATACGCACAAGATGTCGATAGACTACAAGGGGCAATGGATAAGGGGTTTTGCAGACAGAAGAGGAAGAGTGGACAGAGGCACAGTTTTTGGCGAACGCGTAGAAGAGGATTCAGTTTTTGCACCAGAATTGGCAAGGTCGACAAGAAGGAGCGTTGGTTGGATAACGAATTTTCTTGGTTCGCCTGTTAAAGTACGCGCTTCTCCGAGGGGAGCCGTCACTGTTTGGGGGTTTCCACCTATAGGGGCATTCCTCAATTTTGTCAGAAACGAGATACTGCCCTATGTGATTTCTCTCTAGACTAGAAGGTATTTACGAACTGACTTTGCTATCTGAATAGATGAGTCAACTACTATGGTAATCTTGCTAGGTGTTGCTTGAATGGAAGCACCTAAGACTTCGTTCTGATACTCGAATGTTTTTTCTTCCTTGAAATGACCTGTTCGAGGAATCTCTATAAGTGTGTAATTTTGCTTTATCTTCACTGTTTCTAACGATTTCTCAATAGCACCAAATAGCATTTCCACGTATTGCCCATAGTCGTCTAGCAGATGGACTTCCCTTGTCCCCAATCTGATCGAGCTTTCTGGATTCAAAGTCAGTTTAATATTCTCAATCATTCTTTCTTCATCTTGCTCGGTAGCTTCCTCACTCGGAATCTTGTCTATGGAAATCTTTAGAATGCCAAATGTAGGCACCCTGACTCGGATGACATTAGGAAATACATCAAGAAGTTCTGAGTTTGGAAGTTTTTTCCCAATATCTTCATAATCCTTGCGACTAAATTCGCGAATCTTAGTTGGGCTATACGAACGAACAGATAAAATACTTAAGGATATGATGTCGTTGAAAAGCTTCTTCTTGGTTGTGATTAACCAACGGGCATTTCTTTTTCTGAATAATAGTCCGAGCACGAAGCCGATCGTCGAACTCAACAATATTTCTATTACTGAGGAAAGCCATTCATCCATTTTTCTCAATCTCCTTCTGATTTTCCCACTTATAAAAGGTTTTTAATTTTGCCATGACAAATAACTTAACAGTACCACTTCATCACCCGACTGTTAACAGGGTGAAGCATCACCCGTCAAGTTACCAGAACCCTAAGCTGCTTATTGAAGCAGAAATCTATGGTCTGATGATTCGCCATTCAGGTTCTGGTATCGCTGTATCTTCACAGTCTTCACTTTCTGATGATGTAGAATTGGTTATTGAACAGTTCAACTTAACTCGTGCTTCATGCAGAAGGCTTCTAGCAGATTCCATTCGCTCCCAAGACTCTTTGAGTGACTTCTGTGCTTTCTCAATAGTGTCTCTGCTGCTTGGAATAGGAACTAAGAGGTTCTTGAGATCTTCAGCGTAGATTTCTATTTGACCACTCGTTCCTCTTTCCATCCTTGACATTTGTCTTCGTGCATATTCGCATCTGAGATATGATAAGATGTAATATGGGCTAATCTCGGGTTTCAATTTGACTATCGTGATATGCCCATCTGTAATTGCAGACTCTTTCTCTGTGTAGATAGCTGTCTTGCCAGTCGAGCCAATGCCTGTTGAAGTGATCAGAATGTCGTTTTTCCCTAAGAATGCCTTATTCTGTCGTGGTGCAACAGTAACATGTTTGCAATCCCACATGATTCCTGTTTCACGGATGTTTTCTACTCCTAAACGTGGAGTTCGACCATTCCAGTCGGTGAGTCTTGCCTTGCGTCTTTTTATTCCATCCTTGATACATAGAGAACCCAAGTTTGTTATTGAACCATTATGGGATTTTGCCCACTCTTCAAGAAGTATTCTTAATTCTCTGTAATAGGCTGGATGGAAAAATAGTGGATCCATTCTATAGAATCGCCGTGGACTGTCTGCCTGTTGCTCTGCAAAGGCAAAGAAGAAATCAGGCAACTTCGGGGGTGAGGGAAGATCGATGGCTGTCAGAAAACTCGATTCTGCTGTTTTGAGTTGTGGTTGGTAAGAATAGAATTTTTCGAGTGCATTATTAGTCGAAGAATCGATTTCCGAGACAATATTTGAATCTTTTAACACTGGGATTTCCAAATCAGCAATATCTTCATCACTTATTCTTGGTCGCAGAGAGCCTCCAGCAAGATGTTTGATTTGATTCAAAACAAATTGAGATCGGAGAACAAGCCAAAAATAACCCATTGGAGTTTTCTCGTATTTGGGCGAAAGAACGTAAAACTCTTGTGAGCAAATAGCCTTATTTACACTGTTTGGAAGGAGTGTGATTTTGTTAAGGTATGGTCTTATTCGTGAAAAAAGTATTTGACCGTCTTTGCATTCGACCAATGATGTCCCTGCATCTGCCACTTTTGACTTTCTAAGATTAATCAGACCATAGTCTACGTCAATGTCTTGCATTTCTATACAATGTAATGTTTGATCAGGTGTTGCAGTCGTCTTATCTTTGCTAATGACGAATAGGTCGTTGCCCTTTTTCAAATCAATTACTTTAATCTTCTCAAATTCTTTCAGTTCGTTCAGCATATTCAGTCGTTCAGGATGTAGATATTGTGCATCCATTCTATCGCTTAGGCTGGTTGGATTGACTATCATGAAAATAGGGGTGGCTGTCAAGACTGCCAGCTCATTTCCTGTTTAAACCTGTCTGCTATTTGGTACAAGTCGTTAGGTATCGGTTGACCATGCTTGTCAAGTGTGTTGCCGTTTTCGTCGAAACCTATGTTTTTGGCAATCGCCACTGCATATTTCGATGGAGTGTTGTCAGGCATTGGCTTTCTACTTCCGAATAAAACGGACGTGAAGTTGTTTGCACCTGCTAGTTTGAATGTGTGTAGTGGTAGACTGACTACTAACTTCACTTTCATTTGTTGATGGATCCATTGTCGAACATATTCTGTGCTTTTGTTGTTGAAAACTCCTGACGGAAGGATTATTCCGATTCTGCCTTTGGATGGCATAGCCAGCTTAACACATCTTTCCAAGAACAGTATTCCAGCATCCTGGTCTTGTCTTTCAGAAGTTTTCTCATAAATGTTCGTTTTTAGATTAAATACCCATTTGTAGCCCATGTCGTATGAGAGCGGTATCTTTTGAGCCTTCACTTTAACTGAGGCTGCACTTCCGAAAGGCGGATTTGTCAGGACGGCGGTGAACCTGCCCTCCTCAACTCCAGCAAGCAGAGGGTAGTCTTCAAGACCATCCCCTCTATAGATATGTGAATGGCTGTCACCCCACATGAACATATTGATTGTGCATAACTGGACAGCTAGAGGATCCTTGTCTATTCCGTAGATCTGCTCTTTGTGTAGAAATTCTTTCTTACTGCTGTAATCTTGTAGAACAGCCCTTTCCCTTTCCAAGTTGTCACGTATTTTCAAATATGCTTGGCGTAGAAATCCGCCTGTTCCGCAGGCTGGGTCAATTACAAGGTCGGTATATGAAGGGTTTATTACGTCTACCATGAAGTCAACGATGTTTCTAGGCGTGAAGTACTGTCCTAACTCTCTGCCTTGTAAAGTCTTGCCGAGGTATATTTCGAAGGCTCTTCCCTGCACATCGGCTCTTACAGAGCCTACAATTTTCTGGGACAGTCCTTCTACGATTTCGAAAAGGACTGGGAGGCTTATCTGTGTCCCGACTGTTCTGTCTTCTTTCGGAATAATGTCTGTGCTGATGTTGGTCAGAAGGGTGTTGATGTATCGCCTTATGTCGTCATCTATTCTCTGTTTTTCCGAGATTGGCTTTGTTCTATCAAAGAACTCATCCTTTTTGTCAAGAATATCGCTCAGACTGGAAACGCTGAGACCACGTTCTTCCCATACTTTGATTAGAATTAGTTTAGTCATTATTATTAGAGCTTGAGTGGGCTTTATGCTGTCTTGACTGTACATGAGGTCGTGTGATTTCTTGAAAAAATTGTCTATGTCAATTTGAGTTATCCTTACAGTGGGAGCTACCCTTCCTGTCAAGATATTTTTTGCTTCGGTAACTCTTGAGAACAGCTTAGATAGGTCAGACGTGAAGATTGGGTCGTCACTATTTACAGGGTAGATTTGAGTAGCGTACCCATTGGATAACATGACGAATTTTGCACGTGGACTTATTGAGGGACTGATTGCATACGACTGCACCTGTGGCAAATCCGCCTTAGAAATCCCCTCAGCAGGTTTTTTTGCGTCAATTACCAACGTGGGTAGGTTCTCGCTTGCCTCTTCATATGCAACAATATCTGCCTGAGTGCCTGTGTGAACTATCCTTCCTGCTTGCGTCGTGACAGTTACTTTAGACTGGACATTTTTGTAGCACAGAAACGTGAGGAAAGGCAATATGACTGATACTTCGACTTGTCCTTCTGTTGGGTTCTTCTGTAAGTCTTCTTTTGCCTTTCTTAAGGCCTCCTCTTCTCCCACCATAAAAAAACCCATAATTAGTAGGTCGATGACTATTTAGACTTTGCTGTCAATTAGAAGCAAGCTTTGTTTCAGGCTATCCCTAATAAGTTAACAGTATCCCAGAAACGGGTTCTGTTACCTCTATGTCGGGTTCTTAGTGCTGTTACTTTTCGTCGGATGACTTGCGTTCTGGATTAGAGTTATCCATTTGGGTTCTGTACAGTCTTCGGTGAAGAGCCCACAGCGCGCGCGAGAGCATATGGAACAAATATGTAGTCTTCTTGGGCGACAATATTCGAAAAAGTGATGATTGGCCAGAAGACTATTTCACTGGAGAAAAGGAAAGGTTCATTGAGCCTTATATCTTGCCAAGAGACAAGAATCTTTTGAAGAAAGAAAAATTCCTGAATTTGCCAGAATGGCGTAGGAAGAGAATTATAGATTATTTCGATAAAGCACTGGGAATCACCATAACTCCCATACTAGAACTCGAGGAAAAACCCACTACTTAAAGGTCTGAACAAGCTTCTTTTTCGCAGCACGTGAGCGTATACTCGATTCCGTATACACTACCCAGCCTGAGGAGAGAGTATAGTAAATGTCTGCAAGAAGACTTAAAATGAAATGTCCGACTTGCGGTTGGTGGAACTCAGTCCCGGTAGACAAGATTTTTATGGAACAATCAACGTCAGAATCCAAGGTCAAAGCTTATGTTGTTTTCTATAAACCGCTGGAAGTTGTAAACTGCAAGAAATGTGGAAGAGTCACCGCGGAACCGAAAGAACTGATCAGGATACTAAAAGGTGAGGCTTGAATAGTTTCCTTCTTTTCAGAAGAACGACTAGAACCGAATGTCCGACTTTATTTTGTGCGCTTCTTTGAGAAGTTGGTGAAGTCTCACTATTTTTTCCCAGTTGACTATCCTTGCATCTTCTCTCATTTCATGGAACGATCCTTCAAGAAGCGACTTGGCTTGGACTATGAACGCATCCGTAGTAACTAGAAATGGTTTGCTATTCCATTTGTCCCATGCATGCTTCAATTTTGTCAGAGCTTCGTAGAAGTTGCCGGCCATCTGAACCTCAAAGGCCCATTTCGGGTTTCCACTAGTAATTGTTCGCCAAACAACATCTAGACGTAGATTGTCAATAGGATATTCCACTTCAGCTATCTTGCCTTCGATGTGCCCTATCTCAGAAATCATATCTCTGATTTCATTGTGTCTAGGAACATCAGAAATGGTCGGCCTAAGTCCCTTGACTTCTGTTCTCATAGTTCTGGGCTTAACTTTAAGCAGGGTCGCAATGTCTGCAGGTAACGGATTTGCTTTCATAGTTTCATAAATAAGTTGATAGTCAGATTCAGAGATAGGTCTTTTGAAGTTTGCAGGTGCTCCTATGAAAAACGCTCCCCATCTTTGCTTATTCTTGACGAAGTTGAGTTTCAGAATTAGTTCTTTTGCCTTGGCCAAGCCACCCATGATTATTGTCGCCTTTGTTTGGTAAGGGTACTTTATTCTGCCCTCACTTACTTCATCGGTCCATTTTGCTTGTTCCGCGAGTTTCCAATCGTCTACTATCGCAAGAATGTTGCAAAAAGATCCTAAGCCCGTAACATAGAGAACAACAAAATCGCCCTTCCTGACTTTCTGCGCGATTCTCTCGGTGCGTACAGCCCATATTTGCTCTCTCCTCGCGATATCCCAGTTTTCAGGGGTTACAGAGAAAATCCAGTATGAAGGATTCACCACTACCACAGGAGGCTGTTTGTTAGATTTTGCATTTAAGCCTTTTTTGAACCTTTTTTATTGTCCTTGCGATTTCAATTTGTCCGGAAGCGTACCCCCGGGCAATCCATGCATCTGGAAGGGCAACCTAGGAAGCTTGGAAACATGCACTTGGAGTTGGTTTTTCCCAGAACAGGTAGGATTTTGTTTGCATCAAGATGCCGCAGATTTTGATCAAACTGGCAAGCTTGAACAAACTAGCGTTCAGAACGTTCTTTTGATAGTTTTCTTTTGTTCCAAATGGCAAATCACAGGCAAAAGATTTCCTAAATCGACCGTGACTATGGGCGACAAATTCCCCTCTTATTCTCGCCAGATTCTCCTCACTCAGCATCTTAAGCCTTGACAATACGTAGCCTTCACTGCTCAGCAGATGAATGTTGAATCCAAGTTCCTCAAGTGTTTCAACTATTTTCAGCACTCCGTCGGATTTTGGCTGCTCAGCCACTTTTTTCATTCCTGCTTTTTCCGCAAACGGATTGTATTTTGACATGACAGCAATCATTTCAACCCAGCAAGTCCCGCACAAGCCAACAGTGTC
>Ga0315296_10005480_pt1 | contig 10144 bp, 7 predicted proteins | sample YL17G14_18_MG_FD_203921 | JGI IMG/M metagenome (GOLD analysis project Ga0315296, IMG submission 203921) | Sediment microbial communities from Yellowstone Lake, YNP, Wyoming, USA - YL17G14_18 | ecosystem: Environmental > Aquatic > Freshwater > Lake > Sediment | place: USA: Wyoming | collected... | reverse complement strand
TGAACAGGTCTCGCAATGACCCCGATTAGACCCTTCGGGGAAAAGTGGGTGGCCAATCCTGAAGAGTGTATCATGCAAATAAGAGAAAATGTTCGGTTTTGGCTGAAACATAACAAGGTCTAGTTTCAACGTCCTTTGGACGTCTTAATATCAGGGAACGCTGGCGTAGATTGTCTTCGGGAATCGAATACTTTGTCCCAAGATCCCAACAGCTTATGGCCACCGGCTTCATTTTGTCATTTAGTCAATTAACGAAATGACAATAGCGGGCGGCGGCAACATGTCCCTATCGGCTCTTCACCACTTTTCCCCGGTACTGCTCACCGCCGACCGTAATCCGATAGAAATAGACACCGGCGGGCAATTGGCGGCCCGCTTGATCATCACCGTGCCAGGTTAGACTTTGGGCGTCAGACTTCGAGCTTGCGCGAATGGCAAGCGTTTTCACGCGTCTCCCGCTGATGTCGTAGATCTCGAGCGTGGTTTTCTCGGTCGGGAGAGCATTAAGGCCGAAGACCAATTTCTGCCGGAACGGATTGGGGATCACGGCAACTCTGATAGCAAGAGGGAGCGCTTGGGGCGATTCCTCAACTGCGGTTGCTGGAATGTAGAAGAGGTGCGTCTGGAATGGGGCCTGCCTGGGGTGGGTACGTTGCCGTCGCATCGTATCATAGGCTGAAACGTAGTAGTAGACCCGGTTGGGCGCGGCCTGGACTGGAATCTGACCCAGAAATACCGCGGGCGTGTCCGGATGAACCGTCATCAGGATCCGGTTGAAAGGCGCGGTGCCGGTGTTGTTCCAGTAGATGGCGACACTCTCCGGAATGACGCGCGTGTAGGAGACCATCATACGGGCGCGCAGGGAGAAAGGACCGGCTGAACTGACCGTCTCGGGCGGGGGATAATGACTGATGTGGAACTGATAGCGCGTGGGGACGCCCATGGCGATGCAGTGGACCGCGCCGCCGGAATTGATGATGCTGGTACAGTCGAAGGTATCAACCTGGTAGTTGGGCAGGGCCTGGCGGTAGACTCGCATTGCCGTCGTATCCATCGGGATGTGATAGACCGGTACGAGAACGCGATTGTTGACGAAGAGCGAATTGGTATAACTCCGGTAGACGGTTCCCGAAACCGGCGGCATCGGGACGCGAATCGTCTTGAAACGCCGGCCGAATCCGTTCATGGTCCGGCCGATCGTATCGGTGTTGGCGTTGAGTATTGCGTAATTCGGATCGCCGAGCGGATAACTGCCGACCATGACCGTGTAGTCGTCAAGCATCTTGGTAAACATGTCGCAGTGACCGGTATACTCGCCGCTCATCCTGGTCAGAGATTTGAACCGGGCCAGGCCGATGTACTTGTTGAAGATGGTGTCAATCTGGGCCCGGGTCAAGTGCGTGTTTTCTTCATAAATAAGAGTGGTCGAAAAACCGACCCCGTTGCCGTCAACCATGAAATTACCGCCCGGGTGATAGAGGTCAGGGGTGTACCACGGCATCCCCCACATTTGGGCCAGCCGGACCGGTATGGAGTCGTCCTGCGGGCGAGGACGATTGTAGCGAAAGTCGATCATCGACCGGTTAGTCGACGGTTCGTAGACCGTCCACGGTCCATAGTCGCGAATCCACACTGAGTTGTTGCTCAAGGTCAGGAAGACAACCGAGTCGAGCGGCACCCCGTTAGATTGTAGGTAGTTACGAATCGAGGTCTGCTCCGATGAACTGCGCACAATAATCCAGCACTTGCACGCCCGGCCAATGGAACGGACCAATTCCCGATAGAGCGGATCCCAGCTGCCAAACCGCCACGTGAGGAGCACTCCTTCCAGTTGTTCGAACTCACCGAAACAGCGGACCGGCTGAGGCGGCTGGAAAGTGGAGAACAACCCGGGTCCGGTCCTTTCCTTCATCAGCTGCATCTTGATAATTTCCTCAGGGGTTGCCCAGACCGGGAGTTCATCAGGCTGGGCGAAAACTAAGGCGGACGCAAGAAAAACAGCCAACCCCGCAAGTTTCATTTCGCCTTCTTCGAATCGTTAATCTTCAGTGAGGTGCTCATTGGGTCTTGGCGATGATCTGGGCGGAGAAAGAGTAGATCTCAGTTCCTTTCTCTTTCCAGGCATCCTTATCCAATCCTGCTTTGTAGCAGATCTGTTCAAGAAACGTAAGTCGGTTCCAATTCTGTTCAACTGCGACCTGGGGCAGCAGGACACCGCTGTTGGGTCCGCGCCGGATGAGCAGTCCGTCACGGCCCACTTCAATTTCATCGATGCTCGTGACCTTGCGAAATGGGGTCAAAACCGAAATATCGATTTGGATCGAGGCAAGTTCCTCTTTACGCAAGGGCCGAAACCTGGGGTCCTGGGTGGCCGCGGCGATTGCCATCTCGGCGGCGGCCTCACAAATCGGCTTGTCGGCAACGAGCCGGCCGATGCAGCCGCGAAGCAGGCCGTGGCTCTTGATCGTAACAAAAACGCCGTACAATTCCTTCAGCTTGGCGGGAGTTTCCTTGAATTCCTTCAAAACCTCGCGCGCCGAGACCTGCGGTTGGCGGGCCGCTTTCTCGACGGCTCGGCGTGCTATGGAGTGAAGGAGCTTCTTTTCCACTTCGGTGAAGCCTAAGTCCATGCCGACCTCCTGTTTGAACATGACCGCGGTCAGATAGCCGACGACCGCCGACGAGTCGCCGGTGACGTCGCCTGAGTTGGCGTAGGCCAGAACCTGTGCCTTGTCCGCGCCCAGCATCTTCGCGCTCAGCAGGGCGACCGCGATTGGGCCGGCGCCGCAGGCCTCGCACCTGCCGCCGGCAATGTCCTCGTAGAACTTGGCCGCATCAAACTGCGCCAATCGTTGGGCCAGACGCTGGTCAAGCGTCACTGCTTCCTGGTAAGGATGGTAATGGGAGAGGTCGGAACTTGCGATGATGAGCGCTTTTTTCTTCTTTATGACGTCGACAATCGCCTGCGACAGAGTTTGACAAGTTTGCCAATCCTGGTCGGTCATCAAAATCTCGACGACTCTTAAGTTATTGCCGTACAGAGTCTGCAAAAAAGGAAGCTGTACTTCCAATGAATGCTCTTTGGTGAAAGGTTCAGTTCGACTGCTAAAAATACCTTTCCGCTTGACCAGGGCTTGTGCGGTTGCCCGATCATAGAGGACCGTTCCCAGCGGCGTTCTATGTCCATTTCTTGTATCGACGACCACGCCGATCTTGCCGTAATGATGGCTGGCGCCGATTAGAATCACGGCGTCGAACTTTTCGGACTTGAGCGCCTTGTAGGCGCCGGCAGCTACCTGGCCTGAATAGACATACCCGGCATGGGGGGAGACTAGAGCAACAATTTTGCCGGATACCCGCGACGGCGGGGCCTGTTCGGCAAACCGAGCCAGGACCGATTCAAGCGCGGCTTGGTCAGCAGGGTAGAAGAGTCCGGCAACAACCGGTGATTGAAAGTCCTGGGCCCGGGCCAAAAACGAAGATGCGGTCAGCAGAAGCGCGCCAAGGGCAGTTCGGTGATGACTTATCATCAGGGAATACTATCCACATTGCATGGCCTGTCAAGGTCATCATTGGCAGTGAGCATTGGCATGGTCAGGTCTTAAGCCGACGTTGCTTCCCGGTAACTCTGGACATTGACTTTGCTTTCTTGCGGCATATAATCGAACCATGCCGGTTCGAGCAATCATCGACACCTCACTTATTGACTGGGACGGCAAGATCGCCATGGTCTTGTTCTTTGGCGGCTGTAACTTCCAGTGCCCTTTTTGTCAGAACTGGGAACTTGCCCGCGACACGGTTTCCAACACTGAAATAGGCTGGGACGTAATCGCAGGCAAGCTCGCCGGCCGCAAGGACTGGATCGACGGCGTGGTTATCTCCGGCGGTGAGCCCCTGCTCGATTATGAGAATCTGGTTAGAGTTTGTGGAAGAATCGGGCAGCTTGGGTTCGCCGTCAAGCTCGACACCAACGGCAGCCGGCCTGACTTGGTTGAGAAGATCAGCGCCAGCGGTCTGGTCAAGTACATTGCCATGGACATAAAGGCGCCACTCGACAATCGATACGAGGTCGCGGCCGGCCAGCATATCGATGTCGTCAAGATACGGGCGAGCATCGATTTGCTCATCAATGGTTTTCTTGAATACGAATTCCGGACCACGCTGGTGCCAACTTTAGTTGACAAGAGCTCAATTATCGCGATGGCCCAGACAGTAAAGGGCGCACGGCTGTACGCGCTTCAGCAGTTCGTGCCGCGGCTTGCCTGCAACCTTGAGTATCGTGAACTCTCACCCTTCACCAAGGAACAGGCACAAGAACTTGCTGATGCCGCAAGACCGTACGTAGAGCAGGTAAAACTCCGCGGCTTCTGATCGGCCGGCTTACTTTTCCTTGACCATTTGCCGAATATGCATTATAATGGAAAAAGCTTTCTCCAACGGAGAACGACAGACATGAAGAATATGAAGAATAGAAGCATCAGAAGTCAGTTACCGAAGCTCGTCCGAGAGCACGGCACGCCGCTCTTCTTGATTAGCAAATCAAAACTGCTGGCGCAGGTGAAGAGATTTCGAACCCTCTTGCCCCGGGTAGCCCCTTTTTACGCGATGAAGTCCAATTCCCATCCTTTCATCCTCAAGACCTTCGCCCAGGCCGATATCGGTTTTGACGTTGCCTCGGCGCAGGAGATCGAAACCGTGCTCGGGCTCGGGGTTAATCCGAAGGCCCTGGTCTATGCCAACACGGTGAAGAAGCCGGAAGCGCTGCAATTCGCCGCCCGCCACAAGGTCGATATGATGACTTTTGACAATGAATACGAGTTGAACAAGATCTCCCGGTATGCGCCGCAGGCGCGCGTGTTGCTCCGCATTAAAGTTCCCAACGTCGGGTCGATCGTCGAGCTGTCGCTCAAATTCGGTGCCGAGCCGGCCGATGCCATGCCCCTCTTGATCCAGGCCAACCAGATGGGACTGAAGCCGGTCGGCATCAGTTTTCATGTCGGCTCCCAGTGTCTCAATGTCGAAAACTACTTTGATGCCCTGGAAATGGCATCAATCATCTTCAAGGACGCGGCACTCAAGAATATCCCGCTTGAGATCCTGGATATCGGCGGCGGGTTCCCGATCCAGTATTTTGAAGACGACAAGGACAGTTTCTTGACCATGTCGTCCGCGATCAGCAAAGAGATTGACCGGTTGATTGACCCGAATATCAAGATCATTGCCGAACCAGGCCGCGCGCTTTGCGGCCCGGCCTGTGTCCTGGTGATGCGTGTCATCGGCAAGTCGATCCGAGGCAACAAGCACTGGTACTATCTTGACGACGGGGTATACGGTTCGCTGTCCGGCATTGTCTATGACCGTTGCAAGTACCAGTACAAAGTGTTCCAACGGGGGATCGCCCAGGTGACAACGCTGGCTGGTCCGACCTGCGACTCATTCGATATCATCTCGGTCAGCGAGTATCTGCCCGAACTCGATTTCGGCGACATCATTTACGTTGAGAACATTGGGGCGTATTCCTGGGTTACGGCAACCTATTTTAACGGCATTCCGCCGGCCAAGGTTGTGACCCTGGCTTAGGGGGCGAGGCATGACCGGCCGGCGTGACGAGAAACTCCGTTGCTAAAGGAGGTATGATGAAGAGAACTCATCGCGTTAAAAGGGATTTAAATGAAGTTCCTGATTGGCTGAAGAAGAAGAGCTGCCCTAATAAAGCGCGCTATCTCTCCGGACCCGCGATTGCGCCGCCGGCCGTCACGGGCAAAGAGACCCTGGTCGACATGATCGACCAGACGTTCCTGGCATACAACGCGGCCCGACTCAGAGAAGGATGCCGGCTCGTTACCGAGAAGATGCTCAAGAAAGACGTAACCGTCGGCATGACCCTGGCTGGGGCTTTGACCCCGGCGGGACTGGGTAAATCGGTCGTTGTGCCTATGATCAAAGCGGGCTTTGTCGATTGGATTGTGTCAACCGGCGCCAATCTGTATCATGACCTGCATTTTGCCTTCAGTTTCAAACTACACGTCGGCACGCATCTGGTTGATGATGCGGACCTGCGCAAGAACGATGTGGTGCGTATCTACGACGTTCTTCTGAGCTATACCGACTGCCTGATGGCGACCGACAAGATCTTGCGCAAGCTTTTCACCCGGCCTGAGTTCCAGAAAGAGATGGGCACGGCCGAGTTCCACTATCTTCTCGGGCGGTATGCGGACGAATGGGAGAAGAAGACGGGAAACCGGGATGTTTCAATCCTGGCCGCAGCGTACCGGTGCGGTGTGCCCTGCTATACGAGTTCGCCCGGCGATTCGGCGATCGGCATGAATATCGCGGAAGCGGAAATCCGGGGTGCGCGGATACGAATCAACCCGTCGATCGACGTCAACGAAACGACTGCCTATGTGCTTGAGTCAAAGCGTTCCGGCAACAAGTCGGCCGTGCTGTTGATTGGGGGCGGTAGTCCCAAGAACTTCATGCTCCAGACCGAGCCGCAGATTCAGGAAGTCTTACGAATCAAGGAGGTCGGACATGACTACTTCTTCCAGATCACCGATGCCCGGCCCGACACCGGCGGTCTATCCGGAGCCACGCCTCATGAAGCAGTGTCCTGGGGCAAGATTGACCCGACCCGACTGCCGGATGCGGTGGTCTGCTATATGGATGCAACGATCGCCTTGCCCATCATCGGTCACTATGCGCTGGCTAAATGCCCAAGGCGGCCTTTGAAAAAGCTCTACTCTCGGCGCAGCGAATTGATGAAGAAACTGGTCCGCGAATACTTCGCCCACAACAAGTAGCTCCCTTCAGTCCGGCAATCTCCGCGAAGGGGCGTATCCACTGTCGTGGACGCGCCCCGCGTTCTTGACCCCTTGCTCATCGCTCTTGGCTGACAATCCTCTTGACTCAATTTACGTTCCGAGTATAATTCGTACACAATGAATCGAATGCTTGCCGGTGTGCTGGTCGCGGGTTTGTCTTCATTGTCGATGGCGGCATGGATTGAACTCGGACCCGAGGGCGGTCCACTTCGCGCCTTTGCAGTCGCGCCTTCAAACGAAAATCTTATCTACGCCGCCCCTTTCGGCAACCCTTCCCTGGTTCACAAATCGACCAACGGCGGGGCAACCTGGACTCGAACCGGAATCGGCTCAATCCCAACGCAGGTCTATGATGCGGTTGTCGACCCAGGCAATCCGAACTGCGTCTACGCCGCCGCCGCCAATATCTACAAATCGACCAACGGCGGATCGAACTGGATTTCTTTTGTGATATCAAACTCCCAGGCACAGGCAATCGCTGTTCACCCTTCAAACCCGAACACCCTATTTGCCGGTGGTTCGACCCTGCGCAGTGGCAAGTATGTCATGGGGTTTTTCAAGAGCACCAACGCCGGGACAAACTGGACCGTTGTGCCTTTCGACACCGGCGCAGGCTCGGTCTGCGGTGTTGCTCTTGACCCGTCAAACCCGAATGTGGTTTTTGCCAGCGGCTACTCCTACATGGGCATCAACTGCTATCCCAGGATTTTCAAATCGACTGATGGCGGCAGTAGTTTTGGCAACGTTACCGATACCATCTTCGGCGATTGGACATACGCGGTCGCGGTTCACCCGGCTAATTCCGCAATCGTTTATACCGGAGCCGGAGCTGGCGGAGTCTGGCGGTCAACCAACGGCGGCATAGGCTGGACGCAAGTTCTTGACCATGTCGAAGTTCGATCCCTGACCACGACCCCGATAGCATCAGATCTTGTCTTTGCTGGAAGCGACAGCTCCATATACCGGAGTACCGATGCCGGGGTCAGCTGGGAGCGTTTCACCTCTGGTCTACGTAGCCGGTACTACCATCGTCTTTATGCAAGCCATAACCAGGCGAACCTGGTCTTAGCATCGAACAACGGCGGTCTTTTCAGATCGACCAATGGCGGTGCAAATTGGACTATATCCAACAGCGGCATGAAGGCGGCCAACATCTCCCGCCTTGGGGCGTCCCATAGCGTCGGCCCCGGCAGTCTGTACGCCGAGTTTCTGGACCTCGGGGTCTGCAAATCAACGAACTACGGCAACACCTGGACCTATCTTCCTGAGTTCTTGAGTTGCGGTGATGTCTGTGCTTTCGCCCTTCACAACCGGAATCCCGACTTCGTCTTTGCCTTGGAAGGCGTTGGCTGAGGGACCGCTGAGCTCTACAAGAGCACAGACGGCGGGATCGTCTGGAATCTGGTGGGCAGTCCTTTCTCCGACGGCGGGTCGATGGCGTCAGCACCCAGCAATGACTCGGTTTTCTACGCCGGTGGTCATTTCACTTTCGCGATGTCCGTCACCAAAACCACGGATGGGGGGACGAACTGGACTCGGTACATACTGCCGCCGATGGTCAATTTTACAAAAGCCCTGGCCGTAGATCCAACCAATGCCAACATCGTCTATGCCGGCGGCGATTCGGTTCTGTACAAGACTACGAACGGCGGCACAACCTGGACCAGCGTATTTGCCGGACTGCGGGGCGCCGTCGTGGCCTTGGCCGTGAGTTTCCGTACGTCAAGTGAGGTATACGCCGGAACCCAGTACGGCTTGTACAAGAGCACCGACGGCGGCGGAACCTGGTCAAGCGCCGGCCTATCGAATGTCACTTCGATAGCGGTTGATTACGCGAATCCATACTACATCTATGCCGGCACCACCAGTGGCGTCTTCAGGAGCACAAACAACGGCACCACCTGGTCGGCAATGAACCAGGGCTTGCTCGATTCGAGCATCACCTGTCTCGACATTCAGTCGAATCAAGTGTTGTATGCCGGCACCGCGGCCGCGGGCATCAGCGGCTGGGCCTTGGTCGACGTCAAAGAGGAACCGAGTCAGGCGACGGGGGCAAGTTTTCGGGTATTGACCAGCCCGGTTCGCGGGCCGGCCGTGATCACCTACTCAATTGCGGTTCGCGGCGATGTCCGGCTTGCCGTCTACGACGCCCAGGGGCGCGCGGTCAAGGTTCTGGCTTCGGGTACCCGAACTCCCGGTGAGTACCGACTCGTTTGGGCAGGGCTTGACAATCGCGGGCAGGCAGTTCCGTCCGGCATCTACTTCTGTCAGTTTTCGAGCCGCGGGGCCAAGACGGTCGAAAAGCTCGTCTTTCTGAAGTGAAATGCGAACGAGACCGGCAAGAGAACGTTGCATTGATCTTTGTTGAAGATGAAGGCACGCTTTGTGCCTCAAGCAGGCAGTTGAGAAGCTGCGAGGCACCGTGATCACAAGGCAGCAAGAAAGACTGATTGGAGAGACATGATGTCAAAAACGATACTGGTATCTTTGATCATTGCCCTTGGCTCCCTGTGCTTTGGGGCGTGGGAACCGCTCGGTCCTTACGGCGGCAGTCTCTCGGCGATAGCCGCGGCACCGTCCAACGACAACACAATCTACGTGGCACCGGCGGCATTGCCGAGCGGGATCCACCGCTCGACCGACGGCGGAGCCAGCTGGTCTAAAGTCGGGCCGATATCCTCTTACGTCTACACGATGGCGGTTGACCCGACCAATCCTAACATCGCCTATGCCGGCGGTTACCAGAGCGTCTATAAAACAACCAACGGCGGGACGAGCTGGACCAGCGCGTCGGTTTCCAACAGCTACATCCAGGATCTGGCCGTCAACCCCGGTACCCCGGCGATCGTGGCCGCGGTCGGCCAGGTTATTTCGGGCACCAAGTACGTAATGGGTTTTTTCAAGAGCACGAACGGCGGGACGAGCTGGAGTTCGGTCGCGCTTGATACTTCGAGCGGGATGGCCTATTCCGTGGCCATCGATCCGACCAACCCCAACACGATTTACGTGGGCGGTTACTCTTACATAACCACCGTCGCCCCGAAGATCTTCAAGTCGACCAACGGCGGCACGAGTTTCATCAACATGACCAGCGGCATTCCCGCAACCAGTTACTATGTCTTCTCGCTCGCGGTTCATCCGACCAACTCGAATATCGCCTATGCCGGGTGTTACATCGGGATCTTCCGGACCACCAACGGCGGTACCAGCTGGACCCAAACCGGCAGTAATTACTACTACTACTCTCTGGCCACAACCCGGGCCGCGGCTGACGTCGCCTACGCGGGCGCGGATAGCTGCATCTACAAGACAACCAATGCCGG
>Ga0315296_10005478_pt1 | contig 10146 bp, 6 predicted proteins | sample YL17G14_18_MG_FD_203921 | JGI IMG/M metagenome (GOLD analysis project Ga0315296, IMG submission 203921) | Sediment microbial communities from Yellowstone Lake, YNP, Wyoming, USA - YL17G14_18 | ecosystem: Environmental > Aquatic > Freshwater > Lake > Sediment | place: USA: Wyoming | collected... | reverse complement strand
GCGGTGGCGCGCGCGCCGCTGGATGCGCCGTTCTACATCAGCGGGCTGTTGGGGGTCCTGGAGCGCGTCGAGCCGATGTATCTGTCGCTGTGCGTCCTGGGCGGCCTGGCCGTGCTGGTGGGGGCGTTCGGCCGGGTGCGGTCGGGCACGGCGCGGCGGCAGCTGCGGTGGATCGTCTGGGGCACGCTGCTGGGCGGGGTGCCGTTTGCCGTCGGCTATGCGCTGCCGTTCGCGCTGGGGGCGAGGCCCACGCTGGCGATGCAACTCACCGCGATTCCGCTGGGCCTGATCCCGCTGGCCTTTGCCAGCGCCCTGGTCCGCTACCGGCTGATGGACGTCGAGGTGATCGTCAAGCGGATGGTCGTCTACGCGGTGGCCGTGTCGGCGATCCTGGCGATCTACGCGGTCCTGTTGCGGGTGGCGGGCGCGATCGTCCTGAAGGATTCCCACAAGAACAACACGATCATCGCGATGCTGGCCACCCTGGTGGTGGTGCTGCTCGCGCGGCCGGTCAAGAACGCCATCCAGAACACGATCGACCGGGCGTTCTATCGCGATCGGTACGACTACCGCCGCGCGCTGGTGGGCTTTGCGCGCGATCTGAACGCGGACCTGGATCTCTACCGGCTCAGCGAGCGCCTCGTGACGCGCGTCACGGAGACGCTGCTCGTGGATCGCATGGCGGTCATGCTGGCCAGCGATCGGACGGGGGAGTTCACGAGCGTCCGGACGGCCGGTTTCGGCCGCGGCGTGCTGTCGCTCGCGCGCGCCTCGGAGTTCGGGCTCCGCCTCGAGAACGGCCAGACGGTCGCGCTCGACGATCCGAGCGTGACGCGGGCGTTCAATCCGGACGAGGTGGAGCACTGGCGCGATCGGGGCATCTTCTACTTCATCCCCTGCGTGTCGAAGGACGGCACGAACGCGGTGCTGGCGCTCGGGCGGAAGCGGAACGGCGAGCCGTTCACGAGCGAGGATCTCGCGCTGCTGACGGCGGTCGCCGGCCAGGTGGCGACGGCCATCGAGAACGGCCGCCTCTACCAGCAGCTGCACGTGAAGGCGGAGGAGCTGGACCACCTGCGCGAGTTCAACGAGAGCATTCTCGAATCGCTTGATGCGGGGCTGATCGTGGTGGATCGCGACGAGCGGGTGGTCCGGTGGAACCGGGCGATTGAGGGGATCTACGGCCTGCCCCATGACGAGGCCGTCGGCCGGACGCTCGACGAGCTCTTCGACGTGGCGTTCGTGCAGGCGCTCCGCGGGGCGCGCGAGGACTCGCCGGAGGGGGCGACGGTGTACCGGATGTCGGTCAGGTCGCGGCGGCCCGATGCCGACGCCAGGCGCCTCGTCAACGTGACGCTGGTGCCGCTGAAGCCCCCGGTCGGCGCGCGCGCGGCGCCCTTGGGCACGATCATCATCCTCGACGATGTCACCGAGCGCGTGCGGCTGGAGGAGCAGCTGCAGATCTCCGACAAGATGGCGTCGATCGGGCTTCTGGCGGCGGGCGTGGCCCACGAGGTCAACACGCCGCTCACCGGCATCTCGAGCTTCACGCAAATGCTCCTCGACGGCGCGGATCCGGGCGACCCCGCGACGGGCGTGCTCGAGAAGATCGAGCGCCAGACGTTCCGCGCGGCCAAGATCGTCAACAGCCTGCTCAACCTGTCCCGGCCCGGCAGCCAGGGCGACGCCGCGCCGGGGCCCGTCGATCTCAATGTGGTCATCAACGACGTGCTCGCGCTGCTTGAGCACCAGTTCAAGGTCGGCCGGATCCAGGTCCGCCGGGAGCTGGCGTCGCCGGCGCCGATCGTGATGGGCGAGGAGCACAAGCTCCAGCAGGTGTTCCTCAATCTGTTTCTCAACGCTCGCGATGCGATGCCGAAAGGCGGCTGGCTGTCGATTGCCACCCGCAGCAGGGACGGCAGCGGTGTGGCCGAGGTGGCCGACACGGGGGCCGGCGTTCCGCGCGAGTACCTGTCCAGGATCTACGATCCCTTCTTCACGACGAAGACGATGGGCCAGGGGACGGGCCTCGGCCTTTCCATCACGTACGGCATCGTCCGCGAGCACAACGGCACGATCCAGTGCGACAGCACAGTAGGCGTCGGCACGCGCTTCACGGTGTCGGTGCCGCTGGCGACGGCCGCGAGGGAGCGGCCGGCGCGGGCGGTCCACTAGATCGGGCGGATCGGACGGGCGTCAACGATCATTCCCCCGGAGCCTGAACAGGCGTGACGAACGACAGCGAGTCCCCGAACGGCACACTCCTCGTCGTGGACGACGAGGAGATCATGCGCGAGATCCTCGGCGCGCTGCTCACGCGTGAGGGCTACGCGGTGAAGCTCGCGACGGGCGGCCCGGAGGGGCTCGAGCTCGCGAGAGCCATGTCGTTCGACGCGGCCATCGTCGACGTGATGATGCCGGAGATGGACGGACTCGAGACGCTCGACGGGCTGAAACGGATCGACGAGGACCTCGCCGTCATCATGATCACGGCGTTCGCGTCGGTCGAGACCGCGATCGCGGCGATGAAGCGCGGGGCGTTCGACTACATCACCAAGCCGTTCAAGAACGATGAGGTGCTGGTCGTCCTCAGGAACGCGGTCGAGCGGCGCCGGCTGGTGGCGGAGAACCGGGCCCTCCGGCAGAACCTCCAGGCGCGCTACCGGAAATTCGGGAACATCATCGGCCGCAGCCCCGGGATGGCCAAGGTCTTCGATCTCATCATCCAGGCGGCGCCCAGCCGGTCGACCATGCTGATCGCGGGCGAGAGCGGGACCGGCAAGGAGCTCGTCGCCCGCGCGATCCACTCGAACTCGCCCCGGGCGACCCGCCCGTTCATCACCGTCAACTCGGGGAGCCTCCCGCCCGATCTGCTCGAGTCGAATCTCTTCGGCCACGTGAAGGGCGCCTTCACGGGCGCCGTCTACCCGAAGAAGGGGCTCTTCGAGCTGGCCGAGAAGGGGAGCATCTTCTTCGACGAGATCGGGAACATCCCCCTGGAGACGCAGCCCAAGCTGCTGCGCGTCATGCAGGAGCGGGAGTTCATGCGCCTGGGCGGCATCGAGACCATCAAGGTCGACGTGCGCATCATCGCGGCGACCAACGTCGACCTCCAGCGGATGATGGAGGAGAACCGCTTCCGGGAGGATCTGTACTACCGCCTGCACGTCATCACGATCGCGCTCCCGCCGCTCCGCGACCGGAAGGAGGACATCCCACTGCTCGTGCAGCACTTCCTCAAGAAGCACGGGGAGGAGAACGAGAAGCCGAGCCCCGAGCTGGCGCCAGCGGCACTCGACCTGCTGATGGAGTACGACTGGCCCGGAAACGTGCGCGAGCTGGAGAACGTCATCGAGCGGGCGGTGGTGCTGACGACCGGGCCCCGGATCGGCCCGGAGCTGATCCCCGATCAGGTCAAGATGAAACCCGTCTTCCAGATGCCGCAGTTCGTCGTGCCGCCGGAGGGGCTCTCGTTCAAGGACGTCATCACCGACGTCGAGAAGCGGCTGATCGAGACGACGCTCGATGCGGCCGGCGGCGTGCAGAAACGCGCGGCCGAGCTCCTCCATGTCAAGCCCACGACGCTCAACGAGATGATCAAGCGGTACGACATCCGCCCGAGGCGCCGGAAGGCGGGCAACGGAGGGGAACCCTGACGCGCCTGGCCTATTTCCCCCGGACCTTGGCGATCATCCCGTCGTACTTGCTCAGGATGACGTCCCACCGGTAGTGCCGGCGGACGTAGTCCCGGCCGTTCTCACCCATGGCGGCCCTCAACCGCTCATCGGCCATCAGCAGCGTCAGGCACCCGACGAACTCGTCGCGGTCGGCGTAGAAGAGGCCGGCGTTGCTCCGCAGGCAGTGATCGACCAGCACGTCGCTGCGGGCGTTGGCGAGCACCGGCGTGCCGACGGCGAAGGCCTCGAGCGCCAGCAGCGAGAGGCTCTCGTACGGCGACGGCACGGCGACGACGGTCGCGGCCTCGAGCGCCTGAAGGCGCTCGCGCTCCGACAAGAGGCCCGCGAAGTTGATGAACGGCTCCTCGGGCAGCGGCATCAGCTTGACGCCCATCAGCGCCAGGGAGGCCTCGCCGCCCTCCTGGACGAAGGCGCTGAAGTACTCGATGAGCTCCTCGCACCCCTTGCCCTTCTCGATGCGGCCGCCGTAGAGCACGAACGGCCCGTGCAGCCGGTGCCGCCGGCGGAAGGTCGCGCCGCGCATCGTCAGGTGCGAGCGGGAGCGCGGGGGCTCGGCCGCCGCCTCGTCCGGTTCTCCGTCGGCCGGCGGCGCCTCCGCCCGGACATGGCGGGGGTACGCCTGGTGCTGCGGCAGATCGACGCCGCACCCGACCGTCTCCTCCGCGATCGCCCGGATCGAGAACTGCGTCGTCAGGAACCGGCGCTCGACCTCGGTGTTGTAGGCGATCGCGGCCGGCAGCGAGAAGACCTCCTTGTAGATCGAGAGGCGGATGGCCGGCTCGTCGTGCGCCGTGGGGACGAGAATGCTCCGCGACGGCGCAATCTGCAGCCCGAGTACCGTCGGGGCGTAGAGGTACGTGAAGAAGACGAGCGCGTCGTACGACGCATGGTGGCGGCCGAGGTACTCCAGCAACGCCGGGCACCACGGGCCCTGCTGCCTGAGCCACTCCAGCTCGTCGGCGCGCGTGTGGGGGTTGGCGAAGATCCAGTCCGAGTACCGGTTGAACGACTCGATGTCGCGGGTGCGGGCGTTGGCGAAGCGCCGGACCGTGACGCCCCGGATCCGGTCCGGGCTCTCCGGGTACTCGTTCTTCCAGGTGACGTAGTCGCGCGCGCAGGTCGTCAGCACCTCGACGTGGTGGCGCGCCGCGAGGCGCTCGGCGATCAGGCGACAGTGGTACTCGGAGCCGCCGAGGATTTCGGTGCCGTAGCGCTGGATGACGAATCCGAGTTTCACCTGAGCACCCTCAATGCGCGAGGCGGTCGATGACTGCCCGCAGGTCCCGTTCAATCCGCGCGTCGCCGAACGCCGCGAGCCGCCGGCGCTGGCCCGCAATCACGGCCGCCCTCACGTCCTCGTCGTAGGCGAGGATCTCGAGCAGCTCCGCTGCGTGCTCCAGGTCCTTCGGCGAGAACTGGACGCCGGCGCCTCCCAGCGTCTCGGGCACGGCCGCCGACGCGTAGGCCAGCACCGGCACGCCCGCGGCCATCGCCTCGAGAAGCGGCACGCAGAACCCCTCGTGCTCGCTCATCGACACGTAGACGCTCGCCGACCGGTAGTAGGCGGCCAGCTCCTCGTCGGGCACGGCGCCGGTGAACATGAAGCGCTTAGGCCGCATCCGGTACCGGTCGATCAGCGCCCATATCCGCGCGTGGTAGCCCGGAATCCGGTCCGTCCGTCCGACGAAGACGAAGCGGAAGTGCTCGTCCACGTACCGCTCGTACAGCTTGGCCAGGCAGACGTGATCCTCGATGCGCTTGTTGGGGGCGATCCGGCCGACGAACAGGAAATTGACCACTTCGTCACCGAGCGCTGCCTCCAGGGCCGGCCGCCGCGGCGCGCGCATGATCCGATCCATGTCAACCGCAATGGGCATGACGCCCGTCCGCTCGAACCCGACCGCCTCCAGCTCCTGCCGGTTGAACTCCGAGTCGCCGAGCGCCACGTCGGCCCGGTCCGCGAGCGTGACGAGCTCCTGCCGGCCGAGCGTGGCGAGCCGGCACAGGGAGGGATCGTAGGGCGCGAAGAAACGGGCCGGCGTGATGTTGTGGTACTGCAGGATCCGCCCGTGGGGGAGCGCCGCGAACGCCGCGGTCATCGGCGACGGCAGCGCGAAATGGAAGATCGTCAGGTCTCCGAGCCGCGAGGCGGGATCCTCGAACGGGCACACGTCGCCGACGAGGTCGTCGTCGATGGTCAGGGCGTAGAGGTCGGACGTGTGCCCCATGGCGCGCAGCAGCCCGCGGACACGGCGCGCGCTGTCGCCGATCGCGTCGCCTCGATGTGCCGCCGGGACCCACTGGTTGATGACCATGCCCTGGCTCCTGGCCCCTAGCCCCTGGTCCCTGGCTCCTTTGGAAACGCGTGGCCGTACGACGGCCGGTAGCGGCGGAGCTCCCTCAGACGCCTGGCCGCGCGGACCTGCTCCCAGAAATCGAACACCAGCGCGGGCGCCGGCCGCCGCGGCGCCCTGAACGCCCGGTCCACAAACCCGAGCAGCCGGCCCGCGAAGTCCTGCCGCCGCAGCCGATCGAGGGCCGCGTCCTGCGCCTCGAGCACCGAGTCGCGATAGGCCTCGTCCGACACCAGCGCGTCGACGAGCGCCGCCGCGCGCAGGGGATCCTTGGACGCGTACAGCACCCCGCCCCCGTCCATCGTTGCTGGGACGGCCGCGGCCGCGTAGGCGAGGACCGGCACGCGCTTGTAGAACGACTCGACGAGCGGCACGCAGAATCCCTCGTGCTCGGACGCGCACAGGAAGACATCGGCGACGTCGTAGCACGCCGTCAGCGCGGCGTTCGAGACGTGACCCAGGAAATGCACGTGATCCAGGCCCAGCCGGCTCCGCAGTTCGTGCAGCGCCCCGAGATACCAGTCGAAGCCGGCGGCGGATCCGACGATCAGCAGGCGCGACCGGGGGTCGAGAGACGCCCGGTACGCGGCATAGAACCGAATCAGGTCCTCGATCTTCTTGTTCGGGACGATCCGGCCCACGAACAGGATATTGGTCCAGTCGTCGCCGAGCTGCCAGGCCACGAGGGGATCCGGGGGCACGTCGAGATGCGCGAAGTCGGGGATCACCGGGAGCACCGCCGTCTCGGTGAAGCCGAGCCGCTCCAGATCCTGCCGGTTGAACTCGGAATCGCCGACCGCGAGCTCACACCGGCCGGCGAACGCTGCAAGCTCGCGCCGGCCCATGAAGCAGAGCTTCGCGAGCTGCGGATGCCCGTCGGCCACGTACTCGGGTGGCGTGATGTTGTGGTAGACGAGGAGCATCCGATCCGGCAGGGCGTACGCCAGCCGCGAGGCTTTCGAGCCGACCGAGAAATGGTGAATCAGCAGGTTGTCGGGCGCGCTGACGTCCGCCAGGTCCAGGTAGTCGCGCGCCTGATCCTCCATCTGGCGGTCGGCCGTCTCGACGAAGATCTCGGACTGGTAGCCGGCCGCGCGCAAAATGCGCCGGATGCCGAGCACCTCGTTCCCGATCGCGTCGCCAAACCACAGCGTCGCGAGGACCTGGTGCACCTGCGGGACGGCCTTGGCTGTGCTCATCGTCGACACGTGCGCTCGGTCATTCCTCGTGCGAGCGTGACGGGCCCTTCGGGATCCGCTCGAGCATGCGGCTCGCGGGCGGCACCGTCGCCCGCCGGCGCTCACGCCAGCCGGGGATCGGCCACTCGGACGCTGTCGCCGCCGCAGGCTCGCGCTGCAGGGTCTCCAGCATGTCGAGGTACTTCCCCTCGATCACGGGCCAAGTGTAATGCCGCGTGAAGTACGCCTGGCCGTTCGCGCCGAGCGCGCGCGCGAGCGGCCCATTGCGCTCGAGCGTCCGGAGGGCCTCCGCGAACTCCGCGTAGTTCCCGTAGAAGAGGCCGCCGTTGCTGCGGAGGCACTGTCCTTTCAGCACGTCGCAGTGCGCGTTGGCCAGCACCGGCTTGCCCAGCGCCCACGCCTCGAGCGTGACCATCGAGAGGCTCTCGAAGTACGACGGCATGAGCAGCACCTCGGCCGCCGCCAGCGCGTCGAACTTGTCTTCGTCCGGCAGAGAGCCAAGGTGCCGGATTCTGGGGTGGTCGGGGACCGGCAGGACCGGGTCGCCCACCAGGACTAGCGTCAGACCGTCCGGCGAACCCTGCGCGTACTGCCGGAAGAAGGCGAACAGCTCGCCACACCCCTTGTTCGCGTCGATGCGCCCGATGTAGAGCGCGATCCGATCCCGCAGGTTGAACCGCTGCCGGAACCGCTCGGCCAGCGGCCGCTCCGGCACCTCGGACCCGACGCCCACAACCACGCCCGGCACGCGCTCGTTCCGAGACACCGCTCGGATCATGTCGCGCTCCTCGAGCGAGTTGTACATCAGCGCGCGGACCCGCTGGAAGGGCGGCCTGAAGATCTCGAGCCCGATGGCGTGGTCACGCTCGGCCGTCGGCACCAGCACGGCGCGCTCCGGCACCGCGCGCGCCCCATGCCACGCGTGGTAGTAGCGGTAGCTGAAGAAGACGAAGAAGTCGTACTGCTGCCGGGCCGCCCGCACGTGCCGGACGAGCGCCGGGCTCGTCGGCCCCTCGCTCTCGAGCCACGCCAGCTCGTCCGCAATCGCGTGCGTGCGGTGGAACACGCGATCCGAGAGGCGGCCGAACCGCCGAACCGAGCGCTCGCGGCTGACCGGGAACCGGTGCACGGTCACGCCCTTCACCCGCGTCGTCCCCACGGGGTACTCGTTCCGCCACGTCACGTAGTCCTTGGCGCAGGTGGTCAGCACGTCCACGTCGGCGTGGCGCGCCAGGTGCTCCGCGATGTAGCGGGCGTGAAGTTCGGCGCCCCCGTTGATCTCGGCGCCGTAGCGCTGGACGACGACGGCGAGCTTCACTGGTTCAGGCTGCCGGATCCCGTGTCGCCACTGGCGCCGGGATCCCGTGGCGGTCGGGTGCCGGGTTCGTCCGCCTGTGACGCGGTTCCGGCCGACGCCTCGGACGCGGGCCCGCTGGTGTCCTGGGAGTCGCCGGGCTGGAGACCCTGGCCCCCGCTGCGGCGGCCGCGCCGGCGACGCCGGCGGCGGCTGCGCCCATCGGCCGATGGGCCCTCCGGCTCGCGCGCGCCCTCGGCCGCCCCTCCAGCCCCCGGATCGGCAGGCGACCGAGGCGGGGCCAGCGCGCCGGGCCGGTACTGGACCACCCCTTCGAGCGCGCGAGCGCGCCGTTCGTGAAAATCCAGGCGGCTCGAGAGCGATTCCACGCGCATCTTCAGGTTCTTCACCTCGATCCCAAGCCGCGTCAGCTCGACGACCAGGTTGTGCAGCACCTCGTAGCTCAGCTCCACATGCTGCGAGAACCGCGTCGCCTGGACGAGCTTGTCGGGATTGATGAAGAGCTTGAGGATCGGCCGGAGACCCCACCGGATCAGCCGGACCAGCCGCCGGTGCGAGCCGAAGAGCGCCTGCTCCTCGAACTCCACGTCCGGCGCCGCCGAGATCTGCTTGAACTGATCGAGGAGCTCCGACCGGACCTTGTCGGGATCGAGGTAGCGCTCCAGCTTGGCCGAGGCGAGCTCCTGGATCTGCGCCTCGGTGTAGTCGACCCCGCGCTTCTCGCGGACCCTCGCGCGGATCTGCCGCATGATGTCCTCGACGTTCACCGAGTCCGCGCGGACGTTGAAATCAGGCATGTCACTGTCCACTTGTGTCGGCGCCGTGTCCCACCATCATGCACCCCACGCGGCAAACGGCCTGTAGATGATGAGCACCACCAGCGCCGCCCAGAGCGCCACGCACGCGAGCAGCGGCCTATCGGTCAGCAGCATCTCCGCCGGGCTCCCACCGCCTTCTTTCCGGTGCACGAGGTACAGGTAGCGGAAGATGCCGTACAGCGGAAAGGGGATCGACAGGCCGAGCAGCTCGGTCTGGAACTTCTGAACCGTCTCCGGGTTGATGGTGTAGAAGATGTACGCGATCAGCGTCGATGCCGTGACGACGCCGATCATCTGATCGAGCAAGTACGGGCTGTACTCGCCAAGGATCGGCCGGTGCTCCACCGCGCCGTCCGCCAGCAGCACCAGCTCGTGCCGCCGCTTGCTGAGCACGAGGAACAGGGCGAGCAGGACGGTGCACACCAGCAGCCACTGGCTGATCGGCACCGTCACGACCACCGCGCCCGCCACCGCGCGCAGCACGAAGCCGATTGCAATCGTCAGCACGTCCAGAATCACGACGTGCTTGAGCCAGAACGAGTAGAAAGCAAGGAGCACGACGTACGCCGCCGCCACGAGCGCGAACTCCCTGCCGAGCCAGAACGCCGTCCCGAGGGCCGCGGCCGTCATCACGACCGCCACCGTCACGGCGAGACCGGGCGACAGATCCCCGGCCGCGATCGGCCGCCTCGCCTTCAGCGGATGGCGGCGATCACCCTCGCGATCGACGACGTCGTTGATCAGGTAGACCACCCCCGACAG